>Ga0209415_10004845_pt1 | contig 24486 bp, 16 predicted proteins | sample PeaSoiSIISIP2007_FD_187696 | JGI IMG/M metagenome (GOLD analysis project Ga0209415, IMG submission 187696) | Peat soil microbial communities from Weissenstadt, Germany - SII-SIP-2007 (SPAdes) (version 2) | ecosystem: Environmental > Terrestrial > Soil > Wetlands > Peat | place: Germany... | reverse complement strand
AGTGTAAAGGATGTCTGGAGACAAACTGTAAAGGATGTCCGTGCACTTGACAGCGAGGCACCTGGGGCACCCGGCTTCAGTAGTTGGATTTACTTCCCCCGGCACCCGGGCCACCCGCCAGGGTACTGAGTTTGTGGCCGGACTGCGAAGCTGGTGCTCTCCCAGGTGCCTAAAAGCGAGGCACCTGGGCCACCCAGCCCAGCTTTGGTGGTTTGACTTGAGCCGGGTGCCCCAGGTCTCGCGTTTGAGACCTGGGAACGACGAACGCCATGCGAGCGAGTAGCGAGCCGCTGGCCGCACCGCAGGTGCTACTTGAGACGCGCGCCGAGAGGCACGTCTTCAAGGAATCCGGCGAGGACGGGTGAACCGCCTTCCAAGGAAGCGGCGAGCAGCATGCCGTTTGACTCCAGGCCGCGCATCTTGCGGGGGGCGAGGTTGGCGACGATGACGATTTTTCGGCCTACAAGTTTTTCAGGCTCGTAGTATTGGGCGATGCCTGCCAGGATCTGGCGCTTTTCGTAACCCAGATCAACCTCCAAGCGCAGTAACTTGTCGGCCTTGGGAACGCGCTCGGCAACCAGGATTTGGGCGACGCGGAGATCGACTTTGATGACGTCGTCGATGGTGATCTGCGGTGAAACGGGGGACTGCTCCTCGGCTGGTTGCATTGGGCCGGTGTGCTGTTCGGAAGCTGGAATGGTGTGAGCCACCTGCAGCGGGGCCACTTGTGGATGGGCCAGCGTTTGCTGGGCTGTCTGCGCCACGGTTTCGTAGGCCTGAGCTTCGCCGAAATCATCGCCAACGGAATCAACCGGGGCATTGTCACAGGTAGTCTTCTGATCCTTCAATTTGCTCAATGTTGCCTCCCCTTTTATTGCATTCTCACCTGTTTTTGCGTCGGAGCCGCCGCTGGCCCCACCGCAGGTGGCGCTGGCCGCACCGCAGGTGCTGGCGGCTTCGATGACGGATTTGCTGTTTTGGTCTTCGATATTTTGCATACGTTCGACGGCGTCCTTTTCAGCGCGCGGGAAGAGCGGCGCGGGTTCAGCGAATTTGGTTCCGGCCTTCAGTCCGCCCCAGGAAACGTTGGTCAAGAATGCGTTGTTGGCGGCGACGGCGATCTCGCCCTGGCCCAGTTGCAGCCAGACCTTGGCGGCCGAATCGGGCAGGATGGGGTAGACCAATGCGGTGATGATGCGAATGGCTTCGGCGGCTGTCGCCAGCACGCGGGCCTGCAGGGCGACGTGCTCGGCTTCGGGGCGGTCGGTGGGGCGCTTCCAGGGGGCGTTGGCGGTGAGGTAGCCGTCGGTCTCGGCGACCAGGGTCCATAGGGACTTCAGCGACTCAGAAAAATTCAGTGCGTCGAACTCCGGCCCAAACGCGGCGATGGCGCGCACTGCGCTCTCACGCAAGGCGGACTCAGCGGGAGTTTCCGGGCCAGCTTCCGGCAGTACGCCGCCGAAGTATTTGTGCATCATATTGACGACGCGGCTGACCAGGTTGCCGTAGCCGTTGGCCAGGTCTCCGTTGTAGCGCTGCACCAAAGCATCAAAGGAAAAGCTACCGTCTTGACCGAAAGGAATCTCGCGCAGTAAGAAGTACCTCAAAGCATCGGAACCTAAAACCGTGTGAACGGTTTCGGCGCGGACGATGTTGCCGCGCGACTTGGACATTTTTCCCTGATCGAAGAGCAGCCAGCCGTTGGCCTTGACCGAGCGCGGCAGGGGAATGCCTGCGGCCATCAGGAAGGCCGGCCAGTAGACGCAGTGGAAGCGGCTGATCTCCTTGCCGATCAGGTGCATATCGGCCGGCCAGAATTTCTTGAAGCGGGCCTGCTCCTCTGGATTGTCGGAGCCGTAGCCAAGAGCGGTAATGTAGTTGGCCAGCGCGTCGAGCCAGACGTAGATGACGTGTTTTTCGTCGCCGGGAACGGGAATGCCCCAGGAGAAGCTGGTGCGGCTGACGGAGAGATCCTTGAGTCCACTGCGCACGAAGGAGATGACCTCGCGGCGAGTGGATTCTGGACCCATGAAGTTGGGGTTGGCCTCGTAAAACTCCAGCAGCTTGCGCTCGAAGGCGGAAAGTTTGAAGAAGTAATTCTCTTCGCTGACGGTCTCGGTGGCGCGGCCGCAATCGGGGCAGACAGTTCCGGGAGGGCCGTCGACGTACAGCTCGTCGCTGACGCAATATTGGCCGGTATAGGAGCCTTTGTAGATGAAGCCTTTGTCGCGCAGCTCGGCAAAGAGGCGCTGGGTGCCGCGCTTGTGGCGATCTTCGGTGGTGCGGATGAAGTCGTCGTAAGTAAGGCCTAGCTGATCCCAGAGGCCGCGGAACTCGCCGGAGATAGCCGTCGCGAACTCCAGCGGAGTGCGGCCAGCCAGTGCGGCGGAACGCTCGATCTTCTGGCCGTGCTCGTCGGTGCCGGTCAGAAACCGAGTCTCGATGCCCAAGGCGCGCTTGCGGCGGGCAATGGCGTCGCAGACGATGGTCGAATAGGCATGGCCCAGATGCGGCCGCGCATTCACGTAGTAGATCGGCGTGGTGAGGTAAAAACGTTCTGAATTCGCAGCAGGATTGGTCATAGGAAGGGTCGGTGCGACGGGATGCAGCCGTACAAGCAGGCTGTGCCGCGCGCATTTCTCCTTTTTATCTTACGGCATGGCCGTTGAAGCCAAGAATCATCCTGGGGAATTTCGAGGGATTGAGACCCTGGCGAAATCCCCTGGAGATGGACTTCGTAGAGCGTTTTGCGGGTCGGAAAATTGGCAAAAAAGGGCGATTTTGAGGGTAAAATCGGGGTTTTTGGGGGTCAAAAAGGGCCAAAAATGGGGTTCTCTGTTTACTGTTTGGTAACTATGCAATATTTACAAATTATTGATTCCTTAAGTTTTATTTGATTTTCCAGGGGGCGAAATACGATTTCCACAGGGGGAGGGGGTGGGGGTACATTCCAATCTTGGTCGGATTGGGCCATTCAGAGGATTTTTCCTCATCTCTTCATTGTGCGCGTTGCTTGGGGAATACTACGCAAGATGCCGAAACTAGTTTCCGTGGCTACTGCGGCGTTTTTCGGGACTTATTTAGAGGTAAGGATTCGTTACATCCGCGTCGAAAGTAATTCCGCTCGTTTTGACAACTGGATTACAAGGAGTTGATTTGTGATTGGGCATATTGTATGACGATTGAGTTGGAGACGGGAAAGCTATAAGCAGATCTTTCGATTCTCTTCGCTATGCTTTAGTCGCTCAGGATGACAAGGATCTTTATGTGAGTTAGAGAGAAGTCAGGGCTGGAGGCCGAAGCCGATGGAGCGCATGAGTTCCAAGGCATTGCTGGTTTGGACGATGCCGGGTTTCAGTTTGTAGTCGAAGAGGAGCTGACCGTCTTTCATTTGGTCTTCGAAGTGCCAGTTGGCGGCACGGGTGGGCATCTGGTCGGGGATTTTGGTGAGGGCGAGGTCGTGGGTGCTGACCAGGCCGATGGCGTTGCGCTGGACGAGGCTTTGGACGACAAATTCGGTGCCACGGAGGCGGTCGTGTGAGTTCGTGCCAGAGAGTAGCTCGTCAAGCAGAAAGAGGACGGGAATGAGGCCGAGGGTGAGGTCGGAGATCTGCTTGACGCGGCGAATCTCGGCATAGAAACGGGAGATGCCGCCGGAGAGCGAATCGAGGACGCAGATGGAGGCGGCGACGGCGAGCGGGGAGAGGCGCAGGACGGTGGCGCGGACGGGAGCACCACACTGGGCGAGGACGGCATTGACGCCGATGCCGCGCATGAAGGTGCTTTTGCCGGCCATATTGGGGCCGCTGAGGAGGATGAGTTGGAGGCCGTCGCCGAGCATGAGGTCGTTGCGGACGGCTTTGGCGGCGGGCAGCAGGGGGTGGGCGAGACCGGTGGCGGCAAAGACGGGCTGGCTGCCGGGAGTGAGGTCGATCAACTCCGGAAAGACGTCGGCGGGGTGCTCGTAGGCGTAGGCGGAGAGGGCTGTGAGGGCCTCGATCTCTCCGACGGCAGAGAGCCATGCGCGGATTTGCGGGCCGTGGGCGCGCTGCCAGCGCTCGGCGGCGAAGAAGAGGATCGCGGTCCAGAAGGTGAAGAGATCGAGGACGCGGAAGAACAGATTGCGGCGCTGGGCGAGGTATTCGACGATGCGGGCGAGCTTGCGAATGGCTGCGGCGGGGGCGAGGCCGTCCTGACGAAGCTTGGATTGTAGACTGACCAGCATAGGCGCGGAGAAGTGCTGGCGATCGATGAGGTCCAGCACACCGGCGAGGAGTTCGAGGTCCTGCGTGGCTTGCTCGGCGGCATCTACGGCCGAGTCCATGCGCTTGTTGAGGCGCTTGCCCCAGGAGAGATTGACGACCGTCATGAAGGCGGCGACCCAGCCGAGGCCCCAGACGCCCCACAGGATGAGGCTGACGATCCAGAGGGCGGCGAGCAGCGGAGTGAGTAGGCGCGTGGAGCGCTCGGGAAAGACGGGGCTGCGCTGGCCCCAGGCGGCGAGCGGCTCGGGGTGGACGCCGGCGCGGACGGTTTCGCCGAGCACGAAGAGGCTTTCGCGGAAGGGATCTCGGCTTTGGAGATCGCGGACGGCCTGCTGGCGCTGGCGAATCTGAGGGACGGGCGCGGCGGTGAGCAGCCATGCGGCCAAAGTCTGCTCACCGGCGCGGGTGCGGGCGGTGCAGAGGAGTTCGAAGAGCGAGGCAGGGCCGAAGAGGTCGAGATCGCGCGCGTAGGGGTGAGCGGGATCGAGAAAGCGCTCGCCGGACTCACCGGAGCCAGCCCAGCGGTCCTGAATGCGGGCCAAGCCGCGCTCATAAAAGCGGATGGAGCGGGCGCGGAGGCGAATGGAGCGGAGCAGCTTCTCATGCAGCACGGCCAACAGAATGAAGAGGGCGACGGGCAGGAGAATCAGCTCAATCAGTGCGAGGTGCTGCAAGAAAAAAATCAAGGAAGCGAGCGTGACGGCGGCCAGGACGAGCTTGGAGATGCCGAGGCGCTTCTCACGGAGCAGGGCTGCGGCCTGAGTGCGCTGGAGGTCGAGCAGACGGCGGGAATAAAGCGCGGCGGGGGTTTCCTCGCCGTGAATGGGGGTGGTGTCTGCTGGGTCGGAGAACTGGGCTTTCATGCTGGTACGAGTTTAGCGCAGCGGGCGGCGCTTGCAGATTGTGATGAAAGTCTCATTGGTTAGGCCCTGTAACTGGGCACAACTTTAGAGGCTGCGGAAAAAACTCGCGACGGAGGGAGGCGGGAGTTTTTCCCCGCGCGTAAAGCACGTAGAATCATCTAGCTTTAGCCCTAACTACGTTTTTTCTATTTGTTGAGAGTAGCAGCGGCTAAAGAGTAACAGGCGTGGACCGGGAGGTCGGCGCTACAGTTTCATGCGCGGTGGGTCGGTAAGACCGGTGGGGGACTAAGCCGGGATCTTTTTTGGGGGCTTCTCGGCACGACTAAACAGGCTGCGGAAAAAGGGCCGAACCCAAGCTGAGTGGGCTGAGAAAGATTAGCAGGGCTGAAGCCCAGCGTTTTTTTGTTGCATTTGTGGCCCGGCTGAAGCCGTGCCCTTGTTACAAAGCCCATAAAAGAGCAAGTTCTGCGAACTGATATTGAGTTTTACCGAAGCCTCTAAGGAACCTTTGAACGTGCCCCTACAAAACCTGGCTATTTCTACGGGCTTCTACGGTTGCGGGGCGTTCAACTCGATGAGACCGGCGGGCAGGGCCATTTCGACGCGCTTGGCGGCTGGATCGAGGCGGCGCAGAAAAGCCTTGGCGAAGGGAACCAGCACCTCGCCGCCCACGCCACGCACGACGAGCAGCGCAACGGGTCCAGCAGTGCGATCCACGTCTTCGATTTCGCCAACCATGACCGGCTCGGCGGCGGCCACGTCGAGGAGCGAGCAGCCGATCAGGTCGGCAACATAGACTTCATCGTCAGCCAGGGGGGCGCGCTCGGAGGCGGGGATGGCGACGATCAGCCCATTGAGCTTTTCGGCCTCGGTGATGGAATCGACGCCTGCAAAATGGAGGACGAGACCGCCTTTGTGCGGCCAATGCGCGACGAGTTCAACTTCGCGCGGAGAGACGGCAGAGTCCTCGCGCAGCAGGGAAAGCTGGCGGCGCTCGGCGAATTTTTCAGGAAAATCGGTCAGAATATCGGCGAAGACTTCGCCTTTGCGCCCTTGGGTATGGCGAATGCGCGCCAGCCAAGTCCATTCATTGCTATCGATTACGGCAGTCACGCATGCCTCCGGTCCTGGCCGGATACCGATGCGGCGGCACTCCAGCGTTACTCGTCTTCTTCCAGAATATCGAGCGTGTAGCGGTGATGGAGCTTCATGCTGACGGCCCCCAGAATGGTACGCACACTGCGCGCGGTCCGCCCCTGTTTGCCAATCACCTTGCCCACATCCTGCGGTGCCACGCGAAGCTTGAGAACAGTGCTCTCATCGTGCCCCACGGACTCCACTTCCACGGCTGTAGGTTCATCCACCAAAGCCCGCGCGATCTCGCGGACCAGCTCATCGACTGCGACGTTATCGAGTTGGGTCATGCTCTTGCCCCTGACCGGATCAGTCCAAGAAATAACCGACGTGCGCCGGTGCGCTGAATGGTATCAGCAGAGACCCATCGCCGTCAGCAAGAGTTTGCGCACCGGAAAAAAGGCCGGTGCGCGCGTTCAGGGGGAGGAGCAAAACTGCCGAACCGCCGAAGTTAGGCGGCGACCGGAGCCGGGGCCGGGTTCTTGGCCAACAGCTTTTCCACGATCGGGGTCAGTTGCGCGCCAACGCCGCGCCAGTAGGCGACCCGCTCGTACTTGAGATCGACCGTGGCCGGGTTGGTGCGGGGGTTGTAAGTGCCGACGACCTCGATCGAACGGCCATTGCGGGCGCGGTCCTTCTCGATGACCACGATACGATAAAAAGGCTGCTTGCGGGCGCCAAAACGCGCCAAACGAATCATCACCACGGCGATACGGTTCCTTTCAAATCCAATGCTCTGTTGCGGTCCCTTGGGGGTTTCCCGACCGACGGCTGCTCGAACTGCGAGCGCGCCCAGCCGGATGAATTCGGACGATCTCCGAAGCCGCGGCCGGACAAGAACGCCTTGCCGCGCAAGACACAACACCTAAGTATCGCCGAAAACAGGCACATCACGCAAATTTTCGCGCTGCGGCGTCGCGGGCGGGCGGAAAACCCAGCATCCGCGCGGGAATGCTACAGTAGCAGGGAGTGGGAAATTCCTCATTCGAACGCCGCTAACCCGAATCCCCCGCACAGTTTGCCGGTCAAGCCTCTGTGGGGACCAGAACTGATTCTCCCGCGGAGCGCGCAAACGATGGTTCGCGAGTATTACAAAAATTATTCCAGCCGTCTGGGCCAGGTGATGGAAGTGCTGCTGTTCGGGCACGGCGGATTGCCGGTTCTGGTCTTCCCCACCTCCGGCGGACGCTTCTTCGAGTTCGAGGACAACGGCATGATTGCCGCTCTGGCCGACAGGATCGAGGCGGGGCAGTTGCACCTGATCTGCGTCGACTCGATTGACCGGGAGAGCTGGTACAACAAACGCATTCCGCCGGCCGAGCGGGTTCTGCGCCACCTGCAATACGAGAATTATCTGCTGGCCGAGGTGGTTCCGCTGATCCGCCGACTCAATGAAGACGTGCGGCTGACCGCGCTGGGGTGCAGTTTCGGCGGCTATCATGCGGCCAATATCGCGCTGCGGCACCCCGACGTTTTTACCGGCATGGTTTCGCTCTCCGGCGCATTCGACCTGACTCACTTTCTGGACGGCCATCAGGACGAGAACTGCTACCTCAACCTACCTACTTACTATCTGCCCAACCTTACCGATCCCTGGTATCTGGATCGCTACCAGCGAAACAAGTACGTGCTGGCGACGGGATGGGACGACCAATGCCTGAGCCAGAACCAGACCTTGCATCGCATTCTGGACGAGAAATCAATTCCCCACCAGTTTTATATCTGGAACGCTGATAACTCGCACGACTGGCCGACGTGGCGGCGCATGGCGCGCGAGTACCTGTAACTCAAATCGGAAAAATTGAACGTGCCCACCTCGGCAAAATATCGGATCATTGCGGTTTGAACTCTCGATCATTTCAAGTTTTCGGCAATACAGATTCCTCGCATTTGATCTATCATCGAAACAGGTTCTGAATGCATATGGATAAATCCGCGATGGTCCGAATGTTCAGCTTCGACAGAGTGATTCGTCGATTCATTCCATCTCTTTCAAAACTGACCTTCAATCCCTTCTTCAAGATGGTGGTCAATGCCAGCGATTGGCCCGCGAAGTTGATCTTCCCGGGTTTTCGCAAGCTGCCTCCTAATCACTTACGCATTCGCGTCGGCGTGGGCAACAAGTTATTCAATAATCAGCTCAAGTACCTGGTGGACCCAAACAGTTTCTGGATCGAACAGTTTGCTTTTCAGCGGATCTGCCTGAACTCGACGATCATCGATATCGGCTCGGGATGCGGGCGCAGCGCGCACGTCCTGCGCGATTACAGTTCCTGCATGGGAAGCTTCTCCGGCACCTATATTGGCGTGGATATCGATGCAGAAATGATTGCATGGTGCAATGCCCACTTCGATTCGCCGCGCTTTCGCTTCCTGCTCTCCAGCGATGGAAGCGCCTCCTATAACCGAAGCGCGAAGAGCGGTTCACCCTATCATATTCAGGAACCGGATCAAATTGCCGACCTGGTTTTTTCTCTCTCTTTGTTTACTCACTTGCTTGAGCCGGAAGCTAGAAACTACATGAATGAGAGTTATCGGCTTCTGCGGCCGGGCGGCTCGATTCATCACTCCGTCTTTTGCCTGGATTATCCGCCGCCCACATATGGCACCCGCCACACTTTCAAGCATCGCATCGGCAATGCACACGTCGAGTCGATGGCCCAGCCAGAGGCCGCCGTTGCTTACGACGAAGCTTTCCTGCTGACGCTGGCGAAGGATGCGGGATTTGTCGATGCCAAGATTCATCATCGCGTCGGCGATTGGCAGCCTTGCATTATCGCCAGAAAACCTATCGATGAATCCGCATCCAAGAGTTAGTGAGATACTGAATGCCACTGTTTGGCGTGGCGCGCATGGTGCGCGAGTACCTGTAATCGCTTCATCCGCTTGATTTGTTGAGGATCGCTATGCGATATTGGTCACTCTGGAGACCAATAATATGAGCATCCTCAATCCCTATGCGCAGTATCTCGATGATCGTCCATTGGGTACGATCCTTTCCTCAACGCCAGAAGAAGTACGTTCACTACTGAGCGCAATGAACCCGGACAACCTTTCTACTTCGCCGAATCCGGATAAATGGAGCGCAAGAGAGATTATTTGTCATTTGGCCGATTGCGAGTTAGTCTTTGGGTTCCGGCTCCGTCAAACGCTGGCCGAAGATGCGCCGATCATCCAGCCCTTCGATCAGGATAAGTGGGCCGCAGCGTATGACGGTATTCCCATTGCCCAGGCTCTCGAAGTGTTTTCCGCATTACGTGGGTGGAATGTACAGTTCATCAACGCATCTCTTCCGCAAGCGGCAACCAGACCCGTCACCCATCCCGATCGAGGAACGATGACCTTTCAGACTCTTGTCGAAACCATAGCCGGTCATGACCTGAACCATCTTATCCAGCTCAGAAAGATGGCGGAAGCGTAAGCGAATCGCTTTTGAGCTAGACTGAGATTTGTACCGGATTTCCGCACGCCGCACACAAAAGCAGCGAGTCAGCTATGAGCCGAATCGCTGCTTTTGTGTTTTCTAACTTCGCTATGCGAAGATCGCGGCCAAATCCGCTTCCGGCGTGGTGATCGGCATCAGGTTATAGTTTTCGTGCAGCAACTTCAGCACGGCGGGCGAGAGGAAAGCGGGCAGCGTCGGTCCGATGCGAATGTTGCGTACGCCCATCCAGAGCAGCGTGAGCAGAATCGCAACGGCCTTCTGTTCATACCAGCTCAGCACCAGCGATAGCGGCAGGTCGTTCACGCCGCACTCGAAGGCCGCGGCCAGTGCCTGCGCGATCTTCAGAGCCGAGTAAGCATCGTTGCACTGACCCAGATCGAGCAGTCGCGGCAACCCGCCCAGTGTGCCGAAGTCCAGCTTGTTGAAGCGGAATTTTCCGCAGGCAAGAGTCAGGATAATGCAATTCTGTGGCACCTGTTCGGCTAACTCTGTATAGTAACTCCGCCCAGAGCGCGCGCCGTCGCAGCCACCGATCAGGAAGAAGCGACGCAGAGCGCCGGACTTGACCGCATCAATCACCGTACCAGCCACGCCCAGCACCGCGTTGTGCCCAAAGCCCGTGGTGATCGAGTCATCGGGACCATCCTTGGTGAAACCAGGAGCCGCGAGGGCCGCTGCAATCACCGGCGCAAAGTCGGTTCCGCTGATGTGCTCAACTCCCGGCCAGGCCACCGCGCCAGCCGTAAAGATCCGCTTCATATAACTCTGCTTGGGTTGCTGAATGCAATTGGAAGTCATCAGCACCGCGCCGGGGAACTTATCAAAGTCATCGGCCTGATCGATCCACGCGCCGCCGTAGTTACCGGCCAGATGCTTGAAGGCCTTCAGCTTGGGATAGCCATGCGCGGGCAGCATTTCGCCGTGGGTATAGATATTGATACCCAATCCTTCGGTCTGCAACAGCAACTGATACAGATCGTGCAGGTCGTGGCCGGAGACCAGGATCGCCTTGCCCTTCAGTGCGTGCAAACGCACCGGAGCTGGCGTGGGCGCACCGAAGGTCTCGGTATGCGCGCGGTCAAGCTGTTCTAGCACCGCGTAATTCAGCTCGCCTACTTTGAGTGAAAGTCCTAGTAACTCCTCGGCAGTATGCTTCTCGGTCAGAGCGGAGAGAATCTCGTAGATCGTCGCATACGAAGCAGGCGCGCTGGAACCCAGCATCAGCGCATGGTACTCATAGGCGGCAACGCCCTTGAGGCCGTAGACCACCAACTCTTCAAGGTTCTTGATCTCTTTGGACTCGATCAGAAAGGCCGCTGGAATCAACTGCTCGCGGCCCTGCGCCAACAGAGCTTCGCGCTCCTTGGCTGGTTGCCATGCGGCAGGCCCGGCAAGCGTCTCGGCGGTTACACCGGCCTTTTGCGCTGCCTCGGTATACAGAACGCGCGCTTGATCGCGCATCGCGGCGGCCTTGTAGACCAACTCGGCCACACGATTCGCATCGAAGTTGACGTTGGTCAGAGTGGCAAAGATGGCTTCGATGACAAAAGCATCGATCTCCGGATCAGCCGCGCCCAGCAACCGCGCCCGATGCGCGTACTGGCTCACGCCCTTGAGCGCATGAATCAGCAAATCCTGTAGCGTTGCGGTGTTCTCGTCCTTGCCGCAGACGCCGATGGTCTGGCAGCCCTGGCCCTGCGAAGTCTGTTCACATTGATAGCAAAACATGTGGTCCCCTCCGGGAAGAAAGATCGTGACTGATGCGAGATTACGCGGAGGCAGGCGGGGGGAAAGCGACTAAAGTCACAGTTTGGTCAATTTTTCGGTTTCGGGAACCATTTTCGTCTCCGCGGGGTCTAAGAGTATAGAGTTACCGGTATTACCAAGGAGGCTTTGTGCGCCGTTCTTTCGCTTTGCCATCTCTGCTGGCCCTCGCCCTCACCGTTTCAATTCACGCTCAATCTCCAGCCGCAGCCAAACCCAAACCAACGCTGGCCCCACCGCAGGTGGCGCAGGGGGTGGTGAAGGATTTGCCGGTGCATAAGGTGGTGCTTTACAAAAACGGCGTAGGCTACTTTGAGCACGCTGGAACGGTCAGCGGCAATCAGCGCGTGGCCATTGATTTTACTTCTCCACAATTGAACGATGTGCTGCAATCGCTGACGGTGCTGGATGAGGGCGGCGGGCGCATTGCCGGGGTGAACTATAACTCGACCACGCCGCTGGCTGAGCAACTCAAGACACTTTCCCTGGGCATGACGGAAGACCCGACCTCGACCGAGTTATTCCAGGCACTGCGCGGGCAGCGGGTGGAAGTGACAGGCGCGCCGGGGGGAACGATTACCGGGCGACTGATGTCCATCGAATCGCGCTCGGAGAAAACCGGCTCCGGCGACGCGACAGTTGATAAGTTCTATCTGTCGCTGGTGGCTACCTCCGGCGCTGTGCGAGTTATTGAACTAACTCCCACGTTAAGCGTTCGGCCGCTGGACGGGAACCTGCAAGGGCAGCTTGATCGCTATCTGGAACTGTTGAGCACGACGCACTCGACCGGCCTGCGGCATCTGACGCTGAATGCGATTGGGCAGGGGCAGCGCGAACTGCGCGTGAGTTATATCAGCGAAGTTCCGGTCTGGAAAGCGACTTATCGCCTTGTTTTTCCAAAAACGAAGGACGGTGGCGACGGGAACTCGGCGATCATGCAGGGCTGGGCGGTGGTGGATAACACGGTGGGAGCGGACTGGGACAATGTACAGCTCTCGCTGGTGGCGGGTGCGCCACAAAGCTTTATTCAGCCGCTCTCACAGCCGATTTACTCAAGACGGCCAGAGATTCCGATTGCGACGGAGGAGCAGTTGACGCCGCAGACGCATGAGGCAGCTCAGAATCAAACGCAAAATGTTCAGGTGCAGTCGGAGATGATGAATAATCAGCTCATAGCGCAGAATCGTCTCCAAAGCAATTCAAAAAATAAAATGAGAGGCAATTTCGGGAGTCAGTCTCAAACTGTAACAGTCCAAGCAGACGCCCTTGCCGTTCAAGAAAATTCGCCCGTCCCTTCTGCTGGAATTCCTGGTGCTTTCGGAGGTATATACCGCGCTACCGACGCCATTCAGGACGGCGATGTAGCCACCAACGCCTTTGATGACTTCTTTGAGTACGCTCTAACTCAGCCAGTCACGATTCACAAGAACGAATCGGCAATGGTACCCATTCTGCAACAGGAGTTACCGGCCGAACACGTCACTCTGTGGAGCACCAAGGAACCCACTCCGCTGCGCGCGGTCTGGCTGGAGAATAAGTCGAAACTAACTCTCGATTCGGGAAGTTTCTCCATCTTTGAATCGGGCGAGTTTGCCGGCGAGGGGTTGCTGGACCCCATCCATCCGGGCGAGAAGCGCCTGCTCTCTTATGCTGCGGATCAAGCGGTTCGCGTCAAGGTGATCAATCGCAATAGTCTGCGTACTCTGCATCATGTGCAGGTTCTCAATGGCGCCATCGTCGAGACTCACCTGAACGTGGCATCGCTCACCTACTCGGCCACTAACTCCGCGGACGTGGACCGCGTCCTGCTCATTGAGCATCCTCGCCATAACAATGGATGGTCGCTGGACAGCGATGTGAAGGCCGCTGAAAGCTCGACCAATCTTTATCGCTTCCGTTTGGCGGTACCGGCGCACTCAACGGCGACGCTTGAAGTGCGCGAACACGGGCCAGAACACAATACTGTGTACCTGAATTCCAATCAGGATCAGACGACCTATATGCTCGATCTGGTCAAACGCGTTCCCGATGCGCTGGAATCTCTGAAGCCCGTGATTGATGCGCAGAAGGCGCTTACGGATTTGGATCGCCGCATCTCCGCATCGAAAGAAGCCGAGAAATCCGCTGAAGCCGATGAAGGCCGCGACCGCGATAATCTGACAGCATTGAAAGGCAACGATGCAGCGCGGCGCTTTGTGGATGAGTTGAATCGCGCGGAAGATCAGTTGCAGGCTACGCGCAAACAAACCGCCGACCTGGAAGAGCAGAAAAAAGTTGCAGTGGAGAAGCTGAACAAGCTTATCGCTGAACTCAGCTTCAAATGGGATGTGAGAATCGAAAAGTAAGTCGGGAGTTTATCGACAAAGGCAGATTTAAGCTGAGGTTTCCCACCCTTGCGACAAAAGACAAGAACGTCGCAAGGATGGGGCACCCAGCTTTTGTTGGATGATCGAAGCCTGAAGGTGATTTTTCAATCGTCTCGAATTTTTCAGAAACTCAGATTCCCTGCCCCACCATCGCATGCAGAATCACGCGCGCCGTCCAGTCCTCATCAATACTCGACGAAACCATCAGGTCATACAGATGCGGGTTATTCCAACTCTTGCCGAAGTACTGTTGCAGATACTTGGCGCGCTCCTCGTCCACGCTCTGAATGCGCTGCTCGATATTGGTTCCGGCGGACAGACGCTCCTGCAAGCGCCGCACACGATCCTTGTGACAAGCATAGACAAAGACGTGAAAGACATCGGGCTTGTGCTGCAAGACGCATTGCGATCCGCGACCCACAATCACGCAATTGCCCTCGGCATAAGCTTCCTCGATGATGGATCGGGAGACGCGCACATTTTCATCGGCATCGAAGACCGCGCCCTCGCCCAACTCGATTCCAGCGGCAAGAGCGGCCGAGCGCATGGCTTGTTGATTGACGCGACGCAGCCATGAGACCACGTGCTCATCGTAATTTTTCACCACTTTGGAATCCACGTGCGCCGCGTAAGCGATCGCATCGATAATATCGCGATCAAGCAGCTTCCATCCGAGTTGCTTGGCGATCTTTTCAGCGATGCGTCCGCCCCCACTGCCGAACTCCCGATTTACTGTCAGTACCCGATATTGCATTCTTCCCCCCATGCAGCCAACTCTTTACTTTACTCCCGTCCCGCGGTCCGTTCCAACTCCGCTTTGGCCAGACAGCGTTCTGCCTCGGCTTGAAACAACTGTGCCTCTGCCTCGGCCAGTTGCGCGTCGGCCTCGCTGAGCACGGAGGCATTAGCGGTTTTCGCTTCAACCTGATTGGCGGTGATGCGGCGCATCTCGGTGCGCGCGGCAACACTCTCGCGGGCAGCTTCCCATCCCGTTTCGGCACGGCGCACCTTGCGCACCTCCTTCTCGATCTGCATGCGAATGCGGTTTTCCGTCTGACGCAGATTCTCCTCGGCCTCAGCCAACTGCGCCTGCCTCTCATGCACCAGACCGCTGCGTTTGCCAAACTCGGCGAGGGTCCAGTTCATGCGCAGGCCAACCGCGCCATTGTTTTCAGGCAACAGAGGGACACCGCTTTGGTACACATATTGCGCGAAGGCTCCCACTTCAGGAATATATTCGGCGCGCGCGGCATTTACACCCGCGCGGGCCTTGCTGACCGTCTCTCGGGCCGCTGCGATCTCTGGATTATGCACTATCGCTTCAGACTCGGCATCCTTGGGAACCTCATTACTCGCTTGCTCTGGAGTTAGTAACTCGACTTCAGTCGTCAGCGGCAGACCTATAAGATCGTTGAATTCTATTTTCATATCAGCGATGGCATCTTCAAGCGAACCCAGCGAGTGGCGCGCCTCGGCGATCTGGGCCTTGCCTTCGAGCGCCTTGAGTTCCAGCACGGCACCGGCCTCTACGCCGTTTTCTGCTTCGCGGAGGTGCTCCTCGCCGGCGTGAATATGCAGTTCCGCAGCCTGCCTGCGGCGCTCAGCGGAGAGCAGATTGTAGTAAAGCCTCTTCACGTTCAGCGCGACTTCATTGCGCGCACGCTGGGCATCGTCGCGGGCCGAACCGGCGTCGGCTTTGGCCACAGTGACTCCAGCGTGAATCTTGAAAAACTGAGTGATTGGCTGCGCGGCGGTGGTGGTGGCCAACAGAAAATCCTGATTGCCCAGCTTGATGGAGACGCTTTTTCCTGGAATCGGTCCGGCGGAGGGATAAGTTCCCAACACTCCGTTGGGAATGACAAGATTATCCATCTCGCCAAGGTGCACGGCATTACTCTCATTGCTTACTACGGGAAAGTAATTAGCACGCGCTTGAGTGACTCGCGCCTCCATCTCTTTGCTTTTTAGCTGGGCAATTTTGACGGTGGAATTCTGACGGGTCGCGAGGTCGATTGCTTCAGGCAGCGTGAGGCGCTGAGTTTGTGCGGGGGAAACGGCACAGAGCGCCACAAGCAAAAGCATAACCGCAACCTTTGAAACAGAGCGCGCGAAGCGCTTTTCATGCACAGCCACAAACAAAACAGGAATTACGACCAGGGTAAAGAACATCGATCCAAGCAGTCCAAAGGCGATTACGCTGGCCAATGGGGACCACAAACTCGATCCAGACAAGATCATCGGAGTTACTCCCACAGCGGCGGCCATCGAGGTAAGAAAGATGGGACGCAGGCGGCGTTCACCGGCCTCCAGAGTGGCCTGTTCGAGTTCGACGCCGCTCTTCATGCGCTCGTGAATATAGTCAATCAAGATGATCGAGTTACGTACCACCAGACCACCGAGGCTAACAATGCCAATGAAGGCGGTGAAGCCGAAGTTATTGTGAGTAATGAGCAAGCCGAAGGCCGCGCCGGGCAAAGCCAGCGGAAATGCGACCATCACAATGAGCGGATCGGCGAGCGTACGGAACTGAAAGAGAAGAATCAGAAAGATCAGCACCATACTAATGAGAAGCGCACGCTTCATCTCACCGAAGGTCTCGTTGCGATTCTCATCCTCACCGCCATACTCGATATGAACCCCGGCGGGTAGAGCTATGGTATTGATCTGCTTCTGCGCATCCGCGAGGATCTCGCTGGCCAGACGATTTCCATCTGGGAACGCGCGAACGGTAAGCGTGCGCACACCGTTTCTACGCACGATGCGGCCCGGCTGCCAGCGCGGCTCGATGGATGCCACAGCGCTGAGAGGAACCTTTGCTCCAGTTACTGGAGAAATCACATAAGTATCACTTACATTTTGAAAACTCTGGCGGTCGGCGGCATCGAGACGCAGAACAACATCCACATCACGATCACCCTCCCAGTAAGTAGTTACAGGCGCGCCCTCGAAGCCCGCGGCCAATTGCTGCGCAATCACTTGATTGGTAAGACCGAGGCGACTGGCAACCTCTTCCCGCACATTGATCCCAGCCTGCCATGCATCCTCATGCCAATCGGTATGAATATAGGTCGCGCCTTGAGTATGGCGCAGGATATTCTCGACGCTGGCACCGAGGCCATTCATGGTATCCAGGTCATCGCCTACTATGCGCACTTCGACGGGTGCTTCCATCACCTGGCCCTGCTGTAACTCCTTCACAAAGACCTTGGCCTCGGGGGCAATGCTGGTCAGGTCCGCGCGTAACTTCTCCACCAACTCCGGAGTGCCTTTGACCTTTTTGGTATTCACCAAGATCTGCGCGTAATTGGCCGCAGGCGGCTGCGGATTGACGTTGTAATAGAAGCGCGGGGCGCTGAAGCCGAGAAAGCTGGCATAGGTCTTGACCAGCGGTTGCTGGTGCAGGACCGCTTCAATACGGCGCACGGCCGCATCGGTTGCCTCGATCTTTGCGCCTTCTGGGAGCCAGATATCCATCACGAATTGATCGCGCTCGGCGAGGGGGAAAAACTGTTGGCGAACCATACCCAGGATTGCAATTCCGGCCAGGAATATGGCCGCGCCAGAGACCAGCACCGTGCGCTTGTTGCGCATGGCCCAGGTAATGATTTCGTTGTAGTAGCGCTGCATGTGATCAAGGGGCGTGACCTTGCGCTCAACCAATTGCTCGAGTTCGTGATCGCGCAGCCCCTGACGAATAAAGAAGCGCGCAGTCAGCGGAGTGAGGAGCATTGCCACGACAAACGAGACGCCAAGCGCAATGGCCACGGCAATGGGCAGCGCGCGAATGAACTCGCCCACAGCGCCGGAGAGCAGCAGGAGCGGGATGAAAGAGCCGATGATGGTGAGCGTTGCGGTGAGGACAGGAACAGCCATCTCTGTGGCGCAGCGCCAGGCCGCATCGTCAATAGGGACCTTTCTATCCAGTAACTCGACGTAGTTATCGGCAATCACAATCGCATCATCGACAACCATACCCAGGACCGTGATCAATGCTGCGATAGAGACCTGCTGCAACTCAATTCCGCAGGCGTTGAGCATGGCAAAGGTGATGGAAACCGTGACTGGAATTGCGATTGCGGAGACCAGAGCGACGCGCATCGGCAACAACAGCATGGTCACAATGACCACCGCGACAATGGCGATGCCAAACTCGCGGAAGAAGTCACCAATGCGCTCGGAGACCACGCGAGGCTGATCGGCAACTAACTCAAGTTTCACGTCCGGGGGCAAGGCTGTTTGAATCTCGGCGAGGGTGGCGCGTAATTGATTGCCGAAGGCGACAATATTATTGCCTTCATGCATTTCGACGGCCAGCAGGATCGTCGGTTCGTCGTTGATGCGCGCGTATTGACTGGGGTCTTTGTAGACGCGATCAACCTGCGCGAGGTCGCCGAGATAGACTGGCTGGCCGGTGGGAGAAACATCGACCATGACCTGGCGAATCTGATCCTCAGTGCGCAGAGTTTGGCTGGCCTGCAATGGCACCTTGCTTGATCCAGAGGGAACGCGACCCGCGAATTGAATGGTATTGCGGCCTTGCAGTGCCTGCACCACGCGTTGCGGATTGACGCCGTATTGCGAGAGGCGCTCCATGGAGCCATTGATCTGAATTTGCTCCTGCTGATCGCCGATACGGCGAATCTTGGAGACGGCGGGAATGGCGCGCAGTCCGTCTTCCACGCGCTGGGCATAGTCCTTCAATTCGCGATAACCGTAGTGGCCGCCATGCACAGCAATGAGAACCGCGACCGTATCACCGAAATCCGAATCGACGGCTGGGCCAAGTACGCCGGAAGGCAGATTGGTGGCCTTCAACTGCGCTAACTCCAAACGTAACTTCGACCAAAATGCATCAGCATCCTTCACATCTTTATTCAACTCGACGTTGATGACCACGACGCCGTTGCGAGTCGTGGAGAAAGTCTTTTCGCGGCGAATTTCAGAGAAGTGAAAGAGGCGCTCCTCGATCTTGCGCGTTACTTGATCCTCGGTCTCTTCGGTGGTCGCTCCGGGATAAGCGGCGGAGACCAGACCGGTGCGAATAGTGATCTTGGGATCTTCACGGCGGGGCATGGTAATAAGTGCCGAGAGACCTACGGCGACCAGCATAGCCGTAAGCACCAGAGTTACCTGGGGGTAGCGCAGCGAGGCGCGGACAGGATTCATTGCTGGTCTCCCGTGATGCGCGCCGATGAGCCTTCACGCACGTTTTGCTGACCGGCAACGACAATCTGATCGTCGGCTCGGAGGCCGCTTTTGATCTCGACTTCGTTGCCGAGCAGCGCGCCCAACTCGACGCGGCGCGCAAAGACCCGCCGCTGCGCGGGATAGTAGACATAGACCAGAGCAACGCCGCGCGCATCATGCACAATGGCATCGCCGGGAACGGTCAGCGCGTTGACCATGGCCGTGCCGAAGATGCGCGACTCACCGACCATACCGGCGCGAAGCAGGTGGGACGAGTTATTCACAGCGATCTTGACGGTATAACTCCGAGTCACTTGATCGGCGGCAACTCCGACCGATTCCACCTTGCCCTCGAACTGTTGGTTATTGAGAGAGGGAATGGTCACCGTGGCGCGCGCGCCTTGGCGGACTTGGCCGATTTCAGCTTCGGGAACCGCAACGCGAATCTTGGCCGGGTTGAGATCAAGCACCGAAATCACCGGCAGGCCCGCGCCAACCGTATCGCCAACATCGATGCGGCGCATGCCGACAAGGCCCGCGATGGGCGCGCGCAACTGGCAATCACCGAGGCGCTTTTCCGCTTCGTGCATCTGCGCGGCGGCGGCGCGGGCCTGGGCGCTGGCTGAGTCCTTCTCTTCGACGCGGGTTCCCTGCTGGGCCATCTCGTAACGCTGGCGGGCGGCCTTGAAGGCAGCCTCGTACTTCTCAAAGTCGTTGGGCGCAAGACTCTTCTGGTCGAAGAGGAACTTCATGCGGCGGTACTCGTCCTGAGTGCGCTCGAAGTCGATGCGGGCCTGCTCAAGTTCCTGGGCGCGCGGGCCGGCCTGAGCCTTGCGGTCAGAGGCACGAGCAGCCTCGGCCTGCGCGGTGGCCGCGTCGAGGGCATTGCGGTAGTCCGCCTGATCCAACTCAGCCAGCACCTGGCCCTTACCCACCGCCTGCCCCTCTTCCACGAAAACCGACTTCACGCGCCCGGCAATCTGAAATGCTCCTTGCGCGGTAACGTTGGCTTCGACTGCTCCACTGGCAGCAACGGAGACCGGCTGCTGAAGACTCTGCGGTACGCGCAGGCGCACCGGAACCGGCAGATCGGCGGCAAGGGGGGGCTTGGGGCCGCAGGCGGTGAGAGACAAGAGCAATAGATAGAGAATCATAGCGAAAGTTACGCCCGTTTTTTCTGTGCAGTGGGGCAAATGAAGGGTCTTGCAAGCGAAAACCAAATTTTTGGGCATCCCGAAACCTCTTGACAAAGAAAGAATGACACTTCATTCTAAGTTTGACAAGAGGGTCGTATTAAAAAATGGCATACCGCTCTTCCCCGCAATCGGCCGCGCGCAAACTGGCGCGGCGACAGACGCTGCTGGAGGCCGCGACGCGGCTCTTCGGCAGCTACGGCTACCACTCGGCGACGGTGCCGATGATCGTGGCCGAGGCGGGCAGTTCCGTGGGCAGTTTTTACGCGTATTTCCGCAACAAGGAAGACGTTTTCGCGGCGGTGCTGGAGGCGCTTGGGCAGAAGATGCTGGAGGTTTCGCATCAGGCGAACGTCGCGCAGGCGGACCCAGCGCAGGGCATTCCATCGGCGGTCGAGGCGCTGTTTCTTTACCTGGCGGAGAATCCGCTGGATGCGCGGATTCTGATCGTCGAGTCATCGGGGCTAAGTCCGCGGCTGGAGCAGGTGCGACGCGGGATTCTGAAGCAGCACGCCGAGCAGGTCCGCGCGACGTTTGCGGCAGCCCCGGAGGCCTTCGAGATTCTCGATCCGGAGGTTGCGGCGCGGTGCCTGGTGGGCGCGGTCTTCGAGTCGCTGTGCAGTTGGATGGAACAGAGCGCGGCGGAGCGGTTGCCAGCCGTCGAGGTGGCACGCGCGGTGGCCGATTACAATTTGCGGGCGCTGCTGCGACGATAGTTTTTGGATTGGCGGTTCAAGCGCCTGGAACGAAGGGCCACTGGCCAAGCCTGCGGGCGCGCACCAGATAGATCAGGGTTCCAGAGACGGCGATGGCGGCGGCTACGGCCAGCCCCTTCAGCGCGTGCTCGCGATAGACCAGCAGAAAGACGAAGCCGGTGATCGCGATGAGTGGGGGCAGCGGATAGAGCGGCATCCGAAAGGGGCGCGGCAGATCCGGGCGCTGCACACGGAGCAGCATCACCCCGGCCTGTTGCAGAAAGAATTGCAGCAGAATGCGGGTGATGACCAGGGTGGTAATCACCTGCGAGAGCGTAAAAAAACAGAAGCAAGCACCAACCAGGCCGAGGGCGATCAGTGAACGGTGGGGAATGCCGTGCTTTGGGTGCACAGCGGCCAGAAAGCTGAAATAGTTGCCGTCGCGAGCGGCGGCATAGGGAACGCGCGAGTAGCCCAGCAGCAGCGAAAAGACGGAGGCAAAGGCGGTCCAGACGATCAGCGCGGCGATGGTGTAGCCGGCCCAGCGGCCAAAGGCGGATTGCGCGATCTCAGCGACGAGCTGAACGCGGAGCACGGCGCTCTCGGCCGTATGCGCCGCAGCGGTGCGCAATGAGGGCAGCGCGGCCAGATTCATCAGCACATAAAAGGCGGAGACAAAGAGCACGGAGAGCAGAATGGCGCGAGGAATGGTGCGCTCGGGCTGGCGCACTTCGCTGCCGAGAAAGCAGATATTGTAGTAGCCCCAGTAATCGTAGGTGGTGATGAGGGTGGCCTGGGCGAGGCCGCCGAGAGCAACAGCGGCAGAAAGTGCTGGAGCCTGCGGCATTTGCCAGCCGCCAGTGGAGGCCGCGTGGGCAAAGCCGGAGACGATCACCCCGGCCAGCGCCGCCAGAACTCCGGCAAAGAGCACCCAGGCCAGGCGTGTGACGGAGCTGAGATTGCGATAGAGCAGCGCGGTCACCAGCAGGCAGGCGGCGGCGGCGGCAAAGCTGGAGTAGTGCAAGCCGGGCAGCGCTGCAAAGGGCGCGGATTGCAACCCCGGCCAGAAGACGCCGAGAAAACTGGAGAGGCCAATGCAGCCCGAGGCGATCGAGAGCGGCGCAGTGAAGCTGACCTGCCAGACGTAGAGGAAGCTGAGCCAGTTGCCTGCGCCTTGGGGGCCGTAAATCTCGCGCAGAAAGGCGTAAGAGCCGCCTGCGCGGGGGAATGCCGCGCCAAGCTCAGCCCAGACCAGCCCGTCCGCCACGGCCAGCCCTGCGCCCAGCACCCAGGCCCAGACGGAAAGCTTGTAACCGGCGGCGGCAATCACCAGGGGCAGCGTAATGAACGGCCCCACGCCGATCATCTCCAGCATATTCAGCGCCACCGCCGAGCGCAGGCCGATGCGGCGCTGCAAGGCGCGTGTGCTGTCCGAGGAAGAAGCGGCAAAATTCATGGGCTGCTTCGATTATCGCTGGTCGGTACAGAAGAGGGGAAAACAGCATCGCGTCGCGCTACTGTTTTTTGAGGACGGCGGTGCCTCTTTCGCTGAGCATGATGGTGTTTTCGAGTTTGCGGAAGCTGGGGGCCTGGGTGGGGGGAATCTCGGGCTGGCGGAGAATGAATTCAGCTTCGTAGTGGAGGAGATTGCCCGTGGCGGTGACGGAGGAGTGGTAACTGGCGAAGTCAGTCTGGATGCTGACGGGATCGGGAGTTTCATCGACGAGATAGCCGTCGGGGAGGGTGATATCAAAGCTATCGAACCAGCGGCCGGGGTGGCCGAGTTCGATGGGGTAGAGGCGGGGTTTGCCCTGCATGAGTTCGGGGACAGCCTCGGCGTGAGTGCCCATGACGCGGGGACGAACCAGCAGGAGAGTTCCGGCGGGACGGGCGTAGTTGGCGGCGTTGAAGTGGAGGTCGAGACTGACGGGCTTGTCCAGTTCGTCGGGTTGATGAACTTCGTAGCCTTTGAAATCGAGGCCGGAGAGTTCCGCGCCAAGGCTTTTTTTCAGATTTTCACGGAAGCGCTTGGCGTCGTTCCTCTTGAGGGCGGAGCGCTCGCTGCTGGCGTTGTTGTTGTTGAAGGTGATGGCGACATCGCCAGCGAGGAGGCCATCGGTCGAGAGGGTGAAAGTGCCTTTGCGGATGCGGCCACCGGAGTCGGGCGGCAGGACGGGCATCAGCAGCACCTGGCTTTCCACGCCATTGGCGAGATTGGCGTAAGCGCCCTGCAAAGCGCCGCGAATGAGGCCGACCGGAGTCTCTTCATCGGTGGGATCGAAGACAAGCAGGGTCTTGCCGTTGGCAGCCTTGACGCGGGCCATGAGGCGGGAGTCGTGGTCGCTATCGGGCAGTTCGATGGCGGTAATCATGTGGTTGCCATAGAGTGAAGGAAAGGTGGGATCGATGACGCCGCGTCGGCTGTCCACGTGCAGGTAGTGGGCACGGATGCCGACAGCTTGCAGCATGGAGATGAGAATGGTGGTCTTATCCTTGCAATCGCCGTAACGGTTGCGATAGATCTCCGCGGCGGGGTGGGCCTGCCAGCCACCGATGCCGCTCTCGATGACGAAATAACGCACATTTTTCTGGATGAAATCGGTGATGTGGCTGAGCTTGGTATAGAGGTCGGGCGCGCCGGCGACAAGTTCCTGAGCCTTGGCGGCGATTTCAGGCGTGGGGTCGGGGCGATGCTCTTCGAGTTTGTCCTGCCACTGGCCGATGGCACGCCACTGGTTCTCCGTTCCCTGAACTGCCAGTTCGCCCCATTTGACGGCCATACGAGCGGAGAGAGCGCTCCAGGCGGGAGTGGCGTGAATATCTTCGAGATTAAGGGCGGGCACCTCCTTGATCTCCCAGCGAAGGTGATTGGGTTCAGGCTGCAAGGGCGCTACGGGCGTGAATTTTCGCCAGGATTCAGCGTGAGCGACGCCGGGAGGCAGATCAATCTCCAAGGCCTCGGAAACGACGGGAATGGAGTGCTGAAAATCCCAGTCCTCTTCGTGCACATAGGGACGAAGCTGCTCCTCGGTCTCGCAGACGACGACCGAGCCAGGATCGTTGGCAGGAGGATTGAGAGTGCGTGTGCGCTCGGTGAACAGAAGAACGGCAGAGTTGGCACCACCGTGGTCGGAGAAGTCGGAATCCTGCGCCTGAATCTGCGCGCCGTCGGCCTTGATGGTCCAGGCGCGGAAGTAGTTGAGCTTTTGATCGACGTCGTACCCGATGGAGCAGTGGGCGCGACCGCGCCCCTGGGGCTTGAGGATGCGGATGGCCCAGCGCTCACGCTCGACGGCATTGTTCTGCGTATCGACGGTGATGAGGTACTCGTCGGAGAGCAGGACGGCTGAGGCATCCTTGACGAAGACCGGGGTGGGGATCTTGGCGGCTTCGACGGCCCAGTCGGGGGCGGGTTTGTCTTTGGCCCAGCCAGGCGCGGCGAGCGCGCCCAGCGAGGCAAGGACGGCGAGACTGAGCAGACGAGCGTTCATCAATTCCCTTGTGGTGCGGCGGCTTTTTTCAGGACAAGTTGTTGCTGATCGGCGGTGGCGACCTTCTGGTAAAAGCCGTGGAG
>Ga0209415_10004843_pt1 | contig 24492 bp, 19 predicted proteins | sample PeaSoiSIISIP2007_FD_187696 | JGI IMG/M metagenome (GOLD analysis project Ga0209415, IMG submission 187696) | Peat soil microbial communities from Weissenstadt, Germany - SII-SIP-2007 (SPAdes) (version 2) | ecosystem: Environmental > Terrestrial > Soil > Wetlands > Peat | place: Germany... | reverse complement strand
CTTTCCGACCAAATCGAGCCCGTTTCGCGTAGACCGAGCCTATCGATTCGCCCCGCATTGGTCCAAGAAAGATTGTCGCGCAATTGCCAGAGCCAGGTGCCGCCGAAAGCGAATTGATCTTCGGCAATGTCGGGGGATTGAGGAGCCACCTGCACCGCGTCAAGATGGAAGTCCACGTGCCGGTATTCGCCAAAGATTCGGAAGGTGTGGTCATCGCCAACCCGGAACTGATCCTCCAGCCGATTGACGAACAGGTCGGTCGTATCCGCATAAAACCCAAAATAGTCGCTCGATTCCTCGTTGAGAACCCTGCTGTGGTTCCAATAGCTTTCTCCCTTGATGGTTCCTATCGATGATTCCCATGTAAACCCGCCACGCGCCGACGACACGAAATCCTGAATTCCGCCCAAACGCCCGCTGTAATAGCCTTCGGTCGCCCGACTCTTCGAATAGGAAAAATCGGAAAACGCCTGGATATCCGGAGAAATTTGGTAGACCTGGGTGGACGAAACATAGCGATGTTCGGGATTTTGGGTCACCGACTGTTCGGAAGAACTGCGCCGCGTGTTGAATTCCTGGCCATTCATCCCGCCAGCCGACAATTTGACGGCGACATCTTCGCCAATCCGGCCTCCCGCTGTCGCATCGCCCTGTCTGGTTTCGTTGCTGCCATAACCGACGCTGGCTTTGTTGGACGCCTCGAAATAGGGATTATAGGTAACGATATTGATGACGCCGCCCGCGGCATTCGAACCGAACAGCGCCGATGCCGCGCCGAGGACCACCTCGATCTGACGGATGTCATCGACATTGACCGGCAGGTTGTTCCAGACGGTTCGCGAATAGTCGTCTTGGAAAATCTGCCGACCATCCAGCAGGACCAGCAAACGCGGCTGCATCGGTTGCTGATAGCCGCGAACGCCGATGTCGTAACTTCCCGAACTCGACCGCAGCAAGTCCAAACCGGGAACGCGCCCCAGAATTTCCGGAATACTGCGACTCCCCGAACGCCTGATCTCATCGGCGGTCACGATCGTCATCTTGGCGGCGACTTCGCTCACTTTCTGGGGCGTTCCCGTCACCGACATGGTGATCGGTTCACCGAAAACACCCTCAAGGGATTTGTAATCGAGACTCTGCGCAAGAGACGCTCTCGTCCAACCGCAAAGAAGAGACAGGACAATGGCTGAGATGGCGAATTTTGCCGTCTGAAACATGACTGAGCCTTTGCCGACTGGTTCCAACGGCCACGACGATCCGGCACTCCCATGATGTGCGTTCGTGCTCAATTTGGTTTCGCCAGCATGATGAAAGAAGAAGAAAATCCAAGGTTGGACGCCAATGCCGCCGTCCGACTAAAGTAGATCTCGACAGTCGGACGGGTGACAATTCCCAAAACGCATTTGCCCGCCTTGACGCATGCCAGATCCGTCGACATCGAGAGAAGTCCATCGGCGGCGGCGGCAAGCGCCACCGTTTCAAAACCATCGGCACCCACGCCTTTGGCTACGAAAACGACTTTGGCGCCTTTCAATTTAGCCAGATCGTTAACCGCCACCTTCATGCCAATCAGCCGGTCTCCGCTGGGCGCCATACTCTCATCATCGGCGAAAGCCTTGATCATATCGGCGTCAGCCCGCGATTCGGGATTCGCGGGGTCAAACACAATCGCCATATTGATGGTCCCCGTGATCCGGTTTTTCAACAAAGGCAACGTCTTCAAACCGACGGAAACATCCAACGCCTCGGTCGCAAAAACAGGCGCGACGGCACTCATCGAGAACCAAAGCAGAGAACAAGCGAAGATTGAGGACAAAACTTTCATCGGACGCGACACATATCCCTGTCATTCCTCAAGAATACACGCACAACCCCATGTTTGTTTTGAATATCATATAAATTGGAAATATATTCACAAACAAAACAACAACTGGGAAAACTAAATTCACCAGAAAAAAAATCTCATACCTTGCTAGACATACATACAGAAAACCACCCATTCAGACCGTAGAGAAAAAAAACGTGTTACAGAATAATCAATTCCAGTAATCCGCAAATCTAGCAAATATCATGGGGACCGGCAATGAACATGTTCTTTTCGTGACTCCGACACCACCTCGCCCCACAGACCTGTGACGCAAATCACTCACGAAAGCTGTTGGCCTCCGACATGCTTGGGGTGCCTTTTGGGCAGGACAGACACTGACTCCCTGATCTTTCGCGCTCTCGTCCATTCTGATATCGTGGCCCGCACGTTTCGGCTCGGATGACCACCATTCGGGAAAATTATCAACAACATTTAGTGAAAATCGCAGATGCTGCTGTTCTACGCGACCCGCGACGGCCAGGCGCGCCGAATTGCCTCGAGAATCTCCTCAACTCTCGTCGAAAAAGGAATCGACATCGCGCCACGAGATTTAACCGATTCCTTCCCGACAACCGACGAACTCTTATCCGCACCAATGGTTACTCTAATCGCTTCGGTGCGCTACGGCCGGCATTTAAAAGAAGCGGAACAGCTCTTAACGCTTTACGATGGCCTGACAACACGCCCCCTGTTGGCTCTGGCCTCCGTCAACCTGACCGCCCGCAAGCCGGGAAAGGACACGGCGGACGGCAACGCCTATTTGCGCAAATGGATTGCCCGCCACCATCTCAACCCGGCGCTGGCCACGGCCATCGCCGGACGCCTTGACTATCCCAGCTATGACTGGCTCGATCGACAGATGATTCGGCTGATCATGAAGATGACCGGTGGCCCGACGGACCCAAAGGCCCGCGTCGAATACACATCCTGGGATGCCGTCGATCAGTTCGCAAAAGCGATCGCCGCCTTACATGACACTCTTAATTAAAATAATTCATCATTCCAAGTGGCGATCACGTCGATTATCGGCGACAGCATTCTATTCAGATCACATGATGTTTGGTAAAAAGGATACCTAAAAATATATCGAACTGTTCTTCATTGGAACATTGCGTGACACGCCAGAAGAAATCTTCCGATACGCTCCCCCCGGCCCGCTCCGTCATCGTCATGTTGATAGGCGGACTTCTGTTGGTGAATCTGTTCGTTATCTCGCTGATTGGCCTTGGCATCCGCGAGAGCAGACTGACCTTTGAAGAACGGGGACGGATCACCACGCAGAATTTGGCAAATGCCCTCGAACAGGATCTCGCCGATCAAATCGGCAAGATCGATTTGGCGTTGTTTGCGCTGGCCCAGGAATACACCCGGCAACGAAAGCAGGCGAAACCGGACCCGGCGGCCTTGAAGGAGGCGATCTTGGCCATTCGGACAAGATTACCGGAAATCGACGTCCTCTCGATCGCCAACGCCTCGGGCGAAATTGCCGCCAGCGCCGATGTTGCAAGCGACCTCAAGCTCAATCTGGCCGATCGCGACTATTTTATTCGGCTGAAAGATCGACAACAGGATGGCTTGTTGATCGCCAAGCCCCTTAACAACCGCCTCACCGGCGAATGGACATTGATGTTCGCCAGACGTCTTGACGAACCCGACGGCTCGTTCGGAGGCGTGGTCCTCGGCGGCATCCTCATCGAACGTCTTCAACAGAAACTCTCCACCTTCGATGTCGGCAAGAGAGGCATGGTCGCCCTGCGCGACGACAAATTGAATCTGATCGCCCGCTTTCCGATGAAACAATCCATGCGCGTCGAGTCGCCTCTCACGTCTTCGGAATCGCTGTCATCGCTGGAGAAAAACAGCACGTCGGGCACCTATGTCGCGGTCTCCAGCGCCGACCAAATCGAACGGCAGGTAAGTTACCGGCGAATCGCCAACTATCCGTTGATCATTCTCGTCGGTCTCAGCGAAGAGGACTATCTCGGTGGGTGGCGCGACGATTTGGCCAAGGGGGGCATCCTTGCGGTCTTTTTTCTCTTGATCAGTTCCCTGGCCGCACGCCTGATCCTCCGGAGTTGGAAGCACCAGTTGGCGGCGCTCGATCAGTTGAGCCGCGGCGAAGAGCGCTTGCGCATGCTGGCCGAACATGCCTCCGACACCATCAGCCGGCTCGCCCCCGACGGACGTTATCTCTATGTCTCCCGCTCCATCCAGCCCACCACCGGCTATAGCGAAAGTGACGTTCTGGGCCGAAAACCGAGCGATTTTGCGCATCCGGACGATGTGCCATCGCTGATCGCCGACCATGCGGCGATGCTTCGCCGACCCGAAACGCGAACCGTCGCCTACAGGTTCCACCACAAAGACGGGCATTACGTGTGGCTGGAAACCAACATTCGGCCCGTTTTCGACGACGACGGCCATATTGCCGAATTCGTCGCCGTCAGCCGTGACATCACGGGAAGAATGCAAGCCGCCGCTCAGATCGAATTTCTAGCGCATCACGATACCCTGACGGGTCTTCCCAATCGGTTGCTGGCGAAAGACAGAATGGAAGTGGTGATGGCGCGGGCCAACCGCAGCCGCAGCAAAGCCGCGCTGCTGTTTCTCGACCTCGACCATTTCAAGAAAGTAAACGATTCGCTTGGGCATCCGGTCGGCGATGAATTGCTGAGATTGGCCGCCACACGCCTACGAGAATGCCTCCGCGAAACCGACACTCTTTGCCGCCAGGGCGGCGACGAATTCCTGATTCTCTTGGGTGACATCACCGAAATGGAGGCGACCTCTCTGGTTGCCGAAGCGATTCTCGCCAAGCTGGCGGAGCCGTTCAGCGTCATGGACCAGGAATTGTCGATATCGGCGTCGATCGGTATCGCCATGTACCCGGACGATGGCAATGATTTCGAAACATTGTCCCGACACGCCGACATCGCCATGTACCATGCGAAAGAAATGGGTCGGAATGCCTACCGCTTCTTTGCCGAGAAAATGAATGTCGACAGCTCGGAATATTTGAAGGTCCGCAACGGATTGCGGCAAAGCCTGGAGCGAAATGAATTGTTGCTGCATTATCAGCCGCAATTCGATCTGACAAGTGGTCGCGCTGTTGGGGTCGAAGCCTTGATTCGCTGGCATCATCCGGATTCCGGACTCATCGCGCCGGCGCGCTTCATTCCCGTCGCCGAAGAAAGCGGTTTGATCGTTCCGATCGGCGCCTGGGTATTGAACGAAGCTTGCCGACAGGCGATGGCCTGGCGCCGTGCGGGACTGACGGAATTGGTCATGGCCGTCAATCTGTCGGCCGTGCAGTTCAAGCGCGGCGATCTGTTGCAAACAATCACCGAAGCCTTAGCCCTATCGGGCCTCCCCCCTCAATATCTCGAATTGGAGTTGACCGAATCGATCTTGATTTCGGACACGGCCACGGTCTTGGCGATGGTCGATCAACTCACGGAATTGGGAGTCAAACTCTCCATCGACGATTTCGGAACCGGTTACTCCTGCCTCGCTTATCTCAAACGCTTCCGGGTTGACCGTCTGAAGATCGACCAATCATTCGTTCGCCATATCACCACCGACCCGAATGACCGCGCCATCGTTCAGGCCATCGTCCAATTGGCGCGTGGCCTGGGCCTCAAGACCGTCGCCGAGGGTGTCGAAGACGAAGCTGCGCTCAGCGCCTTGGTCGCACTCGGCTGTGACGATGCGCAGGGCTACTATCTGGCGCGACCGACAGGCGCGGCGGACGCCGAGAAGCGTCTTCTCGAAGCAAGCGACGTTCTGGCGCTCCGCGCATGACCATGCTCCATGGCGTTGTCTCCGAAAATCCCGTTTCATCGGTCATCATCACCGGCCTTGTCGTCGCTATCGCCGCCTATCTGCTCGTTGTCGCGGCCCTCGCCATTGCTCAGCGCAAGCTTCTCTACCGGCCACCGCCGACCTCCCATGCCCCGCAGACGGCAGGGATCACCGGGATGGCGGCGATATACCAAAATGGAGCGCTCCTCGGCTGGTATGCGCCGCCGCCGACCGAGAATGCCCCAGTTCTCGTCTTCTTTCATGGCAATCGCGGCACGTTGGCTCGCGTGGCCGCCAAAACCGCGCCTTGGCGCATTGCTCCCATCGGCATCTTTGCCGCGACTTATGCCGGTTATGAAGGAAATCCGGGACGCCCCAGCGAGACGCAGCTCTATGCTGACGGCAGAATGGTTCTCGATTGGCTGACGAGAAGCGGCATTTCGAAAAGACGGATCATTCTGTACGGGGAGTCCTTGGGCACCGGCATCGTCACGCAACTCGCCTGCGAACAGGCCTTTCTCGCCATAGTTCTCGAAGCCCCCTTTTCCAGCATCACCGACGTTGCGGCGGTTCGCTACCCCTGGCTGCCCTGTCGATGGTTGCTCCGTGATCGCTTTGACAGCCTGTCGAAGATCAGCCGCATCACCTCACCGTTGCTAATTCTTCACGGCGGCGCCGACCGTACGGTCCCAGTCGAACATGCGCGCGCGCTGGTCAAGGCCGCACCCAGAACACAGTTGGTGATCGTCGCCGAGGCTGGCCATTTGAATCTTCATGACAAAGGAGCCACGGCTCCACTTCTCGCGTTTATCGACGCCTTGTAAAAGCTGCTCGGCATTCGTAAATCATGCGTGGGTATTTCAACGCCTGAGCGCAGGGAGAGTTGCCTTCGCCAGGAAGCTCACTGATAATGCTACCCGATAATTGCTTTAACCCTGTCGGAGACATCATATGTTTTTCAAGTCGATGGCGGCCGGATTGGCCGTCGCCGTGATTGCCGCAGGTTCCGCTGCCGCCGCTGAATGTACGCTTCCAGCCGATGCTCAAGCCGGTAAGACGGTCTCCAACCAATGCAAAAGCTGCCATATTTTCGAAGCCGATAAGCCATCCCGCCCCACCGGCCCCAATCTCCATGACGTTTTAGGCCGCAAGGCGGGCACACGGGCCGACTTCCCCAAATATTCGGAAGGCATGCAGGGCGCGTCCGCCAAAGGGCTGGTCTGGACCGAGGACAAAATCCTCGATTATCTCGCCGACCCCAAGGCATTTCTGGCGAAAGTCAATGGTGCTGAAGTGAAACATGCGATGTTCTTCCAATTGAAAGATGAACAAAAGCGCAAGGATATTGTCTCGTTCCTCAAGGCCATCAAAGACAAGCCAGAGTGCAACTGAGATCACGCCGATAATATTTTTTCGACGCCGCCCTTCGGGGCGGCTTTTTTTGCCCTTAATACCACCGTGCGCTGATGAGATCTCATCAGCGCCTTCAGTCGCCAGCGCCGCCCTCCGGCGGCTTCGGCTTTCGCCGGACGACCGGCGCGGCCGCGGTCGCGGCCGATACCAACCCGTATTTCTCACACGCGCGATGCCAGGGCATGTTCGATCCGCGCGATCTGATCGTCAATATCGACGACGAGACGGGACGTGACCTCTAAAGAACGGCTTTCCAGCACAGAATTCCCCGTCGCGGTGGGAGGATGCTGTTCGATACAACGGTCGCGAGCCGCCAAAAGTGCGACGATCTGCGGACGGAACACTGTCATCACCGCCTCGACCCAGCGATTGGCCGTGGATGTCGGATGATCGTGCCCGATCCTAAAACGAGGCAACATGGCAATGACGTCGTCCGCCTTGTACCAAGTCTCGGCCGTCACCCAGCGGTTGGTGGTGAACAGTTCTCCCGGTTCGCCACGCCGATCGAGCGCGATAGCGATGAGATGAGACACAGGTTCTCTTTCGCTTTGCCCCAGCCCGTAGTATCGGTCGTCCGGGATCACCCCGGCAGGCATCCCGCCGGCGCGCAGAAATGTATGAAAATGCCCATAGTCACCAATACGATGCAGGTGAAAATAGTATTGGGAATGGGTTTCCGCGTCATAGACGTCGCCCGGCGGATAATGGGTGAAGTCGTCTGGCGCCCCGCCGGCGACTTCGTCGGCGATGGTCCGCCCGGCAACCGTCAAGTCGTGCCGACAAGCCACCAAAATCCGGATTGCAGCCGCCATTTCCGCAAGCGATGACGACGACAACCGGTTCAGGTCGACAGACAGGTCCGACTGCGGACGATTTCCGCGCAAGGGACGCACTCCGCTTTATTTCAACCCACTTTCCATATAGTAGCGCAAGGCGCCGTCATGGAGTGGGGCAACCAACGCGTCATGCGCCATCTGTTTTTTGTCCAATTCGCCAAGATGGGGATGCATGGACTTGAGGGCCGGCAACCCATCGAATATCGCCTTGACCACCGCATAGCCGTCATCGGCCGACAATTTCGACGTCGCCACGAGCACCGCCGTCACGCCGAAACTGTAAATCTTGTCATGCAGCCCGGCATAGGTATCGGCCGGAATGGATTGACGGACAAAGGCCGGATTTGCCTTGAGATAAGCCTCCAGGGCGGCATCCTTCAGCGTCAACAGCGTTGCCCCACAATCATCAATGGCGTCCTGCACCTCATTGATCGGATGCAGTCCTGTGAAAATCGCAGCATCAATCTCGTTCCGACACATCGATTCGGAGACCTTCTGCATATCCATTTCCAGAGCCGCCGCCAGATCCTGCGTTGCAATCCCTTCCGCCGTCAGAAAGCTATCAGCCATCAGACGCTGAAAACTACCCGAATACCCCAACGTCAGCCGCTTGCCTTTCAAGTCGGCAACCGTCCTGATCTTGGCGGCGGGATTGACCAGCACCACCAATGTTTCCCCGTGCAGACTCGTCAAGGCCCTCAAATCGGAAAAGGGATCTTTGGCAAAAGCCCCGTCGCCATTGACGGCTTGCGCCAAAATCCGGGACTGAACGATGGCCAATTGCCCATCGCCATTGCGCAAGGCCGCCAGATTGGCCACCGATCCCGCTGTCGGCTCGACCACGCACCGAAGCCCGTGACGGGACCGATCTTTGTTGACCAACCGACAGATCGCGCCGGCCTCAGGATAAAACATTCCCGAAATATCACCGCTTTCCACGGTCAAGAGGCGGCCCTCGTCGGCCTCGGCCGCCAAGGGGCCCAAACTCCATAGGACCACCAGAACAACCAAAGTGCCAAAGCGCCTCATCCCATCCCCCTATTTTCCCCTCCTTCTCCCTCCCATGAGCCGACAACGACGTCAAGACATGAGTCTTTCGATCATTTCGAGAAACCGGACTTTGCGTGAGGCCGGCATTCAGGCTAGCATCACCCGCTTGTCACAAAACCCGGACGATTCCTGATGAATATCAAAGACCACATTCGCCAAGTTCCCGACTTTCCAACGCCTGGCATCCTGTTCTACGACATCTCGACATTGCTCGCGCATGCCGACGCCTGGCAGGTCACCATGGGGCGGCTGGCCAATGCCGTTCGCGCCCAGCAACCAGATATTCTGGTCGGCATCGAGTCACGCGGTTTCTTGGTGGCGGCGCCCCTGGCCCTGAAGCTTGGCTGCGGTTTCGTCATGGCCCGCAAACGCGGCAAATTGCCTGGCCAAACCGTCCGTTACGAATATGACCTCGAATATGGAACCGACATCATCGAAATGCAGGATGATGCCGTTAAGCCGGGACAACGCGTTGTCGTCCTCGACGATCTGTTGGCCACGGGCGGAACCATGGCCGCGACGGTATCGCTTTTGCGCAAGATGAAGGCCGAGGTCACGGGAGCCGCCTGCATCATTGAACTCAGCTTCCTGAAAGGGCGAGACCGCCTGGATATTCCCGTAACCTCCGTGGTCGCCTACGACGAATAGGACAGCCGGACCGCCCAAACGTAGGAATAGCGATCCTTTTCGCATCACGATGCATCGTGCGACCTGATGGGATCACCGTCCGAACGCGTCACCACCTGGACGGCTGTCCGGCACGATATTTGCCATCAACATTCGTGGACGCTTATGCCCGGATGCTCAGCCAAAAGTCGTCATGCCCGTGCTTGACACGGGCATCCACCTGCCCGTGTCAAATGACGCCGGCTGATCCAGTCGAGCGTGGATTGCCGGATCAAGTCCGGCAATGACGGGAAATGGAGAGAACCAGTCAGATCTCACGACGCTCCATTTATTGAACAGAGCGGAAAGGAGGGAGGGAGCATCTCTTCCGGGAATCGGACGGCTAGACTCCGGGCCGATCCAGCGAATCCACAGACAGATCCGGTGTGGTAAATTCCTTGGTCGGCCAGGACAACGCCATTGGCCATCCCTGTAACCCGCCGAAAGGCCTCGACCGCCGGATCTTGCCGCCGAGCAGCGGCAGAAAAGCCGCAAAACCACGCTTGCCGGACGCATTCGTTTTGTGACGATGCCCGACGAAGCGCTTCTTCTTGCGAACTGGAGCCATCGGAGGCACGGAAGACAGGCGAAAGCCGCCAATAGAGAGCAAGTCGAGAGCGCTGAAATCGTCGTGCATGGAAAACGCCTCCGGTGAAACGAACCAGAGCACTTTACCGGTGGAAGCGTACTCTTTTGTGGCGATCGGATGAATATTTCATGTCAGATCGTCACACCTTCGGCATCCAGAGCATAACCGGCTGCACGAACGGTACGAATGAAATCAGCGTCCTCGTCACCGTTGAGCGCCTTGCGCAAACGACGAATATGAACATCGACCGTGCGTGGCTCGACGTAAATGTCCGGCCCCCAGACAGCGTTTAGCAATTCCTCACGGGTGAAAACGCACCCAGGGTGTTGCAACAGGAATTGGAGAAGACGAAATTCGGTGGGACCCAAATGAACGTTGCGGCCGGATCTTGTAACCCGATGTGCCGTCAGGTCCATATTGATATCTTCATATTGCAAGACGCCCTTGGTCTGCGCGGGCTGCACACGGCGCAGCAACGCTTTGACGCGGGCCATCAATTCGGGCAGGGAAAACGGTTTGGACAGATAGTCGTCGGCCCCGGTATTCAACCCGCGAACCTTGTCGCCTTCCTCGCTACGGGCCGTCAGCATAATCACCGGCAAATCCCGCGTTCTCGGCTTGCGGCGAATTTGTCGGCAGACTTCGATTCCCGACATGACCGGCAACATCCAATCCAGCAAGACCAAATCCGGATTCCGTTCGGCCAGGACGGTCAACGCTTCCTCGCCATCGCTTGCCTCGCAAACGCGATAACCTTCTTTTTCCAGGTTATAGCGAAGCATTGTAACAATCGCTGATTCGTCTTCGACGACCATAACCAGCGGCTTCATCATGTTATCGTGGTCCATCAGTCATCCCTGGCGAGTTGAGAAGGATCGGGCAGAATACTGTCACCCTTCGGCCGCGTTTCGCGGATGGGCGTTCCCTGCACCAAGAAATATATGGTCTCGGCAATATTCGTCGCATGGTCACCGATGCGCTCAATATTTTTTGCGATAAACATCAAATGGATACAAGCGGTGATATTCCGAGGATCCTCCATCATGTAAGTGATGAGTTCACGGAAGAGGCCGGTGTACATATCGTCCACCTCCTCGTCTTGTTTCCATACCTTGACGGCTTTTTCGTTATCCTGTTCAACGAAGGCATCCAGCACTTCCTTGACGATCTCTTGCACCAGACGGGCCAGACGCGGCACGCCCGCCGTCGGCTTGACCGGAGGGATCTGATTGAGCACCAACGCCCGTTTGGCCACATTGGCCGCGTAATCGGCGATTCGCTCCAGATCCCCAGAAATTTTCAAGGCGCCGACAATCATTCTCAGATCATGCGCAACCGGTTGGCGAAGCGCCAGCAAGCGGACGGTAAATCCGTGAACCTCATGTTCGATCTCGTCGACTTTGGCGTCGGCAGCGATCACCTTACTGGCCAAATCGCTATCCCGCTTGACCAGCGCCTGCACCGCACCTTCGAGCTGCGCCTCGGCCAAACCGCCCATGCGGGCGATCAGATTGGTAAGGTGGGACAGCTCTTCATCATAAGACCGCACCGTATGCTCTCCTGTCATCCGTTCATCTCCTCGACCACATCAGCCAAAGCGGCCGGTGATGTAGCCCTGGGTGAGCTTCTGTTGCGGGTTGGTGAAGATCTGCTCGGTATCGCCGAATTCCACCAGCACCCCCAGATGAAAGAAGGCCGTGCGCTGTGACACGCGCGCGGCCTGTTGCATGGAATGGGTGACGATGACGATCGTAAAGTTCTCGCGCAATTCGTCGATCAGTTCTTCGACTTTGGCGGTGGCGATGGGGTCGAGGGCCGAACAGGGTTCATCCATCAAAATGACCTCGGGACTGACGGCGATGGCGCGGGCGATGCACAAACGCTGTTGCTGTCCCCCCGAAAGGCCCGTTCCCGGCTCCACCAGGCGATCCTTGACCTCTTCGTAAAGACCGGCGCGCTGGAGGCTGGTGACGACAATCTCCTCCAAATCCGCACTCGACTGCGCCAAGCCGTGAATGCGCGGTCCATAGGCGACATTGTCGAAAATGGACTTCGGAAACGGATTGGGTTTTTGGAAGACCATGCCAATCCGCGCCCGCAATTGGACAACGTCAAGAGAGCGATCGTAGATGTCGTCTCCGTCAAGGGTAATCAAGCCGGTGACCCGCGCGCCATCGATCAAGTCGTTCATCCGATTGAGGCATCGCAAAAACGTCGATTTGCCGCAACCGGAGGGGCCGATCAGCGCCGTCACCTCATTGGCCCGAATATTCAGATCCACGGCCTTCAGCGCATGCTTGTCGCCGTAATAGACATTGACGTCCCTTGCCGTCACCTTGGCGGCGTTCGTCAAAGCACGGCCGCTTTGTTGAAAATAAGATTCACTGGCCAGCGACATCGTTTACCACCGTCGTTCGAATTTTTTGCGAAGATAGATAGCCGTGGCGTTCATCACCGCCAGGAAACACAAGAGCACGATGATCGCCGCGGACGTCCGCTCGACGAAGGCGCGTTCGGGGCTCGCCGCCCACAAATAAATCTGCACGGGCAAAGCCGTCGATGGATCCATCGGACTGGCGGGAACATCCACGATGAACGCCACCATGCCGATCATCAGAAGCGGCGCCGACTCGCCGACGGCGCGCGCCATCCCGATGATGGTCCCGGTCAGGATACCGGGCATGGCCAGCGGCAACACATGGTGCATGACCATTTGCAACCGAGACGCCCCCAACCCCAGCGCCGCTTCGCGAATCCACGGCGGCACCGCTTTCAGCGCCACCCTGGACGCAATGATAATGGTTGGCAGAGAAACCAAGGTCAGCGCCAAACCGCCGACGAAAGGCGCTGACCTTGGTAAATTGAAGACATTGAGGAAAATTTCCAAACCGAGCAGACCGAAGACGATCGACGGAACGGCCGCCAGATTGTTGATATTCACCTCGATGATATCGGTCCAACGGTTTCGGCTGGCAAATTCCTCAAGATAGATCGCCGTGGCCACCCCCAGGGGAAAGGACAAGGCCACGGTCACCAACAATGAATAAAACGACCCGACGACGGCCCCCCACACGCCGGCCAACTCCGGCTGGCGCGAATCACCCGCAGTAAACAACCATTTGTTGAAGCGAGCGGCGAGAGCCCCCGACGCTTCCAGGCTGTCGATCCACCCAAGTTGGCGCGCCGTATATTGCCCGCCCTTTTCGGCATCGCGCGACATATGACCTTTCCGCAATTGATCGACGGCGGCCGCCATCGGCAGCCAAAGGTCCCTCGTCGAGCCGATCACCGACGGATCGTTCATCACCATCTTGCGCAGTTCGAGGTCGGCCCCTTGGCTGATCAGACTGAACAGGTCACGGCGCGCTTGACGATCATTGGCGGCTTCCGGAAATCTGGCTGTCAAAGCGTCACGGACCAGCGCCGCATAATCCGCCGATGACAAAACCGCCTTTTCACGTCCGCCACTCGGATCGATCACCGAGGCGTCGAAATTGATCGCAAGACGAACCTCCGTCTGCACGAAAGCCGTGTAGCCGCGCCCAACGATGCTTATCAACAAGATCGCCAGGAAGGTCAAAGCGATGATGATCGAGGCAATCCCATAGAAACGAAACCGCTTCTCGACCGCATAGCGCCGTTGCAGTCGGGCGTTCACCTTCTCGGACGTTGCCGAAACCCGCACCTGATCCACCATCTCAGTCATACTTCTCTCGATATTTCCGAACGACATTGAGAGCCACCACATTCAATGCCAGCGTCACCAGGAACAGAACCAACCCGAGAGCGAAAGCCGAAAGGGTTTTGGGACTGTCGAACTCCTGATCACCGACGAGCAGGGTCACGATCTGCACGGTAACCGTGGTAACCGCCTCAAAGGGATTGGCTGTAAGACGCGCTGACAAACCGGCAGCCATCACCACGATCATCGTTTCGCCGATGGCGCGCGATACGGCCAATAAAATGCCGCCGATGATGCCCGGCAGCGCCGCCGGGATGATCACCTGTTTGATCGTCTCGGACCGCGTGGCGCCAAGACCGTAAGCTCCTTGGCGCAAACTGTCGGGAACCGCGGTGATCACATCGTCGGACAGCGACGAGATGAAAGGAATGATCATGATGCCCATGACGACACCGGTGGCCAGAGCGCTTTCCGAAGCGACGGAAAGCCCGATCGCGGCACCGGCATCGCGCAGAAAGGGCGCGACGGTCTGCACCGCGAAAAATCCGTAAACCACCGTTGGAATGCCCGCCAGAATTTCAAGCAACGGCTTCGCCGTCGAGCGAAAATTCGGATGGGCATATTCCGCCATATAAATGGCCGACAACAGGCCGATCGGCACGGCGACGACCATGGCGATCAAACTGATCAACAGGGTGCCGGCGAACAGCGGAACCGCCCCAAAGGCACCCGATGATCCGACTTGATCGCTTCGCATGGCCATCTGCGGGCTCCAATCGAGCCCGAACAGGAAGTCACTCACCGGCACCATGCGAAAGAAACGAAGCGACTCGAACAACAAGGATAGAACGATACCGATGGTCGTGAAGATCGCGACCGTCGAACTGGCGATCAAGAAGACCTTGACGGCGCCTTCCACCCGATTTCTCGCCCGAAGTTCGGGTTTGATGTAGCGAAGCCCCAAGATGCAACCGGCGGCAGCCAACGACAGCGTGATGACCGCCATGGCGCCGAAACTCAGATTGCGCAAATTACGATATTGTTCCGCCGCCGTTGCAGCGATATCCCCGGACGCATGCCGATAGTTTCCGCTGGCGCCCAGTTGGCGGACCTCGTTCATCAGCAGGGACAATTGCGCCGCCGGCAACGCCTTGGCTTCCGGCGGCAGCGCATCGACGACGACGGCTTGCAAGATGAACGGCTCGCAGGAGAGCCACAGGGCAATCAGGAACACCGCCGGCACGGCGCACCACAGGGCAACATAGTAACCATAGTAATTGGGCAAAGAGTGTAGCGCGCGGGCCTTTGGTCCGCCCACCTGCAGGGCACGGCCATGACCCATCCGGAAGCTGACCGCCGTCAACACCAAGAGCACGACCAACAGGATAAAGAACTGCATGAACTCCGCCGCTTTTCTTAAATAGGGAGACGGACCACACCGTCCCTTAATCTCGGCCCGACCCGTTCGGCCGCTCTTTCGCGACACGATAACACGGAACCGGTGGCCGGATAATCCGGCCACCGGTCCAGCGTAACAGCTTTTCTTAAAGGCTCAGGTTCGTCAGATCCTTGCCCTTGGCGGCTTCGGCCTTGCGCTGATCGTCAGGCATGGCGATCAGACCTTTGCCGGCCAGATAACCATTCTTGCCCCAGGCTTTTTCCGACGTGAATTCGGCAATATATTCCTTGATGCCGGGGATCACACCGACATGGCTCTTCTTGACGTAGAAGAACAACGGACGGGAGACCGGGTATTTGCTGCTGGCGATATTCTCATAGGTCGCCGTCTGACCTTCGACGGTCGCCGCCTTGATCTTGTCGCCATTCTGGTCGAGATAGCTGAAGGTCAGGATGCCGACGGCATGCGGCTGGCTCTGCAGCTTCTGCATGACCAGGGCATAATCTTCGGAAACCTCGACGAAAGCGCCGTCTTCACGCACCGCGTCGCAAGCCACTTTCTTGGCATCTCCGGAAAGCGCCTTGATTTCGGGGAAAGCCACGCAGGCCTCGTCCATCACCAATTCCACCAGAGCGTCGCGCGTGCCGTGATTGGAGGCCGGACCGAACATAACGATCGGCTCGGCGGGCAGGGCGGGATCGACATCGCTCCACTTCTTGTAGGGATTGGGCACCAGCTTGCCGCCCTGGGGGACCGTCTTGGCGATCGCCTTGAAGATCTGTTCCTTGGTCAGGGCATACTTCGGGCCGGCTTTGGCATTGGCAACGACAATACCGTCATAGCCGATGACGATCTCGGTAACGTCCTTGACGCCATTGGCCGCGCAGGCCGCAAGCTCGCTCGCCAGCATGCGGCGCGAGGCATTGGTGATGTCCGGCGTGTTTTCATCGGCGCCCGCACAGAACAGCTTGAAGCCGCCACCGGACCCGGTGCTTTCGACCACGGGCGTCTTGAAGCCCGACGTCTTGCCGAAGTTTTCTGCGACAGTCGTCGCGAAAGGATAGACCGTCGAAGAACCGACGATACGGATTTGGTCGCGCGCTTGAGCCGAAGCCGCGAAAGCGACGGTCGCCAAAGCCGCGACGACAAGAGTCTTTCTAATCATTGGTCCTCCAAAATTTCGTAAAAGCCAGCCAATCAAAAAGGCCAGCCAATCCGCAGAGACAATAGCCACGCGCGGCGACAGCTTTGTGACAGAGCGATGAAACTTTTATGACAGACCGTTCGGCGGCGTTTTTCGCAGAGAAATGATACGGCCAGAGGCGTCACAGCGCGCCGAAAACCCAGCAATCCCAAAGGCATGACCGATCCGGGATTACGTCTCTTGTACCAGCGATTGACGCCTAAAAATCAGGCCGTCAGCGCAAGGCGGCAATGTTGGATCGATAATCGGCAGTCCGGAAAACGGCGCTGCCCGCCACCAGAACCTGGGCTCCGGCAGCGGCGATGCTTTGCGCGTTCTCCGCCGTTACCCCGCCATCCACCTCGATTTCGATGGGGCGATTGCCGATCAGTGCCCGCAATTTGGCGATCTTCTCAAGAGCCGATGGCAGGAAACTCTGACCGCCGAAACCGGGATTGACCGACATCACCAAGATCAGATCCAGCTTGTCCAAAACATATTCGACGACACATTCAGGCGTCGCCGGATTCAGTGAGACGCCAGCCTTCCGGCCGAAAGACCGGATCAGCTGCAAACAACGGTCGAGATGCCTCGTCGCTTCGGCATGCACCGTAATGATGTCGCTTCCAGCCTCGGCATAGGCCGCGATGTGAGGATCAACCGGTTCGATCATCAGATGAACATCGAAGATCTTGGCGGTATGCGGACGTAAGGCCTTCACCACCATCGGACCAATGGTCAAGTTGGGAACGAAATGCCCATCCATAACGTCAATATGCACATAATCGGCACCGGCGGCGTCAATTGCGCGAATTTCTTCGCCCAGACGAGCGAAATCGGCCGAAAGAATGGACGGTGCAATTTTGACTGGCATGACGGGATCTCGCGGATTGGTGACGGCAAACGACATCCAGGAAGCGTCATGGCCGGACAGGACCCGGCCATCCGCATGCTTGAAACGGGCGACTGTTTTCGATCCCGTCCCCTTGGATGCGCGGGCCGAGCCCGCGCATGACGCTTCCCAGGTGTGGTGACGATATCGTCTGGTACGTTTTAGAGCGCGCCGTCCTTATAGCGCTTGGCCATGTCGGCGAGCGGCACGGCTTTGATCGACGAGGCGCGGCCCGCCGCACCGAACTGCTGGTAACGGGTTTCGCACAGCGTCTGCATGGCGGCCATGGCCGGCTTCAGATAGCTGCGCGGATCGAACTCCGCTTTCTTCTCGGCAAAGACTTTGCGGATCTGACCGGTGATCGCCATCCGGCAGTCGGTGTCGATGTTGATCTTGCGCACACCGTATTTGATGCCTTCCTGGATCTCTTCGACCGGAACGCCGAAGGTCTGCGGCATCTCACCACCGTATTTGTTGATGATGTCCTGCAAGTCCTGCGGCACCGACGAGGAGCCGTGCATCACCATATGCAGGTTGGGCTGCCGCTTGTTGATTTCCTTGACCACATGCATGGCCAGGATGTCGCCGGTCGGCTTGCGGCTGAACTTGTAGGCGCCATGCGAGGTGCCCATGGCGATGGCCAAGGCGTCCACCTTGGTCTTGGCGACGAAATCGATGGCCTGATCGGGGTCGGTCAGCAACTGGCTGTGGTCGAGCGTGCCTTCGAAGCCATGCCCGTCCTCCTTGTCGCCCTTGCCGGTTTCCAGCGATCCGAGAACGCCCAGCTCGCCTTCCACCGAAACGCCGACCATATGCGCCATGTCGACGACTTTGCCGGTCGCCGCGACATTGTAGGCCCAGTCGCCCGGCGTCTTGCCGTCCTCATGCAGCGAACCGTCCATCATCACCGAGGAGAATCCGTTGGTGATTGCCGACAAACAGGTGGCTGGGCTGTTGCCATGATCCTGATGCATGCACACCGGGATATCGGGATAAAGCTCGACGGCCGCCATGATCAGATGCTTCAGCACCAGATCGTTGGCATAGGCCCGCGCCCCCCGGCTGGCCTGCAAAATGACCGGACTGTCGGTTTTCTTGGCCGCCGCCATCACCGAGAGCATCTGTTCCATATTGTTGATGTTGAAGGCCGGCAGGCCGTAACCGTGCTCGGCCGCATGGTCGAGCAATTGGCGCAACGAGATCAAAGCCATGTTGGTTTCCTCTTTGCTTTCGTTAAAGACCTAAACTCTGGCCAAAGCCGCGTCGACGACGGCTTCGACGGTAATGCCAAGGTGACGATAGGCTTGATCGGCGGGAGCCGAAACGCCAAAGCTGGTCAGACCGATCACCGCCCCATCGGGTCCGACATAGCGCTCCCAACCGAAGGTCGACGCCGCTTCGACGGCGATTTTGACGACCTCGCCGCCCAGGACGCTTTTGCGATAAGCCGCATCCTGCCGATCGAAGAGCGCCCAGCAGGGCATGGAAACGACGGCGGCCTCGACACCCTTGGTTTTCAGCACGTCCCGCGCTTTCAAAGCCAGTTCGACTTCGGACCCGGTGGCGATAATCGTGACTTGTCGTTTTCCATCGGCCTCGGCCAAAACATAAGCGCCCTTGGCAGCTTTGTTCTCCGATGCATCGCTGCGGACGGTCGGCAGATTTTGGCGGCAAAGCGAAAACAGACTCGGCCCCCCCATAGTGTCGAGCGCCACCTCATAGCACTCCATGGTCTCGACCGGGTCACAGGGACGGAATACCAACAGATTGGGGATCGCCCGCAAGGATGCAAGATGTTCAACCGGCTGATGCGTCGGCCCATCTTCTCCGAGACCGATGGAATCGTGGGTCATCACATAAAGCACGCGCAACCCCATCAAAGCCGACAGACGAAGCGACGGACGCAGGTAGTCGGTAAAGACCAGGAACGTCGCTCCGTAGGGAATCAGACCGCCATGCAGCGCCAAACCGTTCATCACAGCGGCCATGCCATGTTCGCGCACACCATAATGCAGATAGCTGCCGGACGCATCGTCCGGGGTAATCGGCTTGGTCGACTTGGTGAGCGTCAGATTGGAGTGCGTGAGATCGGCCGATCCCCCGATCAATTCCGGAATGGCCTGCGTCAACACCTCCAGGGCATCCTGAGATGCCTTTCGCGTCGCGATTTTTGGCCTTTCCGCCAAGATTTTCGCCTTGAACGCCGCAGCTTCGCCGCGCCATGCGTCCGGCAACCGCCCCGCTGCCAAACGGTCCCAAAGGGCGCGCTTCGCCGCATCAAGGCCAGTCAGACGTCCTTCCCAAGCGACCCGCGCCGCAGCGCCGCGGCTGCCAGCGGCACGCCACGCGTCCAATACGGAAGCCGGCACCACAAACGGCTCGTAAGGCCAACCCAATTTGGCACGGGCACCCGCGATCTCTTCCGCGCCCAACGGCGCGCCATGGGTTTTTTCGCTCCCCGCCTTGGTCGGAGCGCCAAAACCGATAATCGTCCGACAAGCGATGAGCGACGGTTTGTCCGTTGTCCGCGCATGCTCGATCGCCTGGGCGATCGCTTCCGGATCGTGCCCGTCGACACGCACGGCATCCCATTGACTGGCGGCAAACCGCGCCAGTTGGTCATCGCTCAACGTCAGACTCGTCCGCCCATCGATGCAGATCTGATTGTCGTCCCACAACACGATCAACTTGGAGAGCTTGTGATGGCCCGCCAATGAAATCGCCTCTTGGCTGATACCTTCCATCAGGCAACCGTCACCCGCGATGACATAGGTGTAGTGATCGACAGTCTCCCGTCCGAACCGCGCCGCTCCAATTTTTTCGGCCAGGGCGAAGCCAACGGCATTGGCAAGGCCTTGCCCCAGCGGACCGGTGGTGGTCTCGGCGATAGCGACATGACCATATTCGGGATGGCCTGCCGTCCGCGCGCCCAATTGCCGGAATTGCTTCAGTTGTTCGATGTCCACATCGTCATAGCCGGTAAGATAGGCAAGCGCGTAAAGCAACATGGAACCGTGGCCGGCGGACAGCACGAAGCGGTCGCGATCCGCCCAACGGGGAGCCTTGGCATCGAATTTCAGAAACCGCGTAAACAGCACCGTGGCGACATCGGCCATGCCCATCGGCATACCAGGATGGCCGGACTTCGCCTTTTCGATGGCATCAACCGCGAGAAAGCGAATGGCATTGGCCAAATCCGCGTGATTGCTGGAAGCAACTTCCTTGGCAAGTGGAGCAGTCATCGAAAAGAGTCCTTTCCCTGTTTAACGGTGCGCTGCCCCTTTTCGCGGGCCAGCCGAGGGACCCGCCGGAGCGGTTCTCTCTTCAGGTCAAATTACGCCTGCGCTTGTCGTCCAATTTGGCAGAAAATTCAAGTTCGTCCGTCGGGTTTCGAGTCAAATCCGCAAAAAAAGAAATAACGCTGGTCGATAGAAACTGACAGATGATGCCCTTTGCCGTCATTCCCGCGCAAGCGGGAATCCAAAGTATTCCAGTGGCTTCCGGGCAATGGAGCCCCGCTTTCGTGGGAATGACGGGGGCCTGAATCTTAGGTCTATCCCGCTAGCGCGCTGACGGGCGCTCTCATAATGCCCCGGCGATATCAGTCGACACTGGGGCGGATGCCCAGCAGCCGATCGATCTCAACGGCGGGAACCGGCGGACTGAGGAGGTAACCCTGCATTTCATCGCAACGCAATTTACGCAGCAGAATTCGTTGTCCTTCGGTCTCGACCCCCTCGGCGATGACTTTCCGGCGTAACGAATGACCCATGCTGATAATCGTGCGAATGATTTCCTGGTCATCAAGATCGGTTGCGATGTCATTGATGAAACTGCGATCGATCTTGATCGTATGCACGGGAAATTTCTTCAGATAACTGAGCGAGGAGTAGCCGGTTCCAAAATCATCCATGGCCAGATGGATCCCCATCTCGCTCAAAGCCCGAAGCACACTGATGGCATTTTCCGTATCACGCATGATCATGCTTTCGGTGATCTCCAATTCGATCCCCGAAGGTTCGATGCCGGCTCGCGTCAGTGCCGCTTCGACGCTTTTGGCCAAATTGGGCTGTCGCAGTTGGCGCATCGAAAGATTGACGGCGACACGCATATGGGGATGACCGGCGTCCCGCCACTTGCGGTGCTGCCGGCAGGCCATGTCGAGCACCCACTCTCCCACCATCCCGATCAGACCCGTTTCCTCCATCACCGGAATGAACTTTACCGGCGAAACCTGCCCTATATCGATATTACGCCAACGCAAAAGCGCCTCAACCCCCGTTAGTCGGCCGGTCGCCAAATCGCATTTGGGTTGGTAGAAAACCGTGAACTCCTCGCGCTCCAAGGCCTTGGACAGACCGTTCTTTATGACCATCCGCTCGCTGACTTCTGCGTTTATGTCCTTGGTAAAAAACTGATAGTTTGCTTTGCCCTGCTCCTTGGCGCGGTACATCGCAGCGTCGGCGTTCTTCAACAAGCTGTTGGCATCGGCGGCATCGTCGGGAAAAACGGTAATGCCGATGGAGGCCGAGATGAAAGCCTCCTGTCCATCCAATAGGAACGCTTGTTCGAGAGACTCGATCATCCGCCCGGCAATCATCGGTGCGTGCCGGATTTCCCCCAAATTGGGCATGATAATGGTGAACTCGTCTCCGCCGATCCGAGCCACGGTGTCACCGTGACGAACGCAGAACAACAGCCGCTTGGCGGCTTCCTGCAGCAACTCGTCACCAACTTCATGCCCCAATGTGTCGTTGATCAGCTTGAACCCATCCAGATCGATGTAGATCAAACCAACCCGCTGCCCGGTTCGTTCCGCCAACGTCAGGATTTGGCATAACCTGTCCATAAACAATGAACGGTTGGGCAACCCCGTCAGACCGTCGTAATTCGCCTGATAGCGGATTCGTTCTTCATCGTGCTTGCGCTGCGTAACATCGGCAAAGACGGCGACATATTGGGTGACGTCACCCTCCGCTCCCGGCACGCCGACGATCGACAGTCGTTTTGCAAACTCCTCTCCGCTCTTGCGGCGGCTCCATTGCTCCTGGTCCCAGCGACCGCACCGCTTGATCGTGCCCAAAACGGAGGAAAACATGGCGGGATCGGCGGCCAGATCCAAAAAAAATGGCTGTTTTCCAACAACTTCCGCCGAAGTGAAGCCGGTAATAGCGGTAAAGGCGGGATTCACCGCAACGATATGGAAGCGAGAATCGAGCACGGCGACCGCATCCGCCGTGGTCGCAAAAACAGTCGCGGCGAGTTGCAGTTTCTCGTCGACGAGCTTTTCCTCCGTCTGACTGCGCATCTCGATCAGAATATGGTCCGAATCATGAGCGCCACAGGGAATGACGGTCAACGCCACATCTTGTTCGGCCCCGTCCAACCGCATCACTTTTGTCGTCAGCGTCTTTTTCAAAAATGCGGGCGCGTCAAACACGGGAACGATTGAGGACAGTGTCTCAGCGGTAAAAAATGCGCTCAACGGAGTGCCGATCACATCATCCATGCAGCCGGCCCCCAGGAGCCGAGCCCCGAAAGGATTGATCTCGGCGATCCTCCCGCCAGAACTCTTCATGATGCAAACGGCCATAAGATCAGCCAAACGCGACTTATGATCGACACGCTCGAACAGTTTCTCGGAAGAGCTGGAGCGCGCACGCAGCAACAAGGCTTCCCCCGAATCGTCCGCGATTTGCTGCACCGCCGCCATCACGCGAACAGACCGCCCATCCTCAGCAAGCAAAATCAACGGTTGGCACATTCCACCGACGGGGGATTCGCCCACCCCACCTTCAATCAACGGCTTGCAATCAGGATGAACAAATTCGGAAAAGGATCGCCCTATCAAAAAGGCGGTATCATCGACGCCAAGTAAACGAGCGCCGGCCAAATTGATGTATTCGATACTACCGCACCGACAGATACAAATGAAATCAGGCATCTGCCCAGATGAACACTGAGCCCACTGCACCGCTGAAGCTGAAGCAGTCACCTGAAACCTTGTCCTTCCCTAGGCTATGGCACCGGCTAAACAGCACCCTCTTTGACCAATCGAAGCGATACTACCGAAATTCTCAAATCAAGGGAAGTCTGGTATGACATTTATCACGTTTCCGCAAAACCAACGTGATCCGATTTCGCCGCTGAATGGCGGAAAACCAGCCTTTTATGAAGACAGACAGCAGCATGCGTCATCTGTAATGATATTTACATTTCCCAGGAAGGACAACCCTTGACAGAATTTAAAGAAATTCAACCAGAGGGTGCATTACCGAAACAACAGCATATGCCAGAAAAAGAGGGGGCACGCCGAGGGGACGGGACAGGTGAGGAATCACACAAACAATATCGACAATGGCGGAGGATAGATCAGTAGTGACCAGATCCGACCCTTTTTGCGGCGGCGGAATCGCCCTCCCAAACACCATCATTTACCGAAACACTCACGCGGTTGGATATGGCGGGCGGCATCGGCTTGACATCACTCACAGCCATCATCGCCACCTTTGCCTCGATAGGCTTCGGGTCTGCAGGAGCAATTTCAGGACTCTTCGCCTCTGAAGCGACAACGACGGGCCTGACGTCCACGGCTTTCAATTCAGCCGTTTTAACCACCGGCTTGGGATCCGCGGCATAAGCATCGAAGGTGGCAGCGGCAGCGGCGGCGGCGGCACAGCTATCGGCAAGAGCGGCAGCGATTTGTCGATCAGCCGTCGCCAACACGGGATCTCCCGGGGGCGACATCCGGCGATGCATTGCGCCCGCCACATCGTCCTGCGTGGTTGCCACGGCCTGCTGGATGTAACCGCGCGAAGACGCGGGATAGATAAAACCATATGTTGGATAAGTTCGCGTCCCGAAATCTCGCGTCGAGGCATTCCACACACGCACTTCCGTCCAGTCGTTACGCGGAGAAACGTCGGTGACAGCCACCATCTTGGACACTTGTCCGCGTCCACGACCGCGATGCGGGGCCCAATTGGCATGATCGACCAAAACTTCGCGTGAGTTCACCACGCGCGCGACCACAGCCACGTGACCGTAACGCATCGCTGCAAATTTTTTGAAAACAACGACGGCGCCGATCCGCGGTGCGTGCCCCCGGTCATAT
>Ga0209415_10004842_pt1 | contig 24496 bp, 19 predicted proteins | sample PeaSoiSIISIP2007_FD_187696 | JGI IMG/M metagenome (GOLD analysis project Ga0209415, IMG submission 187696) | Peat soil microbial communities from Weissenstadt, Germany - SII-SIP-2007 (SPAdes) (version 2) | ecosystem: Environmental > Terrestrial > Soil > Wetlands > Peat | place: Germany... | reverse complement strand
CGGCTCGAGCCCGCGGCGCATCTGACCTGCGTCGGCGCGAGCCGCGACGAGATCGCGGAGGTGGCCGAGGCCTACTGGCAGGCCGGCGTCCGGCATTTGGTGGCGTTGCGCGGCGATCCGCCGGCGGGTGAAGGCTGCTATCGGCCACATCCCGACGGCTACGCCTACGCCGCCGATCTCGTCGCTGGGTTGCTGCGCGTCGGCGCATTCGAGGTGAGCGTCGCGGCCTATCCCGAAACCCATCCAGAGTCGGCTGGCCCTGCCGCCGATCTCGACAATTTGAGGCGCAAGGTCGATGCCGGCGCGCACCGTGCCATCACGCAGTTCTTCTTCGATGTCGAGATCTATTTGCGCTTTCGCGAGCGCGCGCGGCGCGCCGGCGTCACCGTGCCGATCGTGCCGGGCATCCTGCCCGTCACCAATTTCGCGCAGGTGCAGAAATTCGCGGCATCTTGCGGCGCGAGCGTGCCGGGTTGGCTCGCGCGCCTCTTCGACGGCCTCGACGACGATCCCGATACCCGGCGGCTGGTGGCGGCCGCCGTCGCGGCAGAGCAATGCCGGCGGCTCCAGGCCGAAGGGGTGGATGAATTCCACTTCTATACCTTGAACCGCGCCGATCTCATCGTCGCCATCTGCCACATGATCGGCGTGCGCGGCGTCGCCGCCGCGATGGCGGGGCGGGCGGGATAAGGCCATGCCGCATATCCTCGATTTCCTCGCCGAGCGCGTGCTCCTGTGCGACGGCGCCATGGGCACCGAAGTGCAGGCGCGGGCGCTCGATGTCGCGCGCGATTTCCACGGCCACGAAAACATCACGGACATCCTGTGCGAGACCCGCCCCGATGTCGTGCGCGACATCCATTTGGCCCATCTGCGCGCCGGGTCCGATGCCGTCGAGACCAACAGCTTCGGCGCCTCGCGCCTCACCCTGGCCGATTCGGGCGTGGGCGAGCGCGCCTTCGCCATCAACCGGCGCGCCGCGGAGATCGCGCGCGAGGCAATCGAATCTTTGCGTGGCGACGGCAGGCCGCGCTTCGTCATCGGCGCGGTCGGGCCGGGGACGCGGCTCCCCTCTCTGGGCCATATCGACTACGCCCCGCTCGAGGACGCGCTCGCCGAGCAATGCGGCGGCCTCATCGCCGGCGGCGCCGATGCCATCCTAATCGAGACCTGCCAGGACCCGCTGCAGATCAAGGCCGCGGTCAACGGCGCCAAGCGCGCCCGCACCGAATCCGGCACCGACCAGCCGATCTTCGTTCAGGTGACGATCGAGACCACCGGCACGCTTCTGGTCGGCGCCGACATCGCCGCCGCCGCGACCATCGTGCAAGCGCTCGACGTGCCGCTCATTGGTATCAACTGCGCCACCGGCCCGCAGGAAATGGCCGAGCATGTCCGCTGGCTCGCCGAGAGCTGGCCGGGCCTCATTTCGGTCCAGCCCAATGCCGGCTTGCCCGAACTCGTCGACGGCCACGCCCATTATCCGCTGTCGCCGCAAGAGCTCGCGCAATGGCAGGAGCGCTTCGTGCGCGAGGACGGCGTCAACCTCATCGGCGGCTGCTGCGGCTCGACGGCGCAGCACATCGCGGCGCTCGATGCCATGCTGCGCCGGCTCGCCTCGGACGGATTCCGGCCCCGGCCCAAGGCGCGCAAGAGCGTCTGGGTTCCGGCGCTCGCCTCGCTCTTCGCCCAAGCGCCGCTGCGCCAGGAGAATGCCTGCCTCTCGATCGGCGAGCGCTGCAACGCTACCGGCTCGAAGCGCTTCCGCGAACTGCAGGAGACCGGCAATTGGGACGGCGTCGTCGAAGTGGCGCGCGAGCAGATCCGCGAGGGCTCGCATGCCATCGATCTCAGCACCGCCTATGTCGGCCGCAACGAGGCCGCGGACATGCGCGAGGCGGTGACGCATCTGCGCGGCGCCATCACCGCGCCGCTGGTCATCGATTCGACCGAGCTTCCCGTGCTCGAGAGCGCGCTCGCGCTCTATGGCGGCAAGGCGGTCATCAACTCGATCCATTTCGAGGATGGCGAGACCTCGGCGGCAAAGCGCCTCGCTCTGGCGCGCCGCTTCGGCGCCGCGGTGATCGCGCTCACCATCGAAGAGCAGGGCATGGCCAAGGACGCCGCGCGCAAGCTCGCGATCGCCCGCCGCCTCGCCGATTTCGCCTGCGGCCGGCACGGGCTGCCGCCGGCCGACCTGCTCATCGATCCCCTGACCTTCACCATTTGCACCGGCAACGAGGACGACCGCAGGCTCGGGATCGAGACGCTCGACGGCATCGCCGAGATTGCGCGCGCGCTGCCGGAATGCCAGCTCATTCTCGGCCTCTCCAACATCTCTTTCGGCCTGGCGCCGGCGGCGCGCGCCGTGCTCAACTCGGTCTATCTCGACCACGCCACGCGGCGGGGGATGACCGGAGCCATCCTGCATGTCTCGAAGATCCTGCCGCTGCACGAGATCCCCGAGGCGGAGGTCCGCGCCGCCGAAGATCTGATCTTCGACCGTCGGCGGCCCGATTATGACCCGCTCCAGGCCTTCATCGCGCTGTTCGAGAACCGCAAATCCGCGAAGGCGGAGACGCGCGCGCGCGCCGCGGCGGTCGAGGAGCGCTTGAAGCAGCGCATCGTCGATGGCGACCGCCAAGGGCTCGAGGCGGATTTGACGCTCGCGCTCGAGCGCTACAAGCCGCTCGACATCATCAACACCTTCCTCCTCGACGGCATGAAGGTGGTCGGCGATCTCTTCGGCGCCGGCAAGATGCAGCTTCCCTTCGTGCTGCGTTCGGCCGAGACGATGAAGGCGGCGGCGGCCTTTCTCGAGCCCTTCATGGAGCGCGTCGAAGGTCCCAAGCGCGGCACCATCGTGCTCGCCACGGTCAAGGGCGATGTCCACGACATCGGCAAGAATCTCGTCGACATCATCCTCACCAACAACGGCTATGACGTGGTCAATCTCGGCATCAAGCAGCCGCTTTCGAACATCCTCGAAGCGGCCGAGCGGCATCGCGCCGACGCAATCGGCATGTCGGGGCTCCTGGTAAAATCGGCCAATGTGATGCGCGAGAATCTGGCGGAGATGACGCGGCTCAACCTCCAGCTGCCGGTGCTGTTGGGCGGCGCCGCACTGACTCGGCGGTTCGTCGCGCAGGATTGCGCCGAGGCCTATGGCTGCGGCCGGGTCGCCTATGCCGGCGACGCCTTCGACGGGCTGGCGCTCATGGACAAAGTGCTCGGCAAGCGCTTCGATCAGCACGTCGCGGCCGAGCGGGCGAAGCAGAATGCCCGCCCCGCCAAGGGGGCTCGGCGCCGGCGCGAAGAGGCCGCGGCGCCGGCGCGGCCGGTCGATATGGACGAAATTCACGTGCGACGCGCCGAGTTGACGCGCGGCGCGCCGGTCCCCATGCCGCCCTTCTGGGGCGCGCGGCTCGTTGACCGCGTGCCGCTCAGGGCGTTGCTGCCGTCGCTCAACGAGCGCATGCTCTATCAATTCCATTGGGGCTACCGCAAGGAAGGACGCACGCTCGATGCCTACAAGGCGTGGGCCAGCAAGGAGTTGCGGCCCATCCTCGACGACCTTCTCGATCGCGTCATCGCCGAGGACATCCTCGAGCCGCGCGCCGCCTATGGCTATTGGCGCTGTGCCGCCTCGGGCAACGACATCATCTTGTTCGACGAGGACGGGCGCAGCGAGCTCGCGCGCTTCAACTTCCCGCGCCAGAGTCGGAACGGCGGCCTATGCATCGCCGACTTTTTCCGGGACGTGAATGACGGCGAGCGCGACGTCATCGGGCTCCAGGTCGTCACCATGGGCGCGCGCGCTTCGGACGTGGCGCGGCAATGGTTCGCCGCCGACCGCTATCGCGACTATCTCTACTTGCACGGCCTCTCGGTCGAGATGGCCGAAGCGCTGGCCGAATACGTCCATGCCGCAATCCGCGCCGAGCTCGGTTTCGCCGCCGCCGACGCGAACGACAACGACGCGCGCCTCGCCCAAGGCTATCGCGGCAGCCGCTATTCCTTCGGCTATCCCGCCTGCCCGGATTTGAGCCAGCAGCGCCCACTCTTGGATCTGCTGGGCGCCGCGGCGATCGGCATCGGCTTGAGCGAGGAAGACCAGCTCGATCCCGAGCAATCGACCTCCGCCATCGTCGTCACGCATCCGCAGGCCAAGTACTTCTCGGTATGAGCGGCGCGCGGGCGGCGATGAGCTTTCCTTACGCGCTCCCCGAATTGGACTTGGCCGCGCCGCTCGACCGTCATCGCGGCGCGGTCTTGCCCGAATGGATCGATCCCAACGGCCACATGAATGTCGGCTATTACGTGGTCGCCTTCGACCGCGCCAGCGACACCTTCTGCGAGCAACTCGGCGTCGCCTGGTCCTATACGCTGCACAAGCTCGGCATGGTTTTTGCGCTCGAGGCGCATGTCACCTACGAGCGCGAGCTTCATGCCGGCGATCCGCTGCGCGTCACGACGCAGCTCCTCGACCACGACGCCAAGCGCGCGCATTTCTTCCACGCGATGTATCACGGCGACGAGGGCTGGCTTGCCGCGACCAACGAACTCATGTTTATGCATATGGATTACGGCACGCGCCGCGCCGCGCCTTGGCCCGCGGAAACGATGCGGCGGCTTACTGCGCTGGCCGCGGCGCATGGCTCATTGCCGCGCCCGCCGCAGGCGGGACGAATCATCGCGATCCGCCGGAGGCTTGCGGCCGGGTAACGCCGTCTCGCGTCGTCAGAGATCGCGGCTCAGGTGGCAGAGCACGCAGTCGCTCGCGCCGTTGTGCGTGCCGAGCGGCAGCAGCAGGAGGCGGAAGCTCAGAATCTCGCCGTCGCCCTCGAAGCGCTGGACTTCGTCGAGCGCCGCGCCGCGCCGCGCCGCCTGGCGGCCGCGCGACAGGATCCAATCGGTCATCAAGGGCATGTATTCGACCACGTCGCTCGCTCGGCCGAGCCGTGCGATGTGCGGCATCGAGCGTTCGCCGGCGAAATCGAGGATCATGCTGTCCTGCCAGCCTTCGCCGATGAAGGAGCGATCGACCTCGTCGACCGAGGGAAACGGCCGGCCGTGCCGCAAACGCTCCCAGTAGGCCAGGAACTCGCCGGCAAATCGTGTCGTCGGCAGGCGCGGCGGCGGCGCGATCGGCGCCGCAATCGGCTCCAGCGGCGGCAAACTCGCACTCTCGAACGCGCGGGTCGGCGCACTCGAAAGCTCCGGTTCCGGCATCGGCTCTGGCGTGATCTCAGGGAGCGGCGGCGCATCGGCGGCACTGAGCCGCCCGGTGATGTCGCCCGGCTTGGCCGCCGGCTTCGGCGGCACGGCTCGCCGGGACACCGGCAAGGAGGCGAGCGAGGCGGGCGGCCTTGCGCCGGGGGTTCGCGCGGCGTTGGGGGTTGCGGCGCTCATGGCCGGTTCGATGAGAAAATCGAAATGCCGGGAGCGGCCGCGGCGGCGCCGAAGCCGAGACAGCTGCATTTGCCGTCGAGCAGCCGCGGGACCACTTGGTCGAGATAATGGTCGAGCGCGGCGAGCAACAGTTCCGGCCCGGTCTGACCGAACTGGGCCGCGGCGATGCGCAGCCGGCGGTTGCGCGCGGCATCGACGCGCAAGCTGACGCGGCTGAAGCCGTCGGCGGCCTTCTTCGGCGCAGTCGCCGCGATCGCGTCGGGCGACGGCGTCGCCGCACCAGCCTCGTCGTAGAAGGCGAAGCTCGGCCCCGCCGTTCCCTTGGAGACGAGAAGCCCGCTGGTGAGCTGGGCGACGCCAAGACGGCTCATGGATCAGCCTTCCGAACCCGTCGGGGCGAGGCTGGGCGTCGCCGAGAACAGACCGGCCGGCAGCAGCGTGCGGAAATCGCGGCTCATGCGGCGGTCGATATATTCCCAGAGCTGGCTGATCTCTTCGGCCGAGCGGACATCGCCGGTGATCTCCATGACGGTGCGCCCGTCGATCATGCTGGCGGCGAAGCCGGTGCGATGATGGATGATCACCGGCGCCAAGGTGCCGTGCTGCGACAGCGCCATCACCGCCTCGGAGGTGATGCGGGCGCGCGGCGTCGCGCCGTTGATGACGAAGATCAACGGCTTGCCCAAACGGTCGACGAGATCGACGGTGGCGCCGGCGGCGCGCAAATCGTGCGGGCTCGGACGGGCCGGAATGAGCACGAGATCGGCGAGACGGATGACCTCCGTGATCGTCGCCTCGATCGCCGGCGGCGTGTCGACGATCAGGAGCGCGATGCCGAGCTCGCGCATGCGCTCGATATCGGCGGCGAGATCCGTCGTCGTCGTGCGTGCGAAGAGCGGGGTCTCGGCGTTGCGCGCGTTCCACCACTCCGACAGGCTGCCCTGCGGGTCGGAATCGACGAGGGCAACAGGCCCCGCGCCGGCGCGGTCAGCCGCGACGGCGAGATGCCCGGCCAAGGTCGTCTTGCCCGATCCGCCCTTCTGCGATGCAACGGCAATGATACGCATGAACACTCTCCACTCGGCAGGCTTTTTGAATCACCGAAGTATCGGTAAGTCGCCGCTGGCTGCAGCGGCTACTATACCGAATCCATCATCCGCCGGAACAAATATCGGACGATGTTTTCTGGTAAACATTCCGGTCTTTTTCCGGGAAACTGAAGAAATACCGGTAAATTGTTCGAGTAATTCTGCGCGGCCAGGAGGACCGCAGCGGCGCCGTCGCGTCGCCGATCAAGAGCGCGCTCTCGCCGGCATCGAAGAGGTTGCGGTCGAGCGCGCCGACCTTCGGCGCGCGCCCGCGGCTCAGCTGCAAGAGGAGCGTGAGTTCCCCCGGCTTGTCGCAGATCTCGACCGGAGTGCGGCCGCGCGAAACCGGGATGCTCGCCAGCGAGGCGGGCGGCGCGGCATCGGCATCGGCGGTCAATTTCGCTTGGCCCGGGCCGCTGTTCTGCGGCGATGCGACGGCGATGGTGGCCATGAACGATCCGCTCCGCGGCGGCTTCCGCCAGCCTGATCGTTCTTCTTATCCCCGATTTGCTGCGGTTCCGTTAAAGATCAGGCAAGGAATTTAGTCAAATTGCCGGCGTGCCGCCGCGGCTGGGTTAATTCGCCGCGGCCACCTCGGCGCCGGGGAACCAGGGCAGCCAGCCCGTCCAGGCGAGCCACAGGGTGGCAAAACCCATCGACAAGAGCGTGAAGGGAATGCCGGCACGCGCGTATTCGGCGAAGCTGAGGCGCACGCCATAGGCCTGCGCACGCTCGACCACGATGAGATTGCTGAGCGAGCCGACGAGCAGCAGATTGCCGGCGAGCGAAGAGAGCAGCGCCAGCGCATAGAGCGCGCCCTGCGGCGGGTTCGGCCAGATCTGCAGCAACAGGATGACCGACGGCACGTTGCCGATGATGTTGCTCATCAGCAAGGTGGTCGGCGCCAGCACCATCAGCGTGTTGGGCAGCAGCCCGTGCTCGTCGAGCGCCGAGATGAAGCGCCAGGGAATGCCGGTGTCGGCAAGCGCCCCGGTGATGGCGAAGAGGCAGACGAACAGCAGCAGGAGCGGCCAATCGACCGCGGCGATCATGGTGCGGCTGGTGATTTTCCGATTCGACAGCAACAGCGCGGCGATGACCAGCCCGCCGATCTCGCGCGGCAGCGCGGTGGTGAAGAGCCCCAGCAGCATGGCGATGCCGACGAGGCCCTTGATCGTCTGATTGCGGTCGTGCCGGTGCCGCGGCACCTCCGGCACCTCGCCGCTCATGGCGATGACGGTGCCATCGATGCGGTCGTGCCACAGCATCCAGGTGACGGCAAAGACCGCCGCGAGGCTGACGAGCGAGGGCACGGCGCAGGTCAGGAAAAAGGTGTGGAAGCTCAGATTGCCGATCTGGCCGATGAGGATGTTCTGGGGATTGCCTATGAGTGTGGCGGCGGAACCCGCGTTGGTGGCGCCGGCAAGCGCGATGAGGAAGGGGCGCGGGTCGAGGCCGCGCATGCGCGCGCCGGCGAGCAGCAGGGGCGCCATGGTGAATGCGACGATATCGTTGGCAAGGAAGGTCGAAAGCGCGCCGCAGACGCCGACGGTGAGGGCCAACAGCACGGCGGCGTTCGCCGACTTGCTCATGATCCAGTCGGCGCAGAGCTCGAAGAATCCGGCGGCGGCAAATTGCGCCGAAATGATCATCAGGGCGAAGAGCAGCACCAGGGTCGAGGTGTCGATGTCGGCGCCGAGATCGTCGAGCGTCACCGTCTCGCTCGCCAGGAGCGCAATCACCCCCAGGAGCGCGATGCCCGTGCGGTCGACCTGCAGCCAAGGCAGGCGGCCGGCCGCCATGCCGATATAGGTCAGGACGAAGACCAGGATGATGACGGCGGCGTGCACGGCGGGGCGCGAGGCTGGCGGGAAAGGCGCAGTTCATCATAGGTCGATTCGCGGCGGAACTCTCCAGCGAATTCGCCCTCTGCATGCTATATACCTGTCCGATGCTCGATTCCGAAATCCCGGACCTCCCCGCCGCCGAGCCGCCATATTTCGCCGGCCTCAACGAGGGCCAGCGCCGCGCCGTCGCCGCGGTGGACGGGCCTGTCCTGGTGCTGGCCGGGGCCGGCACGGGCAAGACCCGCGTGCTGACGACGCGGCTCGCCCACATCCTGGCGACGCGGCGCGCTTGGCCAAGCCAGATCGTCGCCGTGACCTTCACCAACAAGGCCGCGCTCGAGATGCGCGCGCGGCTCGAGGCGATGATCGGGGCCGCCGCGGAAGGGCTTTGGCTCGGCACCTTTCATTCCATCGCCGCGCGCATTCTGCGCCGCCATGCCGAAACGGTCGGGCTGAAGCCCAATTTCACCATCCTCGACCAGGACGATCAGCTCCGGCTGGTGAAGCAGGTCGCGGCGTCCGAGCGCGTCGATGAGCGGCGCTGGCCGGCGCGGGCACTGCACGCCGCGTTCGAGCGCTGGAAGGACCGCGGCCTGACCCCGGACAAGGTGCCGGCGGCCGAGCGCGGCGATCTCGCCGATGGCCGCGCCATCGACCTCTATCGCCTCTATCAGGAACGGCTCGTCACCTTGAACGCCGCGGATTTCGGCGATCTGCTGCTGCACGATCTCTCGCTCTTCGCCGCCCGCCCCGACATCCTCGCCGAGTATCAGGAGCGCTTCCGCTACATCCTGGTCGACGAGTATCAGGACACCAACGTCGCGCAATATCTGTGGCTGCGCCTCCTGGCGCAGCGCCATCGCAATCTCTGCTGCGTCGGCGACGACGACCAGTCGATCTACAGCTGGCGGGGCGCCGAGATCGGCAACATCCTGCGCTTCGAGAAGGATTTCCCGGCGGCGCAGATCATCCGGCTCGAGCAAAACTACCGCTCGACCCCGCATATCCTCGCCGCGGCCTCGGCCTTGATCGCCCGCAATGCGGGCCGCCTCGGCAAGACCCTGTGGACCGATGTCGCGGAAGGCGAGCGCATCGTGCTGCGCGGGTTGTGGGACGGCGAGGAGGAGGCGCGTTGGGTCGGCGAGGAGATCGAGGCGCTCCAGCGCCGCGGCGAGCGGCTCTCCGAGATCGCGATCCTGGTCCGCGCCGGCTTCCAGACCCGCGAGTTCGAGGAACGCTTCATCACCCTGGGCCTGCCCTATCGCGTCGTCGGCGGGCCGCGCTTCTACGAGCGCCAGGAGATCCGCGACGCGATGGCCTATCTCCGCCTCGTCCATCAGCCCGCCGACGATCTCGCCTTCGAGCGCATCATCAACACGCCGCGGCGCGGCGTCGGCACCACGACGTTGCAGGCGCTGCACCATCTGGCGCGGGCCGAGCGAATCGGTCTGGGCGAAGCGGCGGCGCGGCTCGTCGGCACCGACGAGTTGAAGCCGGCCGCGCGCCGGGCGCTCGGCGATTTCCTGATCGCCCTGTCGCGCTGGCGCGGCCTGGAGCAGAACCTGCCGCATCCCGAACTTGCCGGCGTGGTGCTCGACGAGTCCGGCTACACCCAGATGTGGCAAGCGGACAAATCACCCGACGCCCCGGGCCGGCTCGAGAATCTGAAGGAGCTGGTGGCGGCGATGGCGGAGTTCGACAGCCTCGCCGGCTTCCTCGACCATGTCAGCCTGGTCATGGAGAACACCCAGGCCGGAGCCGGCGAGATGGTCAGCCTGATGACCTTGCACAGCGCCAAGGGGCTCGAGTTCGATGTCGTCTTCCTGCCCGGCTGGGAGGAAGGGCTGTTTCCGAGCCAGCGCTCGATGGATGAGCTTGGCCTGGCCGGGCTCGAAGAGGAGCGGCGGCTCGCCTATGTCGGCCTGACGCGGGCGCGGCGGCGCGCTTTGGTCTCCTACGCCGCCAATCGCCGCGTCCATGGCCAGTGGCAATCGACCCTGCCGTCGCGCTTCGTCGCGGAATTGCCGGCCGAGCACGCCGACAGCCTGGCCGAGCCCGGCCTCTTCCCGCGCGCCGCCGGGCTCGAGGAGAGCTGGACGCCGAGCCCGCTCTTCGGCCGGCCGCGAGTCGAGGCGATGCGGATGGCGCTGGCCCGGCAACGCGCCGCCGGCTCGCCTCCCGCGCGATTCGCGCCGCCGCCGCGCCGCAGCGCCGGAGGATTCGCGCCGGGCGATCGCATCATCCATCAGAAATTCGGCCACGGAACGGTGCGCTCGGCCGAAGGCGGCAAGCTCGCCATCGCCTTCGACACGGGCGGCGACAAAATGGTCATGGACAGCTTCGTCGAGAAGGTCTGAGCGTGACCGCGGTCTGGCGCGTGAGCCTCGCCGTCCCCGATCTGTCCGCGGCGGAGGCGACCATGGCGGCGCTCGACGGCATCCTCGATTCGGTGAGCGTCTTCACCCGCGATGGCGGCGGCGGCTGGCAGATCGAAGGGCTGAGCGCCAGGCGGCCTGGGCGTGCCGCGCTCGAGGCGCGCTTGGCGCTCGCCGCGGCGGCGCAGCACGGCAGCGCTCCGCCGCTCGTCATCGAGCGGCTCCCGGCCCGAGATTGGCTCGCCGAGAACCAGGCCTCCTTCCCGCCGATCGCGGTCGGCCGCTATTTCATCCATGGCCGCCGTTGCCGGAGCCCGCTGCCGGCCGGCCGTATCGGACTGCTCATCGACGCCGCCACCGCCTTCGGCACGGGCGAGCATGCGACGACGCGCGGCTGCCTCTTGGCGCTCGACCGGCTCGCGCGGCGCGGCCGGCGGCGCCGCATCCTCGACATGGGAACCGGCACCGGCATCCTGGCGATCGCCGCCGCCAAGATGTGGCGCCGACCGGTCGAGGCGCGCGATATCGACGCCGAGGCAGTGCGGGTCGCGCGCTGCAATGCGTGGCGGAACGGCGTAGCCGGATTCGTCAAGGCGCGGCGTTCGGTCGGCTATCGCGACCGGGCGCTGCACCGCGCGCCGTTTGACCTTATCGTCGCCAACATCCTGGCGCGGCCGCTCATGGTCATGGCGCGCGACCTGCGGAGCGCGCTCGGTGAAGGCGGCATCGCCGTGCTCTCCGGCCTCCTGGCGCGGCAGGAGCGCGCCGTGCTGGCGGCGCACCGGAATGCGCGGCTCTATCTTCTCCGGCGGATCATTGTCGATGGCTGGTCCACGCTGGTGCTGGCGCGCGGCCGGCGCGGCGATCCGTCGCCTGCCGAATTGCCCATGAGCGAGTGGCCATGACAGCTCTGCAAGCCATCATCATCGCGGTCCTGCAAGGATTGACCGAGCTTTTCCCGGTGAGCAGCCTCGGCCACGCCGTCATCCTGCCGACGCTCGTCGGCTGGCATATCGACCAGCATTCAGCCGATTTCCTGCCCTTCCTGGTGGTGCTGCATCTCGGCACCGCGGCGGCGCTCTTGGCATATTTCTGGCGCGATTGGGTCGGCATCGCCGTGGCCTTCTTCGGATTCGGGCCGCATGAAGAGCGGCGCGGCCAATGGCGGCTCCTCTGGCTCATCGTCGTCGCGACGATTCCGGCGGTGATCCTGGGCTTTGCGCTGGAGAAATGGTTCCGTCAGCTGTTCGGCGCGCCGGTGACGGCGGCAGTATTTCTACTAGTGAATGGCGGCGTGTTGTTCCTGGGCGAGCGGCTGCGGCGCAGCGCGGGCAAGGCGACGCTCGGCGAGATGAGCTGGGCCGGGGCGATCTTCATCGGCCTGTGCCAGAGCGCCGCCCTCATCCCCGGCATATCGCGCTCGGGCACCACGATCGTCGGCGGGCTGCTGCTCGGCCTGCAGCACCGCGACGCCGCGCATTTCTCTTTCCTCATCGCGACGCCGATCATCCTCGGCGCCGCCGTGCTCGAAGTGCCGCACCTTTTTCATGCCGGCGCGCCCGGCATCGGCGCGCTGGCTTGGCTCGCCGGAGCAGTGGCAGGAGTTACCGCCTACGCCAGCGTCGCCTTCCTCATGCGCTATTTCCGGCGCCACGATTTCGAGGCGCTTGATCCCTTCGCCTATTACTGCTGGGCGGCGGGCGCGGTCGCGCTCGGCCTTCTGCTTTTCGTGCGCTAGCTAGACGACGTGGTCGGGGACGAGCGTGCAGGGATGCTCGGGATCGCCGGTCTCGACCTGGATGGTGGCGTGACCGATCGAGAAGTGTTCCTGCAGCTCGCTCGCGAGCTGCGCCAGCACGTTATCGCCGGGATGGCCTTGCGGCATCACCAGATGACAGGTGAGCGCGGTCTCGGTCGTGCTCATCGGCCAGATATGCAGATCATGGACGGCAACGACGCCGGCGAGGTGGGTCAGATGCTCGCGCACCGCTTCTGCATCGATGCCAGGCGGCACGGCGTGCAGCGCCATATCGAGCGCCTGGCGCAGCAGCCGCCACGTGGCGGCGACGATGACCAGCGCCACCGCGAGGCTGACCGCGGGGTCGAGCCACAGCCAGCCGGTGAGGAGAATGACGCCGCCGGCTACCGCGACGCCGAGACTGACGACGGCATCCGCCGCCATATGGAGATAGGCGCTGCGCACATTGAGGTCGTGTTGCCCGCCCCCGAGGAGAAGAAAGGCGGTCAGCCCATTGACGAGGACGCCGGCCAGGGCGACCACCACCACGATTAGCCCGGCCACCGGCGTCGGCGAGGCGAGGCGCTCAATCGCCTCGACCATGATCGCGCCGACGGCGATCAGCAGGACGATGGCGTTGAAGAGCGCGACCAGAATCGACGAACTGCGCAAACCATAGGTATAGCGGCCGGTCGGTCGGAGCTGCGCCAGCGTGCCGGCGCCCCAGGCGGCAACAAGCGCCAGCACGTCGCTCAGATTGTGCCCGGCATCCGCCAGTAGCGCGATCGAGTGACCGACGAAGCCGTAAGCCGTCTCGACCACAACGAAGCCAAGGTTGAGCGCCGTGCCGAGCGCGAAAGCGGTCCCGATCGACGGCGCTCGGCGGCGGTGCCCGTGGTGCGGGTGGTGGTGGTGAGGGCGAGGATGGTGGTGGTGTTGCGCGGACGCCATCGCCCTAATCTGCCCAAGGCAGACGGCGCGGTCGAGCCCCATCCGCGCAGGCCCGCGCCGTGCCGCAGGCGGACGGGGCGGGTTAGGCGGCGTGCTTCAGGCTGCTGCTGACGACCTTCCGCTTCGCGGTCCGGCGTTCCGGGCGCGGGTGCGAGAGGATATAGGGGATCTCCGAGCGCGTAATGCCGATATCGGCGAGCGAGCGGTCGTCGAGCGCGACAAGCTCGGCATAGGCCTGTTGCCGGCGCCGCCATTCGGCGAAACGAGCGGCCACGGAGCGCCACGCGGAAAGGAAAATGGTCAACATTTGCGCCTCCTTGAAAGCAATCTTTTGCGCTGCACAATAGGTAAGCCTTGCTGACTGGAAAATCACCGGGCGATCGCGCAGACCAGCCTTCTGGATTGCGCATGGTTTACCCCCGTTAACCATCCTGATCGGCGCCGATGCCGCGCCGCACCCGCCCTTGTGGCGCGTCCCTTCCGGGCTTAGCTTTCAAGGCCGAGAGGAGAAGCGCCATGGACGAGGCTCGCGCCCCGACCGCCTATGAGGGCGACGCCGTTCTGGCGCGGCTGCTCGCTGCGGCGGGGTCGCCTTACGAGCCGGCGGCGCTGCGTGCGCTCATCGCCGGCGTCTTGGCGGCGCCGCCGGGTCCGAGCCCCGATGCGTGGATGGTGCTGGTCGCCCCGCAAATCTCGCCGGAGCTCGCGGCCCAGCTTCGCGCCCTCGCGGCAAGCCTGGGGCAGGCCGCTCCGGCAAAAGAGCTCGCGCCGGCGGAACGGCTTGCGCGTCTGCGCGCCGAGCTGGCGCGCCAGGGGATCCAGGGCTTCCTCGTGCCGCGCGCCGACGAGCATCAGGGCGAATACGTTCCGGCGCGCGCGCAAAGGCTCGCCTGGCTCACCGGCTTCACCGGTTCGGCCGGCATCGCCGCCGTGCTCGAAGACAAGGCAGCGCTCTTCACCGACGGCCGCTACACGCTCCAGGGGCGCGCCCAGGTGGATGGAAGTCTCTACGAGCTGCGCCACATGATCGAGGCGCCGCCGGCCGAGTGGCTGGCAGCCTCGCTCGGTCGCGGCGCGGCGCTCGGCTACGATCCCTGGCTCCACACCCCCGGCGAGGTCGAGCGCTATGCCGCCGCCGCCGAGCGCGCCGGTGCGCGCTTGCAGGCGCTGGCGCAAAACCCGATCGACGCGATCTGGACCGACCGGCCGCCGGCGCCGCTCGCGCCGGTAGTGCCGCATCCGCTGTGCTTCGCCGGCAAGAGCGCCGCGGAGAAGCGCCAGGAGATCGCGGCGGCGCTCGCTAAGGAGGGCGTCGATGCGGCGGTGCTCACCGCGCCCGATTCGATCGCCTGGCTGCTCAACATCCGCGGCGGCGACGTATCGCACACGCCGTTGCCGCTGAGCTTCGCCATCCTCCGCTGCGATGCCACGGTCGATCTCTTCATTGACCGGCGCAAGCTCGCACCCGGCCTCGCGGTGCATCTGGGCGCGGCGGTGCGGCCGAGCGATCCGCAGTCCCTGGGCGCGGCGCTCGACCGGCTGGGGGCGGAAGGCGCACGCGTCCAAGCCGATCCCGCCGCATCGGCTGCCTGGGTGTTCGATCGCCTAGCTGCAAGCGGCGCCAGGATCCGCCGCACCGTCGATCCGTGCCAACTCCCCAAGGCGTGCAAGAATTCGGTTGAACTCGACGGCGCACGGGCCGCCCACCGGCGCGATGGAGCGGCGCTGACGCGGTTCCTCGCTTGGCTTGCCGTGACGGCGCCCGCAGGCGGGCTGACCGAGATCGCGGCCGCGGACCGGCTCGAGGAATTACGCCGCGGCGGCGAAAACTTCCGCGATCTGAGCTTTCCCACCATCTCCGGTGCCGGCGCGAACGGCGCGATCGTGCATTACCACGCGACGCAAGAGAGCGAGCGACGCCTCGAGCCCGGGACGCTTTATCTCGTCGATTCCGGCGCCCAATATCTCGACGGCACCACCGACGTGACGCGCACCGTGGCGATCGGCGCGCCCAGCGCGGAAATGCGCGACCGCTTCACCCGCGTGCTCAAGGGGCACATTGCGCTCGCGCTCTGCCGCTTTCCCAAGGGCACGACCGGCTCGCAGCTCGACGCGCTGGCGCGGCAGGCGCTGTGGGACACTGGGCTCGATTACGATCACGGCACCGGGCACGGCGTCGGCAGCTATTTGGGCGTGCACGAAGGCCCGCAGCGCATCTCCAAGCTGCCGAACACCCAGGCGCTGATGCCGGGCATGATCGTCTCGAACGAGCCCGGCTATTACAGGACCGGCGCCTTCGGCATCCGCATCGAGAACCTCGTGATCGTGACGGAGCAAGCCGCGCCCGCCGGCGCCGAACGCGACCTTCTGGGCTTCGAGACCTTGACCTTGGCGCCGATCGACCGCGCGCTCATCGAACCCAAGCTGCTGGATGGGCGCGAGATCGCCTGGCTCGACGCCTATCACGCGCGGGTCGCGAGCGAACTCGCGCCGCTCGTCGATGACGTCACGGCAGCCTGGCTCACCGCTGCGACGCGGCCCTTGAGCCAAGGCTAGGCCGAAAAAACCGGGCTGTGCTAGCATCACGGATGCGCGGGAGGACAATGCCATGATCGACTTGCACGACATCCGCTATTTGCGCATCGGCACGGCCGACCTCGAAGGCGCGATCCACTTCGCCACCGCGATGGTCGGCCTCCAGCTCGTCGCGCGCGAGGGCAAGGCCGCCTATTTCCGCAGCGACAAGGTCGAGATCCGCGGCGATACGCGCGACCATACGCTGGTCTATTTCGAGGGCGATCCGAGCGACCACACCATCGGCTTCGATCTCAAGGATCATGCCGACCTCGACGCGGTCGGCGCCGCGCTGGAGAAGGCGGGCCACCCGGCGTGCTCGGGCACAAAGGAGGAATGCGAGCTGCGCCGCGTCAAGGCGTTCATCGCCACCACCGACCCGAGCGGCAACAAGATCGAGATTGTGACGCGGCCCTATCACAGCGGCCTGCGCTACTTCCCGGCGCGCGACGCCGGCATCACCCATTTCAGCCATATCGGCTTGAAGACGACGAACCCGCAGCGCGATGAGACCTTCTGGACCAAGCTCTACAACGCGCGGGTCTCGGACTGGATCGGCGACTCGCCGCTCCTGCGCATCGCCACGGCGCATCATTCGCTCGCGCTCTTTCCGTCGCCCGTGCCGGGGGTCCAGCACATCAACCATCAGGTCGAGGATGTCGACGATCTCATGCGCTCCTGGTACTTCTTCAAAGAGAAGGGCGTGAAGATCCTCTTCGGTCCCGGCCGCCATCCGCTGTCGACGGCGGTCATGCTCTATTTCCAGGGGCATGAGGGGCTGGTTTACGAGTATTCGGTCGGGGTGAAGGACATCATGCCGGAGGAGGAGGCGACCTACCGGCCGCGCCAGTTTCCCTTCGAGCCCGCGACCTTCTGCATGTGGGGTGCCTTGCCCGAATTCGACGGCATGGCGCCGCGGGCAAAGCCGGCAGCGCGGGCCCTCAAAGCGGTGGGCTGACCATGATCGACCTCCACGACATCCGTTATGTCCGGCTGGGTACGCCGGACCTCGAAGCCGCGATCGCCTTCGCCACCGAGATCGTCGGCCTGCAGCTCGTCGCGCGCGAAGGCAAGGCCGCCTATTTCCGCAGCGACAAGGTCAAGGTGCGCGGCGACACGCGCGACCATACGCTGGTCTATTTCGAAGGCGATCCCAAAGACCACGCGATCGGCTTCGAGCTCAAGGACCCGGCGGCACTCGATCATGTCGGCGCCGAGCTCGAGCGGGCGGGATATCCCGTCCGCCTCGGCACGAAAGAAGAGAGCGAGCAGCGCCGCGTCATGGCGTTCATCGCCTCGCGCGACCCCAGCGGCAATGCGATCGAGATCGTGGCGCGGCCCTTCCACAGCGGCGTGCGCTATTTCCCGGCGCGCGACGCCGGCATCACCCATTTCAGCCATATCGGGCTCTACTCGACGGACGCCCGGCGCGACGAGACGTTCTGGACCACGATCTGCAACGCGCGCGTCTCGGATTGGCTTGGCGATTCGCCGTTCCTGCGCATTCACACCGTGCATCATTCGGTCGTGCTCTTCCCGGCAACGCGGACGGGCGTGCAGCACATCAACCACCAGGTCGAGGATGTCGACGACGTGATGCGGTCCTATTATTTCCTGCGGGAGAAGGGGTTGAAGATCGTCTATGGCCCCGGGCGCCACCCGATCTCGACGGCGATCATGGTCTATTTCGAGGGGCCGGACGGGATGGTCTACGAGTATTCCGTCGGCGTGAAGCACATTTTGCCGGAGGAAGAAGCGACGCACCGGCCGCGGCAGTTTTCGACCGATCCTTGGAACGGCGACATGTGGGGCTCGCGCGGCAGCATCATCGGCACGCCCGACGCCACGCGCGCGCCGGTGCGCATGGTGGTTTAGTCTAACCGCCGCGCGCGAGTTTCAGCCAGTCCTCTTCGCTGAGCGTCTTGACGCCCAGAGATTTGGCCTTGTCGGCCTTCGATCCCGCTTCCGCGCCGATAACGACATAGTCGGTCTTGCCCGAGACGCTCGAGCTGACGGTGGCGCCCAGCGCCTCGGCGCGGCTCTTCGCCTCCGAGCGCGACATCGATGCGAGCGTTCCCGTGAAGACGATGGTCTTGCCCGAGAGCGGCGTGTGCGCCGCAATCTCCGCCGCGTAGTCGGTGATGCGGATTTCGTGGCGCAGATCCTCGAGCACGGCGCGGTTGTGCGGCTCGGCGAAGAAGCCGACGATATCGGCGGCGGTATCCTCGCCGATGCCGTGGATGTCGTTCAGTTCGCGCCAGGCTTCGCTGTCGTGATCGGCCGCCTCGGTCATCGCGTGGCTCCAGCGCGCGAAGGAGCGGTAGTGGCGCGCCAAGAGCTTCGCCGTCGCCTGGCCCACCTGCGGGATGCCCAGCGCGTAGATGAAGCGGTCGAGCGTAATGCTGCGCCGCGCGTTGATCGCCTCGATCAGCTTCGCCGCGCTCGTTTCGCCCCAGCCCTCGCGCGCGGCGATGTCGCTCGCCTTGAGGCGGAAGATGTCGCCGGGCTGCTTGATGAGTTTGTCTTCCCAGAATTCGGTCACGTGCTTCTCGCCCAAGCCCTCGATGTCGAAGGCGTCGCGCGAGACGAAATGTTTGAGGCGCTCGACCGCCTGGGCCGGGCAGATGAGCCCGCCGGTGCAGCGCCACGCCGCTTCGCCCTCCTCGCGCACGGCGAGGCTGCCGCATTCCGGGCATTTGTGCGGGAAGACGTAAGCGCGGCTGTGCGCGGGGCGGCGCTCCTTCACCACGCTCACCACCTGCGGGATGACGTCGCCGGCGCGCTGGACGATGACGGTGTCGCCCGCGCGGATGTCCTTGCGCTTGATCTCGTCCTCGTTGTGGAGCGTCGCGTGCTGCACCACCACGCCGCCCACGGTGATGGGTTCGAGGTCGGCGACCGGCGTCAAGGTGCCCTGGCGGCCGACCTGGATGCGGATCTGCTTGATTACGGTCTGCGCTTGCTGCGCCGGGAATTTGTGCGCGAGCGCCCAGCGCGGCGCGCGGCTGACGAAGCCCAAGCGCTCCTCGAGGTCGAGGTCGTTCACCTTGTAGACGACGCCGTCGATGTCATAGGGCAGGCTCGCGCGCCTTGCCGCCATGTCGCGATGGAAGGCAAGCACCTTCTCGACGCCGTGACAGAGGCGCGATAGCGGGTTGGTTGTGAAGCCCCATTGGCCGAAATGCTTCAGCGCCTCCTCATGCGTCTTGGCAAAAGGGTGACTCGCCTCGCCCCAGGCATAGGCGAAGAAGCGGAGCGGGCGCGATGCGGTGATGCTGGGATCGAGCTGGCGCACCGATCCGGCGGCGGCATTGCGCGGATTGGCGAAGACCGGCTCGCCCGCCTTCTCGCGCTCCTGGTTGAGGGCGAAGAAGCCCGGCCGCTCCATGTAGACCTCGCCGCGCACCTCGATGGCGTCGGGCCAGAAGCGGCCCTTGAGCCGCTTCGGCACCGTGTCGAGCGTCCTTAAATTGGCTGTGATGTCCTCGCCGGTGATGCCGTCGCCGCGCGTGGCGCCGAGCACGAGTTCGCCCCGCGCGTAGCGGATCGAGGCCGAGAGCCCGTCGATCTTGGGCTCGGCCATCACCGCGATCGTCGCCTCGTCGACGCGGGCCACATCCTCGGGCGCGCGGAAAAACCTGCGGATGCCCTGGAAGAAGCCGCGAACGTCGTCCTCGTCGAACGCATTCTCGAGCGACAGCATCGGCCGCGGGTGACGGACCTTCGCGAAGCCCGCGGACGGGGCGGCTCCGATGCGGCGGGACGGGCTGTCCGGGCGGACGAGATCGGGAAAGCGCGCTTCGATCGCTGCGTTGCGCCGGCGCAGCTCATCGTATTCCGCGTCGGAGATTTCGGGTGCGTCCTTCTCGTAATAGAGGCGGTCGTGATGGGCGATGGTCGCGGCGAGCTGCGCCAATTCCGCCTTCGCCTCGGCCTCGCCGAGGTCCTTGACCGCTGGCTTTGCCGCCGCGCGGCTCACGGCCGCGCTCCCGCCATCAGGCTCGCGGCGGCGGCGCGCGCCTCGGCGGTGATGGCGCTGCCCGAGAGCATGCGCGCGATCTCCTCGCGCCGGGCGCCGTCATCGAGCTCCTCGACCGCGGTGCGGGCGCGCGAAGCGGCCTGCTGCTTCTGCACCCGCCAATGGTGGGTCCCGCGCGCCGCCACCTGCGGCGAATGCGTCACCACCAGGACCTGCCGCTCCTGGGCCAGGCGATGGAGGCGCTCGCCGACGGCCGCCGCGACGGCGCCGCTGATGCCGCTGTCGACCTCGTCGAAGACCAGAGTCGGCACGGCCGAGATGCGCGCCAGCACCACCTTGAGCGCCAGCATGAAGCGCGCGAGCTCGCCGCCCGAGGCGATCCGGGCGAGCGGCCCGGGCGGCGCGCCGGGGTTGGTTGCGACCTCGAAAAGGACGCGCTCGGCGCCGTGCTCGCCCCAGAGGGATTCGTCGAGCCGCGTGAGCGCCGTGGTGAAGCGCGCCTTGTCGAGCTTCAGCGGCTTCAATTCGCGCTGCACCGCCGCGTCGAGCGCGCGCGCGGCGCGCTGCCGCTCGCCACTCACCGCCTCTGCCGCGGCGACATAGGCCTGTCGCGCCTCGTGCTCGCGCCGCTGGAGCGCTCTGGCGCTCTCGCCGCCATCGTCGAGCGCCGCGATCTTGGCGGCGGTCGCAGCGCGCACGGCCGGCAGGGCGTCGATCGCAACGCCGTGCTTGCGCGCCAGCGTGCGCAGCGCGAAAAGCCGCTCCTCGAGCTTGTCGAGCGTCGCCTGATCCGAGCCCAGCGCGCGCGCCTGCGCCGCGATCTGATCGGCCGCCTCGCGCGTCTCGACGGCGGCGCGCTCGAGCGCTGCGAGCGCCGCATCGAGTCGGCCCGCGGCCTTGTCCTTCATCCGCTCGAGCTGGCGCGCGGCGGCGTGGAGCGCGCGCTCGCCGCCGCGCTCGCCGCCGAGCTCGGCGAGCGCCGCCGCCAACGCCTCGCCGAGCCGCTCGCGGTTCATGAGCAGCGTGCGCTCTTCCGCCAGGGCCGCTTCCTCGCCGGCCTGCGGCGCGAGCGCATCGAGTTCGGCGAGCGCGTGGCGCATGAAATCCTCTTCGGCGCGCGCCGCAGCGAGGGCCGCCTCGGCCGCGGCGCGCTCGGTCGCGATGCTGCGCCACGCCTGCCAGCGCGAGGCCAGTGCGTTGAGCGCCGCCGGGCGCACGCCGTAGGCATCGAGGGCGGCGCGATGCGTCGCCGCATCGAGCAGGCCGCGCTGCGCGAATTGGCCCTCGATCTCGACCAGCAGCTCGCCGACCTGTCGCAGGAGCTGGACGCTGGTCGGCTGGTCGTCGATGAAGGCGCGGCTGCGGCCGTCGGCATTGACGACGCGGCGCAGGACCAGAGTGTCGCCGTCGCCGGCAAGGCCGGCCTCGGCGAGCAGGCGGCGGGCGGGATGCGCCGGGTCAAGCGCGAATTCCGCGCTCGCCACCGCCTGCTCCGCGCCCGGCCGCACCAGCCCGCTCTCGGCGCGCACGCCGAGCGCAAGCCCGAGCGCGTCGAGCAGGATCGACTTGCCGGCGCCAGTCTCGCCGGTCAGCACGCACAGCCCCGGCCGGAAGGACAGATCCAGCCGGTCGATCAGCACCACGTCACGGATGGCGAGGCCAAGCAGCATCGGGAGCGCGACACACCTTGCGCGGGGAGGGCCCCTGTGCAGGAGACGCAAGATGATAGCGGCGGCGCGCCGGCGAGGCCAGCGCCGGGCGGGCGCGGCTCAGAAGATCGAGCCGACGACGCGGCCGACCCAGCTCCGCTCGCCGCCGGCGGTGCCTTGCGGTTGCTCTTTCCCGGTCACCAGGGCGTAGGCGTAGCCGTACCATTTGTTGCCGGGATAATTGTAGCCGAGCACCGCGGCCGTGTGCTCCGCCTCGTCGGTGAGGCCCAACGCCAGGTAGCACTCGACGAGCCGATGCAGCGCCTCCGGCACATGCGTCGTCGTCTGGTACTGATCGGCCACGGTCTTGAAACGGTTGACGGCGGCGAGATATTCGCCCTGGGCCTCGTACCAGCGGCCGATCTGCATTTCGCGGCCGGCGAGATGGTCGCGCGCCAGATCCATCTTGAGTCGAGCGTCGCGGGCATAGCGCGAGTCGGGAAAGCGCCGCACCACGTCGTCGAGCGCGTCGAGCGCCTGCTTGGTCGTCTTCTGGTCCCGGCTGACGTCGGCGATCTGAATGTAGTAATCGAGCGCCTTCAGATAATAGGCATAGGCGATGTCGCGGTGGCCGGGGTGGAGCTGGATGAAGCGGTCGGCGGCGATGATCGAATCATCGTACTTGCCGGCCTGGTAGAGGGCGAAGGCCGCCATGAGTTGCGCCTTGGTCGCCCAGACCGAATAGGGATGCTGCCGGTCGACCTCATCGAAGCTCTTCGACGCCGCCTGATAGTTTTCGTCGTAGAGCTGGTTCATCGCGGTGGTGTAGAGATCCTCGACCGGCTTCTCGACGTACTCATCCTTCTTCGAGGCGCAGGCCGCGAGCGCCAAGCCGCAGGCCAGCACCACCGCGCGGGCATAAAAGCTTCGTGGCATGGGCCGACAACCCCCCGTCAACCAAATCTGATGGCGGCGCCCTTTATAGCACCTGAGTCGCGACCCCGCGACTCCTCGGGAAGGCGTATTCGAAGACGCGAGAGCCGGGGGCTCAGGCGCGGGCGCGCTGCGGCATCGGCTCTTCCCAGGCCTCCTCCACCGCATCCGGCGCGGCGAGGGTCGTGAACCGCCAGGCCGACCGATCGGCGAAGAACTGCGCCAGCAGCTGGCGGTTCGTCGCGTGGCCCGAGCGCACGCCGCGGAAATGGCCGAGGAGCGGACCGCCGGCGAGATAAAGATCGCCCATCGCGTCAAGCACTTTATGCCGCACGAACTCGTCGCGATAGCGCAGCCCGTCGTGGTTGAGCACGCGGTCGCCGCTGATCACCACCGCATTGTCGAGCGAGCCGCCGAGGGCGAGGCCCGCGGCGCGCATGCGGTCGACCTCGTCCAAGAAGCCGAAGGTGCGCGCGCGGCTGATCTCGTTCTTGAAGCGGTCGGGATCGGGCGCGACCTCGATCTCCTGCCGGGTGATCGCGCAACTCGGGAACTCGATCGAAAAGCTCATGCGGAAGGTATCGTCGGGCGTCAGCGCCGCGCTCTTGCCGGGCGCGCCGACGGTTACCGGCTTCAGCACTTCAATGGCGCAACGCGGCGCGTCCTGTTCGACGATGCCGGCGCATTCGATGAGGAAAACGAAAGGCGCGGCGCTGCCGTCCATCACCGGCACCTCCGGCCCGTCGAGCTCGACCACGGCGTTGTCGATCTCCAGGCCGGCGAAGGCGGCCATCAAATGCTCGACCGTGCCGACGCAAACCCCGCCGCTGCCGAGCGTGGTCGAAAGGGAGGAGTCGACGATATTGCGCCACGAAGCCGGGATGATCGCCCCGCCCGCGTCGCTGCGCCGGAAGACGATGCCGCTATCGGCGGCGCTGGGATGGAGCGTCATGCCGACGCGTATGCCGGAGTGGAGGCCGACGCCGCGGCAATGAATCGACGTCTTGAGCGTCTTCTGCCGCGCGGCCAGCGGCTCCCCCGCATTCATCATCATCAATCCTTAACGTGCGTTCGGCGGCAACAGGATTAGCAAACACCGGGCTTTCCAGACAAATCACTCTTTGTTTCAGATTGTTACCTCTATCCCAATAAAATCATGGTCTTAACAATATATTAACGATTTCATCGCAAGCCGCCCCGGGAGATCGTTATTGGATCTCCCGGGGTGAAGGCGGTGCAGTCCGTTCAGTTGGCTTGGCGGCGAAGGAAAGCGGGGATGTCCAGCAGGTCCTCGTCCCGCCCTTCGCTCGCCCGTTCGGTCGGCTGGAAAGAGCTCGGCCGTGTTTGCGGCGATCCTGCCTGCGCAATCCGTGGCCCCGGCGGTTCGTCCCGCTGCAGAAGTCGGCCGCCGGCGCCGGTCACCCGCTCGAACAGGCTGGGCATGCGCGACTTTTTCGGAGCGGCACGGGCCGGCGCTTCGGCCGACGGTGCCGCACGGTCAGGCAGCGCCGCCGCCGCGGGCGCGGGCGCGGGTGTCGGCGCGGGCCGGACCCGCACCGGTTCCGGCGCGACGAAGGCGCCTTTGTCGAGGGCGGCCTGCTCGATGATCTTGACCTGCGGCGTCTCATCGGGGGCGAGGGCGAAGGCCGGCTCGAGCGCCGCCTCGGCCATCGCGGGCGCGGACGCCGCGGCCGGAATCGGCGCCGCGGCAGTGGCGGAGGCCGTGGCCGGAGCGCCGGCTGCGGCGGTGTTCGGGCGGCTGCGGTCGCTGACCAGGCTGATGCTCGGCCGCGGCTCCCGGCTGCCGATCTCGGCTTCGATGCCGGTCGCGACCACCGAGATCCGCATGCGGCCGGCGAGCTTTTCATCGAAGGTCGAGCCGAAGATGATGTTGGCGTCGGGATCGACCTCCTCGCGGATGCGGTTCGCCGCCTCGTCGACCTCGAACAG
>Ga0209415_10004841_pt1 | contig 24498 bp, 22 predicted proteins | sample PeaSoiSIISIP2007_FD_187696 | JGI IMG/M metagenome (GOLD analysis project Ga0209415, IMG submission 187696) | Peat soil microbial communities from Weissenstadt, Germany - SII-SIP-2007 (SPAdes) (version 2) | ecosystem: Environmental > Terrestrial > Soil > Wetlands > Peat | place: Germany... | reverse complement strand
GGTCGGGTAGCTCAGTTGGTAGAGCGCGCGCCTGAAAAGCGTGAGGTCACCGGATCGACGCCGGTCCCGACCACCGAGGCCTGCGGTGCCGCCGCCCCGGCGGCGCCGGCCACACGGTCAGTGCGCCACGGCGGACACCCGCCCGTCCTCGAGCTCGAGGTGCCCGGTGGTGCGCACCGACTCGAGGAGCCGGCGGTCGTGGGTGACGAGCAGGAGCGTCCCCTCCCACGTGTCGAGCGCCTGTTCGAGCTGCTCGATGGCCGGCAGGTCGAGGTGGTTGGTGGGCTCGTCGAGGACGAGGCAGTTCGTGCCCCGGGCCACGAGCAGGGCGAGCTCGGCCCGGGTCCGCTCGCCGGGCGAGAGCGACCCCGCCGGGCGCACGACGTGCGACGCCCCCAGGCCGAACTTGGCCAGGAGCGAACGCACCTCCTGCTCGGGCGTGCCCGCCCCGACTGCCGACGTCACGGCCTCGAGCAGCGTGCTGCGGTGCCCGGCCAGGCGCCGGCGGTCCTGGCCCAGTTCCCCGACGACCACCGACGGCCCCACCGAGCGCTGGCCTGACTCGAGCGGCACCCGCCCGAGCAGCGCCCCGAGCAGCGTCGTCTTGCCGGCGCCGTTCGGGCCCACGATGACCAGGCGGTCGGCCCACCGGACCTCGAGGTCGACCGGTCCGAGCTGCCATCCGCCGCGCCGGACCACCGCGCCCGACAGCCGCGCCACCACGTCGCCGCTGCGCCCGGCCGTGGCGAAGTCCAGGTGCAGCTGCCACGGCTCGTAGGGCTTGTCGACGGCATCCAGCCGGGCCAGGGCGTTCTCGGTGATCCGCACCTTCGACGCCTGCTTCTCGCTGCGGTTGAGGCGGAAGTCGCGCTGCGCCTTGTCCTTGTCCTTCGGGCCGCGCTTCTCCTTGGCCACGCCGACCACGGCCCACTGGCGCTGGGTGCGCTCGCGCTGGCGCAGGCGGTCTCGCTCGGTGACGTACCCCTCGTAGGCCTCTTCGGCATGGCGGCGGGCGGTGGCCTTCGCCTGCTGGTAGGCGGCGAAGCCGCCGCCGTAGGTGGTGGCGGCGTGCGACGACTCGTCGATGTCTGTGACCGAGGTGACGATGCGCTCGAGGAACGCCCGGTCGTGCGACACCACCACCAGCCCCCCGCCGCGCCGGGTGAGGAAGCGCTCGAGGCGCTCGAGCCCGTCGAAGTCGAGGTCGTTGGTGGGCTCGTCGAGGAGCAGGACGTCGTGGCGCGAGAGCAGCAGCCCGGCCAGCTGGGCGCGGGCCCGCTGGCCACCGGAGAGCGACACCGTGGGCAGCTCGAGCAGGCGGCCGGGCAGCCCGAGCTCGTGCAGCACGGCCGCCGAGCGCGCCTCGAAATCGGGCCCGCCGAGCGCCAGGTAGCGCTCGAGCGCCTCGGCGTAGCGGTCGTCGGCCCCGGGGTCGCCGGCGCCCAGCGCATGGGCGGCCGCCTCGAGCTCGGCCGACGCCACGGCCACCCCGGTCCGCCGGGCGAGGAACCCGGCCAGGGTCTCGCCGGCGCGGGCCTCGGGCTCCTGGGCCAGGTAGGCGACGCTGGCCGTCGGGGGCGTGACCACCACGCGCCCGGCGTCGGGCGCCTCGAGGCCGGCGAGCACCCGCAGCAACGTGGTCTTGCCCACGCCGTTGGGCCCGACCACGCCGACGCGGTGGTCGGGGCCGACGGTGAGGTCCACCTCGTGCAGGATCGGCGCCGGGCCGCGCGCTTTGGAGACCCGGTGGGCGACGACCGTCGCCGGTGAAGGGGAAAGAGGGAGGGGCACGGCGATCTCCGGTGGGCTCGGGACGACAGGGCTCGACGACGGAGATCAGCGGCGCACGACCGCCATCCTACCGAGCCGGAGCGCTCAGGCCGGTACGGGCCCCTCGGCGCGCACGCGATCGACGTGGACCAGGGCGTCGCGCAGCTCCTGCAGCCAGTCCCCCTCGTGCAGGCCCACCAGGCGCACGCACCAGGCCAACGCGTCGCTGCGGCTGCGGGCCACCCCGGCGGCGACGAGGGTGTCCAGGACCATGCGCTCGCGCTGGCGCAGCCGCGTCATGGCCGGGGTGGAGAGCGTGGTGAACAGCAGGTCGGCGCCGCCGGCGCCCACGCCCCACGACACCCGGCGCCCGAAGAGGGCCTGCGCCTCCCCGGCGAGCTCCATGCGCAGCGGCCGGGTCTCCTCGCGGAACGCGCCGGGATCGGTGGCGTCGTCGAGGTCCACCACGACCAGGATCTCCTCGTCGTCGACGGTGATGCGGGGCGGGGCCGACGACCACGAGGCGGGTACCCGGTCCCCGAACCAGGCGGTCACGCCTCCCAAGGCCTCCTGGTCTTCTGGCATCATTACAAGATTACACGGGCCGTCTCCCCAAGCCGGGCCGGGAGATCGGAGGGACCATGGCCGCCACGACCTGCACCCACCTGGACCTCATGCGCGAGATCGCGCCCACCTCGCCCCAGGGGTGCGAGGAGTGCCTGGCCACCGGGGGCCGGTGGGTCCATCTCCGGCTGTGCCTGAGCTGCGGGCACGTGGGCTGCTGCGACTCCTCGCCCAACAAGCACGCCACCGCCCACTTCCACGCCACCGCCCACCCGCTCGTCCGCTCGTTCCAGCCCGGCGAGGACTGGGTGTGGTGCTACGTGGACGACATGATGGTGGGCGAGCTCCCGTGACCGAGCGCAGCACCCCGAACGTGAGCCGCGACGCCCGGGCCGAGGCCGCCGAGCGCCTCGGGGGCCGCCACGACGTACGCGTGCTCGAGCCCTCGCCCCCGGCGGTGTCCGAGCCGCCGTTCTTCGCCGACGACCCCGTGGCCGGCGGCGAGGTGGTGCCGGTCGATCGCCCCGCCGTGCGCAGCTGGCACGCGCTGTGCGCCGAGGAGGACGATGCGGAGCTCGCCCGGTGGTGCGCGGCGCGCTGGCTCGGCCCGTGGCCGGCCCTCGGGCCGCTGCCCGCGGGATTCGCCGCCACCCGCGCCGCCATGCACGCGCTGGCCGAGCACGTGCTGTGCGCGGCGCGCTACGCATCCAACGGGAAGGTCGGGCTGCGCTTCACCAAGGGCGGGTTCGGCACGCCGTTCTTCGCCGGCCAGCTCGAGACCCGCCAGGCGCGCGTGGAGGGCACCGACCTGGTGCTCGAACGCCACCCCGGCGTGGCCGACCGCTCACCCATCGCCACGCTCGGCCACGCCGCGGCGTTCCTGGGCGTCGCGCCGGGGGCGCCGAGCGCGGTGTTCGCGCCGACCACGCCGGGCGACCCCGACGCCGTGCTGACGGTCGACGCCGCCTCCTCCGAGGCCCTCGGCGCGTGGTACGGGTTCTGCGCCTCGGTCCTCGAGCAGGTGCGCGACGAGGCCCCCGACGCGTCGCGCGTGCAGCTGTGGCCCGAGCACTTCGACATCGCCGTCGACTTCGGCGACGCCGAGACCGGGGCACGCGCCAACTACGGCGGGTCCCCGGGCGATGCCGCGCACCCCGAGCCCTACCTGTACGTGGGGCCGTGGGAGGCGCAGCGCGGGGAGTTCTGGAACGAGTCCTTCGGGGCGACGCTCGGGTACCGCCAGATCCTGGGGTCGGGCGACGCCGGCGCCCAGCGCACCGTGGCGCTCGACTTCCTGCGCCGCGGCCGCGGCCTGCTGGCGCGCGGCCGGTGACGGCATTGACGACCCTTCTGGTGCCCCGCCGCGGCGCTCCCTGACCGGAGGCCGCGCCGTGCCCGTCCCCCTCCCCGGTCCCGACACCGTCGACCTCGTCCCGCCCGCGGCCGAGGAGTCGCGCGCCACCGCCGTCGGGGTGGCGTCGGCCGTGGCCCCCGACGGCGGCCTCACCGAGCTGCAGCGCGTCCTCATCGAGTCGCTGTTCCCCGCCATGACGGGGCACGACGTCGACGTCTCGTCCTACGAGCCCATGAGCGCCGCCGAGCTCGGTTTCGTGCTCGCCCGGCGGAACCTGGCCTTCCGCACGCGCGGCGTGCAGATCATGCTGCTGTGCGCGCTGGTCTTGCGCCCGCTGCCCCAGTCGGTCGCCGACCGCGTGGCCCGGTACGCGCGCGAGCTCATGGTGGACGACGCCATGGTGGACGTGGCCCGCCGCTTCGCCGACGGGGCCCTGGGCCTGGCGGCGGCCGATTTCGAGCGCAACGGCTACAGCGCGGCGTGGAGCCCGGCCGACGCCGCCGCCCTCCACACCTCGGTGGGGCTGGCGAGCCCGTGGGACGTGGCCGTGAACGACCCCGCCCTCGCCGCACGCTGGGCGGCGCTCGGCGACCTGGCGCCGAACTCGCTCGGGCACCTCGTGTGGGAGATGTACCGGGCGCGCGGCTTCCGCTTCCCGGGGCTCGTGGGCTCCGCCCCGCCGCTGCTCGCCCAGCACGACTGGGTCCACGTGCTCGCCGACTACGGGACGTCGGTCGAGTCCGAGCTCGAGGTGTTCGCCTTCATCGCCCGGGCCAACGACGACATGCGGGCCTTCTCGCTGCTGGCCATGGTGGTCTCGCTGTTCGAGACCGGCTACCTGCGCACCGGCGCGGGCCTGTTCGAGGCGGCGCCCGGCCACCTGTCGCGCGGGCGGGGCACGGCGCGGCGCCTGGCCGACGCCATGCGGCGCGGCGCGCTGTGCTCGGACGCCGAGGCGGCCAACGACAGCGTCGACTACCTGCGCATCGACTGGTTCTCCCTGGCCGCCATGGACGTGGCCGAGGTGCGCGCCCGGTTCTGCGTGCAGCCGAAGTCGGCCGCGGCGCGCAGTGCGGGGTCGGTGGGGCCGAAGGACCCCGGCGGCATCAGCCCGTTCCAGCTGCGCGCCGGGCGGGCCCTGGCCGAGGCCGAGGGCCGCCCCTACGACGCCTACGGCGCCGAGCTCGCACCCGACACCGCCGGCTGATCCCCGCGGCGCTCGGCCCCCCACCGGATCGGGCCGGGAGCGCGCCGGGTAGGTTTCCCGCACCGACGGGGACCGATCGACGGGGAGGGCGAAGCTGTGACCGAGCACGCCGACGTGGTGGTCGTGGGCATGGGCCCCGGCGGGGAGGAGGCGGCCGGGCGCCTGGCCCAGGCCGGCCTCGACGTCGTGGGCATCGAGGGGAAGCTGCTCGGCGGCGAGTGCCCCTACTGGGGATGTGTGCCGTCGAAGATGATGATCCGCGCCGCCAACCTGCTGGCCGAGGCCCGGCGCGTCCCGGGCATGGCGGGGACGTCGTCGGTCGACCCCGACTGGGGCCCCGTCGCCCGCCGCATCCGCGACGACGCCACCGACGACTGGGACGACCGGGTGGCCGTGGAGCGCTTCGAGGGCAAAGGCGGCCGCTTCGTGCGCGGCTGGGGGACGCTCACCGGTCCCCGCACCGTGGCGGTGGGCGACCGCCGGTTCGAGGCGGGCACGGCGGTGGTGCTCGCCACCGGGGCCAGGCCGTGGGCGCCGCCCGTCCCGGGCCTGGCCGAGCTGGACGGTCGCTACTGGACCAACCGCGAGGCCATCGAGGCCGAGGCGGTGCCCGAGTCGCTCGTCGTCCTCGGGGGCGGGGCCATCGGCGTCGAGCTGGCGCAGGTCTTCGCCCGCTTCGGCAGCCGTGTGGCCGTGGTGGAGGCGGCCGACCGCGTCGTGGCGCCCGAGGAGCCCGAGGCGAGCGCCCTGATCGCCGAGGCCCTGGCGCGCGACGGCGTCGCCATCCGCACCTCGGCGCGCATCACCGGGGCGGGCGAGCACGACGGGGGCTTCGCCCTGCACCTCGACGACGGCACGGCGGTGACCGGGGAGCGCCTGCTCGTGGCCACCGGCCGGCGCCCCGACCTCGGCGCCCTGGGCGTGGCGTGCATCGGCGTCGACGAGAAGGGGCGCGGCGTGCCCGTCGACGAGCGGCTGCGGGTGACCGGGGGCGTGTGGGCCCTGGGCGACCTCACCGGCATCGGCGCGTTCACGCACGTGGCCATGTACCAGGCGCGCATCGTGGCGGAGGACATCCTGGGCCACGATCCCGCGCCGGCCACCTACCGGGCGCTGCCCCGGGTGACCTTCACCGACCCGGAGGTGGGCTCGGTCGGCCTCAGCGAGGCGGGGGCGCGCGAGCGGGGGATGTCGCTGCGCGTGGGCAGCTACCCCGTCCCGTCCTCCACGCGCGGGTGGATCCACAAGGTGGGCAACGAGGGCTTCATCAAGCTCGTCGAGGACGCCGGCCGGGGCGTGCTCGTGGGCGCCACCTCGGCCGGGCCGAGCGGTGGCGAGGTGCTCTCCATGCTCACCCTGGCGGTGCACGCCGAGATCCCCACCGACACCCTGCGGCAGATGATCTACGCCTACCCGACGTTCCACCGCGCCATCGAGCCCGCTCTCGACGCGCTGGCCCCGGCGTCGTAGGCCGCGAACGCGTTCCGCGCTCCCGAGCAACCCGCGATCTGGAGCAACATTGGATTGTCGACGTCTGACTGGATTGTCGACGTCTGACTGGATTGTCGACGTCTGACCGGCCTGATCCCCGGGGCTCGGTCATCGCTTTGCCTGGCCACGCACCGGTGGCGAGGTCAACCATGAGCCGACTCGCCCTTGCTTTCCACCCGTCCATGAACTGCGGCTCCTGGCAGTCGGCGGGGCAGTCGATGTCCAGGACCGCGAGGTCATCGCCTATCTCTTCGGCTGCCTGATGAACGTCGACGGCGAGCACCTCATGACGGAGCCTGTCCAGGACCCCGGCGACACCGAGACCGAGTTCGACTGCTTCGCGGACCTGGCTGCCAAGCTCCTGACCGTGCCTAGATGGAGGGCGAAGTGAACGGCAGAGCCCGGCGGAACAAGGCCGCCAAAGCTAGCCTTGACGGTCCGCGATCTTGCGTAGCTCCTTAACGCTCTTGTTAAGGGACTTCACGACGCGCCTGAGCGAGCGATTGTCAGACTCCAATCGGTTCACCCGGTCCTGAAGGGCAACCAGCTCCTCGTTGGCGGAATCATCACGGGGAGCGTTGCGACTCTCATCCGCTCCCAAGTCGGGGGGATCGGCCTCTTCGCTGCGAACGGGGGCTGAGGTATTGATTTCAGGGGGCCAGCGACCACTCTCGGCAGCTAACGCTTCAACGGATTCAGCCAGGTAAAAGACCTTCCCACCGGGACATGGGTCCAGGACGACGACAGACTTCTTCCGCTTTCCACGCTCTCTGCGGTACCGGAGACCCCTGTCGGACAAACCCGTGATCTCTTCCGCCCTCTCTTCCGAATAGCACCTCTTTCCGGAAGGGCCCGCGACGGCTCCGTAGAGATCCCGAGGCCACGGAGTCCCTGGTAAGACGCTCAGGGGGGAGGCCGCTCCCACGGTGGGCAATCATGCCCTACTCTGGTTCTTTCCGAAAATCCCTCTGACCAGGGCCAGCTCCTTGCGGAAAGGAAGGGTACCGTTACACCCAATCCCTATCCTATTCCGGAAGAGATGAGGATCCTTCCGGAAGGAGGGACGAGGGTGGGGAGAGCGTCAGTGAACCAAGTGGAACCAGGCGCCAGCGCGCACCATGATGGCCCTTTACTCCGGAACCACCCAGCGAGGATCACAGTGAGCCAGTACCGCGAGCAACTGCGCGACATCTTGCGCGATACCGGCGCGCTCATCGGGCCTCTTGACCAGGACATCATCCTGGCTTCCGGCGAAACAAGCCGATACTTCATCGACGGCAAACTGGCCGTTGCCCATCCGGATCACCTCGACCTAGCGGGCGCTGCGATGCTCGCCGCTGCTCACGAGGCGCAGGTGGAGTTCGACGCCGTGGGCGGGCTGGTGCTCGGGGCAGTCCCCTATACGTTCGCGGTCGCCTTCAAGGCCCGAGTCAACTGGTTCCTGATCAGGAAAGAGCGCAAGGGGCGCGGGACTAACCAGCTCACCGAAGGGACGCAGCTCCGTGAGGGCATGTCGGTGATGGTGGTGGACGACGTGGTTACGACCGGAGGATCGATCCAACTGGCGTGCGAGCGAGTGCAGGAGTCAGGCGCGCGGGTTGTGTTTGCGGCCACCTTGGTCGATCGCGGAGAAACCGCCCGAATGTACTTCGAGGACAAGAAGATCCCTTACGCACCGATGTTGACCTACCGGGACCTCGACATTGCCCCCGTTGTTGGATCTCAGCACGCTGAGGCGGTTTAGCTCCCAAGCGGAGGTCATTGCTCCGGAGGATTACCCGGAGGCAGCTAGGTTCTGTCGAGAGCACGGCGTCGGTCACGCTGATATGCGCTTCATCGTGCTGGAGAATTGTTTTGTCATCAGCTACAACCTGTTCGGCGAGGGTGAGGGTGGCGTCTCAAGCGGTACGGCCTACTCGGCGCTCCTGGGTCTCTGGCAAACGGAACTGCCTGCCATCCTTGATGCCACGGACCCCGCCGTAGCACTTGCTCTTGCACGGCATCTTGAAGAAGAACTGCGAGTGCTTGTGTTTGCCAATCCTCCACCGTGAGGTTGGCCCAGGTAAGCCGACGATCAGTTACCCCCGCCACTGGCCAGGCGCATCCGGCCGAGGTCGGTCTGGTCCCGGTCGTTGTAGGCGAACGTCCGCCCAGTGGTGTAGCGGTGCAAGTGTTCCGGGGCGACGTGGACCTGGTGCCCTTGATCGCACGCTCGAGCAGGCTCCAGAAGTTCTCCACCGTGTTCGTGTGGACGTCATCGAACACATGCTCTCGCTTGTGGTTCACGGACTTGTGGGCGAAGGAGCGTCCAGGCCCCGGTAGGCCAGGGCCTGCCTCGTCGGTGTAGACAGCCGACCCGTGAGCCATGAATCGCCGGACATTGCCCTGACGTTGGAGGGCCGTCAGCTCGTCGACGACCTCGGCCCGGACCACGCCACCACGCTTGACAAGGCCCTGGACAGCGGTCTTGTCATGCCCCCACGCCCGGTGATCCGGCGCTTGCGTGCGCTTTCGTGCGTGAACTTCGCTTTCGCCACCGGCGAAGCCTTCATCGACCTCGACTGTCCCCGAGAGCCGCTGGTTGAAGGTCTGGGACTCCATGGCCTGGCGGATGCGGTGGAACATGGACCAGGCGGTCTTCTGGGTGACGCCGAGCGCCCGAACCAGTTCAGAGGAGCTGACGGAGTTCTTTGAGTTCGCGAGAAGCCAGATCGCCGGGAGCCAATTGCCCCAGCCGAGCGGGGAGTCCTCAAAGGGTGCCGACCTTGGTCGAGAACTGCTTCCGGCACTTCGGGTTCTTGCACTTCCAGATCCGCCGGGTCGACAGGTGGGAGTGCTCGGTGCTCTGGCACCGTGGGGACACAGGGCGCCCGTCAGGCCACCTGAGGCCGACCCCAGCTCAGGGCCACGTCGGGGTCCGAAAAGAGCGTCTTGGGCTGCTTGTCGGCGCGCAGGTTTGGGAGGGGGACGAGGTACTTGTCACACCAACAGTACGTACGTCACTGCCGATGCTTGGGCAGCCCGTCCAGCACCGCCTCGTCGGGCCCGCCTGCGTTGCTCACGGTGTCCTCCCCTCCACCACGACGCGTCCCGTCCCCTCGGTGACGGCGCCCACCACCGACGCCGGCCGGCCGGCGGACGCGAGCGCCTCGAGAGCGCGCTGCAGCGCGCCGGGGGCGACGACGAGCACCATGCCGATGCCGAGATTGAACACCCGCGTCATCTCCTGGTCGTCGACGTCGCCGAGGCGACGGATCTCCTCGAAGATCCGGGGCTCGGTCCACGAGCCGCGCTCGACGACGGCGTCGCACGTCGGGGGCAGGGCGCGCACCAGGTTGCCCGGGATCCCGCCGCCGGTGATGTGGGCGGCGGCGCGGACCTCCCCGGCGCCGAGGGCGCCGAGCACGGCGAGGACGGCCGGCGCGTAGACGACCGACGCCAGCAGCAGCTCGTCGGCCAGCGAGTGCGGCGCCCCGTCCCACGCCGGATCGTCCAGGCTGCGTCCTGCTCGCTCGAGCAGGACGTGGCGCGCCAGGCTGTAGCCGTTGCAGCGCAGGCCCGGCGAGGCCAGGCCGACGAGCACGTCGCCGGGCGTCACGCGCTCGGGCCCCAGCATGGCGTCGCGGTCGACGGCGCCCACGGCGAACCCGGCGAGGTCGAACTCGCCGGGCTCCATGGCCCCGGGGTGCTCGGCCATCTCGCCGCCGAGCAGGGCGCAGCCCGCCTGCCGGCAGCCGAAGGCCACGCCCGCCACCAGCTGCTCCATCTGGTCGGGGTCGAGCTTGCCGGTCGAGACGTAGTCGAGCAGGAACAGCGGCTCGGCGCCCACGCACACCAGGTCGTCGACGCACATGGCCACCAGGTCCACGCCGATGGTGCCGAAGCGGCCCGCGGCGCGCGCCACGAGCACCTTCGTCCCCACCCCGTCGGTGGACGCCACCAGCACCGGCCGGCGGTAGCGCGCCGGGTCGAAGGCGAAGCTGCCCCCGAAGCCGCCGATGCCCCCGAGGACCTCGGGCCGGGCGGTGGAGGCGACGAGCCCCCGGATGCGCTCGACGGCGCTGTCCCCGGCGGCGATGTCGACGCCCGCACCGGCGTAGGACGCGGGCCCCGACGGCGTCCCCGGTCGGTCGCCCGCGCCGGAGCGGTCGGTCACCTCAGGCGGGAGCCGGAGCGACCTGGCGGCGGCGGGGAAGGTCCACGCCGACGGGCAGGGCGACGGGGTAGACGCCGGTGAGGCACGCCGAGCAGAACCCCGCTCCCGGGGCGTCGATGGCCTTGATCAGATTGTCGAGCGACAGGTAGGCGAGGGAGTCCACCCCGAGGAAGGCCTCCATCTCGGGGATGGAGCTCTGGGCGGCGATGAGCTCCTCGCGGTCGGGGATGTCGATCCCGAAGAAGCACGGCCACATGAGCGGCGGCGAGGAGATGCGCAGGTGCACCTCGCGCGCGCCCGCCTCGCGCAGCATGCGGGCCACGTTGCGCTGGGTGGTGCCCCGCACGATGGAGTCGTCGACCACCACGATGCGCCGGCCGGCGATGTTGTCGCGCAGCGGGTTGAGCTTGCGCCGCACCCCGGCGTCGCGCGCCGACTGTCCCGGCGTGATGAACGTCCGGCCGATGTAGCGGTTCTTCACCAGGCCCTGGCCGTGCGGGATGCCGCTGGCGCGCGCGTAGCCCTCGGCCGCGGGCACGCCGGACTCGGGCACGCCCATCACGAGGTCGGCGTCCACCGGCGCCTCCGAGGCCAGGAGCTCGCCCATGCGGCGCCGGGCCCCGTGGACCTCGCGCCCGTAGAGGATGGTGTCGGGCCGGGCGAAGTACACGAACTCGAAGATGCACAGGTGCGGGTCGATGCGCTCGGGCGCGAACAGCTGCTCGGAGCGCACCCCGTGGGCGTCGATGACGACGAGCTCGCCGGGGTCGAGCTCGCGCACGAAGGTGGCGCCGACGATGTCGAGGGCGGGGGACTCCGAGGCGAGCACCCAGCCCTCGGGGGCGGCCTCGGGACCGAGGCGTCCCAGGCACAAGGGGCGCAGCCCGGCGGGGTCGCGCACGCCCATCAGGTGGTCGACGTCGAGCAGGACGAAGGAGAACGCCCCCTCCACGAGCGGCAGCACGTCGCGCAGCGCGCCCTCCAGTGCCCGGTCGTCGGCCCCGTCGTCCACGCGGGCGGGGGTGACGAAGTCCCCGTCGTCGTCGGGATCGAGCAGGTTCACGACGGGTTCGGGAGGAAAGCGCGAGGCCAGCAGCTCGGCCACGAGGTCGCTGTCGGAGGCCACCACCCCCGGCAGCATGCCGGCCTTCTCGGCCAGCTCGCCGGTGTTGGTGAGATTGCCGTTGTGCCCGAGGGCGAACCCGGCGCGGCCCACGGAACGGAAGACGGGCTGGGCGTTGCGCCACGTCGAGGCGCCCGTGGTCGAGTAGCGCGTGTGGCCGACGGCCAGATCCCCCGGCAGGCAGGACACCGTGCGCTCGTCGAAGACGGTGGTGACCAGCCCCATGTCCTTCACCACGGTGATGGTCTCGCCGTCGCTCACGGCCATGCCGGCGGACTCCTGGCCGCGGTGCTGCAGGGCGTAGAGACCGTCGAACGTGAGCTGTGCCACCCCCTTGCCGGGGGCGTAGACGCCGAAGACGCCGCAGGCTTCTTTCACTCGGCCCTCATCGCGCTGCCATCGCGCGCGGACATCCGGGGGTCCCGTCTCGTCCGCGCGTCCCTCTCACCGCTCACGTCGAGCCTACCCTCCCCCGCCGCCGGACCCGGCACTCCGGCCCGCACCCGGGCGCGGTGCCGGTGGCGCCCGGGTGGCGCAGGACAGGTCGCCGGGTAGCGTGCGGGCGGTGATCGACCTGCACACCCACTCGACGGTGTCGGACGGCTCGGAGGCCCCCGAGCGCGTCGTCGAGCTGGCGGCGGCGGCCGGGTGCTCGGCCGTCGCCCTGACCGACCACGACAACCTGGCCGGGCTGCCCGCCGCCGCCCGCACGGCCGAGCGCGTGGGGGTGACGCTCGTGCCCGGGTGCGAGGTCTCGTGCAAGGTGCCGGCGGCCGCCCACGGCGGCGGGGGCTCGGCGCACGTCCTCGTCTACTTCGTGGAGGGGGGCGAGGGCCCGCTCCAGGACGAGCTCGCCCGTCTGCGCGCCGACCGGGCCACCCGCAATGCCGCCCTGGTGGCGCGGCTGGCCGAGCTCGGCGTCCCCGTCGACTTCGACGACGTCGTCGCCCTGGCGGGCGCCGAGGAGGGGGTGGGGCGCCCGCATTTCGCCCGGGCGCTGGTGGCGGCGGGGGCGGCCGAGGACGTGGACGACGCCTTCGCCCGGTGGCTGGGCAACGGGCGTCCGGCGTACGTGCCCAAGGGGCGGCTGTCGCCGGCCGACGTGGCCCGCCTGGCCCGGGCGTCGGGGGGCGTGGCCGTCCTCGCCCACCCCCTGTCGCTCGGTCTCGAGCCCGCCGCCCTCGAGCGGTTCGTCACCGAGCTGGCGGGGCTGGGGCTCACGGGGATCGAGGCCGTCTACGGCAGCTACGCCCCCGCCCAGCGCCGGGCGCTGGCGGCGGTGGCGGGCCGGGCGGGCCTGGTGGCCACCGGCGGCTCGGACTTCCACGGCAGCTTCAAGCCCGACCTGCACGTGGGCACGGGCCTGGGCGACCTCGACGTCCCCGACGCCGCCCTGGAAGCGCTGGCCGCCCGCCGGCCGTAGCGGGCCACCGCACGGGGGGCCGTGTCGGCGGGGCGGCCGGGGCGGCGCCACAATGGCGCCGTGACCGACGCACACCTCGAGGCGAACCGGGCCAACTGGGACGAGCGCACCCCGGTCCACCTGGCGTCGCGCTTTTACGACGTGGAGGGCTGGCTGCGCGACGGCCGGGGCCCGCGCCCCGAGGAGGTGGCGGCGCTGGGCGACGTGTCGGGGCTGCGCCTGCTGCACCTGCAGTGCCACTTCGGCAAGGACACCCTGACCATGGCGCGGGCGGGGGCGGTGGTGACCGGGCTCGACTTCTCCCCCGCCGCCGTGGGCGCCGCCCGGGACCTCGCCGGGCGCGCCGGGCTGGCCGACCGCGCCGAGTTCGTGTGCGCCGAGGTCTGCGGCGCCGCCGAGGCGCTCGGGCACCGCACCTTCGACGTCGTCTACGTGAGCTTCGGGTCGTTGTGCTGGCTCCCGAGCGTGGAACGGTGGGCCGAGCAGGTGGGGTCCCTGGTGGCGCCCGGCGGCCGCTTCTACCTCCACGACGGGCACCCCCTGGCCGACGCCCTGGACGACGACGGGCGCCGGCTGGCGCACACCTACTTCGAGGAGCCCGAGCCCTACGTCGACGATGCCGCGACGAGCTACACCGACGGGGAGCGCCGCCTGGTGCACCGGCGCAACTACTCGTGGAACCACGGCCTCGGCGAGACGGTGACCGCCCTCGTCCGCCACGGGCTGCGCCTGGAGTGGCTCGTCGAGCACGACTGGTACGTGGAGCCCCGGTTCCCCTGGCTGGTGAAGGTGGCGGACCGGCAGTGGACGACCCCGCCGGGCATGGCCCGCATCCCCCTCAGTTTCAGCCTGCTGGCCAGCCGCCCTTCCTGACGCCCACCGCGGGCGCGCACACCGCCCGGGCGGGCGCGGCCGGGCCCTCAGGCCGGGACCGGCTCGCCGAGCGCCAGGGGCAGCGCCGTGCGCCACGCCTCGGTGGCGGCGGCCAGCGACAGGTCGAGGAGCCCGTCGACGCCCAGGCGGTCCCCGCCGGCCACGCCGAGGAAGCGGGCGGGGACCCCGGCGTCGTCGGCGGCGCCGAGCACGTCCTCGTGCCGGGTGCTGCACACGAGCACCCGCGACGGGGCCTCGGAGAACAGCTCGGCGTGGCCGGCGACTGCGTCGACGCTGAACCCCACGCCCGAGCGCACGGCGCACTCGGCCAGCGCCAGGGCGAGGCCGCCGCCCGAGACGTCGTGCACCCCCTCGAGGAGGTCCCCGCCGGCCACGAGCGTGCACACGAGGGCCGACAGACGCCGGTGGGCGGCGAAGTCGACGGCGGGCAGCGTCCCGCCGCGGTGCCCCCGTCGTTCCACGGCCCAGCGCGACCCGGCGAGGGACAGGGCGGCGTCAGCGCCCCCCCCGAGCACGACGAGCGACGCGCCGGCGACCAGGCGGGCGCCGGGCGGCGGGCGCTCGAGGCGGTCGACGATGCCGAGCACGGCCACCACCGGCGTGGGGTCGATGTCGGCGCCGCCGCTGGCGTTGTACAGGCTGACGTTGCCGCCGACGACGGGGATGTCCAGGGCGCGGCACGCCTCGGCCATGCCGTCGACCGACTCCGACAGCTGCCACATCACCTCGGGGTTCTCGGGGTTGCCGAAGTTGAGGCAGTTGACGAGGGCCACGGGCCGGGCCCCGGCGCACGCCACGTTGAGCGCCGACTCGGCCACCGTCATGGCCGTGCCGGCGCGGGGGTCCAGCGCGCACCACCGCGGGTTGGCGTCGGTCGACAGGGCGAGGCCCCGGCGGCTGGCGGGCAGGCCGGGGGCGGCCAGGCGCAGCACGGCGGCGTCCTCCCCGGGGCCCACCACCGTGTTCAGGAACAGCTGGTGGTCGTACTGGCGGTAGACCCACGACGGGTCGCACAGCATGGCCAGCACGTCGTCGCCGGGGTCGCCCACCTCCAGGCGCCCCGGGTCGTCCGCCCGGCGCGCCGACAGGTCGGCGGGCGGCGCCATGGGCCGGTCGTAGAGGGGGGCGTCGTCGGACAGCGAGGCCGCCGGGACGTCGGCCAGCACCGCCCCGGACCCGTCGAGGATGCGCAGGCGGCCGCCGTCGGCGCCCGGTGCGGTCACCGTGCCCACCACGGTGGCGCGCACCTCCCAGCGCCGGCACACCTCCTCGACGGTGGCGCGCGCCGCGGGGGTGACGATGGCCAGCATGCGCTCCTGGCTCTCCGAGGTCATCACCTCGAAGGGCTCCATGGCCGGCTCGCGCCGGGGCACGGCGTCGACGTCGACGTCCATGCCCATGGCGCCGCGCGCCGCCGTCTCCGAGGTGGCGCAGGCCAGGCCCGCGCCCCCGAGGTCCTGGATGCCCACCACCAGACCCCGCTCCAGCAGCTCGAGGCACGCCTCGATGAGGCGCTTCTCCTCGAAGGGGTCGCCCACCTGCACGCTCGGGCGCTTGGCGGCGTCGGCGTCGGCTCCGTGGCCGAAGGCGGCCGACGCCAGCACGCTCACCCCGCCGATGCCGTCGCGCCCGGTGGTCGATCCCAGGAGCACGGCCAGGTTGCCCTCCCCCGTGGCCCGCCCGAGCACCAGGCGCGCCGTGGGCATCACGCCCAGGCACAGCACGTTCACCAGCGGGTTGCGCCCGTAGGCGGGGGCGAAGGTCAGCTCCCCGCCGACGGTCGGCACACCGACGGAGTTGCCGTAGCCGGAGATGCCGGCCACCACCCCCTCGGTGAGCCACCGGTTGCGGGGGTCGTCGAGGGGCCCGAAGAACAGCGGGTCCATCAAGGCGATGGGGCGGGCGCCCATGGTGAAGATGTCGCGCAGGATGCCCCCCACGCCGGTGGCCGCCCCCTGGTAGGGCTCCACGGCCGAGGGGTGGTTGTGGCTCTCGATGCGGATGGCCACGGCGATGCCGTCGCCGGCGTCGATGACGCCGGCGTTCTCCCCGGGGCCGACGAGCACGTGGCGCCCCTCGGTGGGCAGCCGGCGCAGGTGCAGGCGCGACGACTTGTACGAGCAGTGCTCGCTCCACATCACCGCGTACATGGCGAGCTCGAGGGCGTTGGGCGGGCGGCCGAGGATCTCGACGATGCGCGCCGCCTCGTCGTCGGTCAGCCCGAGTGCCCGGTGCAGCGCGGTGTCGGGCTCGGCCATGGGCTCACCGTACCCGGGGGGGTCGCGCCCCGGGGTCGACCCGGGGCCCGCGTCCGGCGCCGGGCGCCCCACGAACCGGGGCGCCGGCGGCCAATAGCGGGCCGGGAATAGCCCAAATCGCACCGGCGCAAATCAGTTGCATGGCAGCGAGCCCGCTCGCCATAATCAAGCGCCGTGGTCCCGCCGAAGACGCGCCAGCGTCAGCCCATGTCCGACGCGCACAAAGAGGCGCTCGCCCGGGGCCGCGACGAAGGCCGCGCCGTGCGCCGCTACCTCGAGGCCATCGAGCACCAGCGCCCGCGACGCGGGCGCAAGCGGACCCCGGAGTCGGTCCGGCGGCGCCTCGCCCAGGTGATCGACCGCCTGGAGCACGCCGACCCCCTGTCGCGCCTGCACCTCCTGCAGGAGCGGGCCGACCTCGAGGCCGAGCTCACCCGCGTGGCGTCGGCCGACGACGTGGCCACCCTGGAGAAGGCCTTCGTGAAGGTGGCCAAGGCCTACGGCGAGCGCAAGGGGATCGGATACCACGCCTGGCGCTCGGCGGGCGTGAGCCCGGCGGTGCTCCAGCGGGCCAGCATCGCGCGAAACCCGAAGCCGGCGCCGACGGCGAAGGCCGCGCTTTCAGCGAAGCGCTGATCCCTCGACGACCGGCGGGCGAGCGGTGCCCGGCGATCCTCTCGAGGGCGAGGGGAACCCCGCGCGAGCACCCTGGCGTCCCGGTGCCCGGACGACCTCGTCGCCGGTGGATGTGCGGCGGCCCAGGTCCACGGACAACCGTCGGACAGCAAAGGGTCGTGTCCACCTCCACCACGGGCCGGCCCGTGAACGGACCCGGGACGGGACGGCACCCGGCGGCGCCGAGCGCCGCCCCTCAGACTGCTGCGGAGGCGGCGGGTGCCGCCTGGGGGGCTTCCCGGTCGCCCGAGGCGGCGGCGATGAGCGAGCGCAGCAGCACGACGCCGTCGGTGCCCCCGATCAACGCGTCGCTGGCCCGCTCGGGGTGCGGCATCAGGCCGACGACGTTGCCCGCCTGGTTGCACACGCCGGCGATGTCGTCGATCGAGCCGTTGGGGTTGTCGGTGTAGCGCAGCACGACGCGGTCCTCGGCCCGGAGGCGCTCCACGGTGGCGGCGTCGCACGTGTAGTTGCCCTCGAAGTGGTTGATGGGCAGGCGCAGCTCCGCACCGGGGGCGGCGGCACGGGTGAGGACCGTGCGCGTGGTGCACACCCGCACGACGACCGTCGTGCACAGGAAGCGCAGGTCCCGGTTCTTCTGCAGGGCGCCGGGGAGGAGCCCGGCCTCGGTGAGCACCTGGAAGCCGTTGCAGATCCCGACCACGGGCCCCCCGTCGCGGGCGAAGGCGCCCACCGCCTCCATGACCGGGGAGAAGCGGGCGAGGGCCCCGGGGCGCAGGTAGTCGCCGTGGGCGAACCCCCCGGGGAGCACGACGGCGTCGAAGCCGGCCAGGCTGCGGGCGCCGTGCCACACGAGCTCGGCGCTGACGGCGCGTCCTTCTCCGCCACCCGCCCCGTGGCCCTGTGCCGCGGTCTCGAGGCCCGTGACCACGTCGTGCTCGCAGTTGCTCCCGGGGAAGACGACCACCCCGATGCGCGCGCTCACCGGGCCGCCGCGGCGCGTCCGTTGCCCGCGCCGGCCGGGGCCGGGCCGAGCACCCGCACCTCGAAGTCCTCGATGACGGGGTTGGCCAGGAGGCGCTGGGCCATGTCGCTCACCCGGGCGGCGGCGTCGGCCTCGTCGGGCGCCTCCACCGACAGGCGGAAGGCCTTGCCCACGCGCACGCCGTCCACACCGTCGAACCCGAGGGCGGGGAGCGCACGCTCGATGGTGGCACCCTGCGGGTCGCTGATCCCCGGCCGCAGCCGGACCTCGACGAGCACCTCGACCCTCACGCGCGCATCACCTGCCGGCACCGTACCAGTCGGCCAGGCGGCGCCCGCTCACCCGTTCGTAGGCGGTGACGTAGCGCTCGCTGGTCTCCGCCACGATGGCGTCGGGCAGGACCGGGGGCGGAGGAGTCTTGCCCCACCCGCTCGCCTCCAGCCAGTCGCGCAGCGGCTGCTTGTCGAAGGCCGGGGGATTGGTCCCCGGCTTCCACTCGTCGGCCGGCCAGAAACGCGAGGAGTCCGGCGTGAGCACCTCGTCGCACAGGGCCAGCTCGCCGTCGATGAAGCCGAGCTCGAACTTGGTGTCGGCCACCACGATGCCGTGGCGCTCGGCTGCCGCCGCCCCGCGGCGGTAGGCCTCGACGCACAGGTCCCGGGCGCGCTGGGCGATCTCCTTGCCCACCAGGTCGACGGCGTCGTCGAACGAGATGTTCACGTCGTGGCCCTCGGCCGCCTTGGTCGAGGGCGTGAACAGGGGCTCGGGGAGCCGCTCGGCCTGCTGCAGGCCGGGGGGCAGGGGGGTGCCGTGCAGGGTCTGGGTGGCCTGGTACTCCTTCCACCCCGACCCCGCCAGGTAGCCGCGCACGATGCACTCGAGGGGGAGCATCTCCGCCCGGCGCACGAGCAGCGCCCGCCCGGCGATGCCCGCCAGGCCGGCGTCGCCGCCCAGCGCGGCGGCGTCGGGGGGCAGGCCGGCGGGGTCGGCGGTCACCAGGTGGCTGGGGGCGAGGTCGGCCAGCTCCTCGAGCCAGTACACGGTCATGGCGGTGAGCACCCGCCCCTTGTCGGGGATGGGCTCGGCCATGACCACGTCGAACGCCGAGATGCGGTCCGACGTCACCATGAGGATGAGGCCGTCCCCGGCGTCGTACAGCTCGCGGACCTTGCCGGAGGAAACCAGCGACAGGCTCACGTCTCCACCTCCTGTAGGGCGTCGAGAAACCTTGGCACGTGGCGCAGGGCGCGATCGAGGCTGAACGCCTCGTCGAGGGCGGCACCGTCCAGCGCCACCTCGGGGTCCTCCTCGAGCACCGCCCGGAAGGGTCGGTGCTCCTCCCAGGCGCGCCGGGCGTCGCGCTGGACGATCCGGTAGGCGTCGTCGCGCCCGGACCCCGACGCCACCAGGGCGAGCAGCACAGGCTGGGAGAAGACGAGGCCGAAGGACCCGTCGAGGACGTTGGCGCGCATGCGCTCGGCGTGGACGACCAGGCCCTGGACGAGCCCCGTGCAGCGGCGCAGCACGTAGTGGGCGAGCAGGCAGGCGTCGGGGAGGATCACGCGCTCGACCGAACTGTGCGAGATGTCGCGCTCGTGCCACAGGGCGACGTCCTCGAGCCCCGCCCCCAGGTACCCCCGCAGCACCCGGGCCAGGCCGCTCAGGCGCTCGGAGAGGATGGGGTTGCGCTTGTGGGGCATGGCCGAGGACCCCTTCTGCCCCGACCCGAACGGTTCTTCCACCTCGCCCACCTCGGTGCGGGCCAGGTGGCGGATCTCGGTGCCCATCATCTCGACGGTGGCCCCCACCGAGGCGCATGCCCACAGCAGCTCGGCGTGGCGGTCCCGGGCGATGACCTGGGTGGCGGGCACCGGCGCCAGCCCGAGGGCCCGGCACACGAAGGTCTCGACGCGCGGGTCGATGTTGGAGTACGTCCCCACCGCCCCCGACAGCTTGCCCACGGCCACGGCCCGGCGCGCGGCGCGCAGGCGGCGGCGGTCGCGGTCGGCCTGCAGGCACCACAGCGCCAGCTTGGCCCCGAAGGTGGTGGGCTCGGCCTGCATGCCGTGGGTGCGCCCGGCCATGGGCGTGAGGATGAACTCCTCGGCCCGCGCCCTGAGCGCCGCCACCAGGCCGTCGGACGCGTCGAGCAGCAGGTCGGCGGCGCGCGTCAGGGTGGCGCACAGCGCGGTGTCCACGACGTCGGACGACGTGAGCCCGAAGTGGACCCACGAGCCCTCGGGGGGGCCGACGGCCTCCTGGACCACGTCGACGAAGGCGGCCACGTCGTGGTCGGTGACCTTCTCCCGGGCGTCGACGGCGGCGACGAGCTCGGGGGTCACCTTGGGGGCGCGGGCCCGCACGGCGGCGGCGTCGCCCTCGGGGATCTCCCCCACCGACGCCCATCCCTCGACGGCCAGGACCTCCACCTCGAGCCACCCCTGGAGGCGGGCCTCGTCGGTGAACAGCGCCTGCATCTCGGGCAGGGAGTAGCGGGGGATCATCGGGCCCCCGCCGCGCTGCGCGCCGCCCGCTCGTCGAGGGCCGCCTGGGCGGCGATGTCCGTGCGCACCTGCATGCCGGGCCAGCCGATCCTCCCCACCCCGGCGTAGGCCCGGTCCCGGGCGGCGCCCAGGGTGGGGCCGGTGGCCGTCACCCCGAGCACCCGGCCGCCGGCGGTGACGAGGTTCCCCTCGGCGTCGAGTGCGGTCCCGGCGTGCAGCACGGTGACGCCCTCGAGGGTGCCGGCCACCTCCACCCCGTCGATCACGTCCCCGGTGCGGGGGTCCTCGGGGTAGCCGGCCGACGCCAGCACGACGCACACGGCGGCAGCCCGGGCGGTGCGCGGCTCGGTGCGCAGGCGCCCGGCGGCCGCCTCGGCCAGCAGGCCGGTGAGGTCCTCGTCGAGCCGGGGCAGCACCACCTGGGTCTCGGGGTCGCCGAAGCGCACGTTGTACTCGAGCACCTTGGGCCCCTCGGCGGTGAGGATGAGCCCGGCGTACAGCACGCCGCGGTAGTCGATGCCGCGCCGGCGCAGCGTGGCCACCACCGGTTCGACGGCCTCGTCGAGGACGCGGTCGACGAGGCGGTCGTCGACCACGGGGACCGGGGAGCACGCCCCCATGCCCCCGGTGTTGGGCCCGGTGTCGCCGTCGCCGATGCGCTTGAAGTCCGACGCCGGGGCCAGGGCGGCGATGCGCGTGCCGTCGCACAGCACGAGCAGCGAGCACTCCGGGCCCGACAGCCCCTCCTCCACCACCACCCGGCGGCCGGCGTCGCCGAAGCGCTCGCCCGACAGCTTGGCGGCCACGTCGGCCTCGGCCTCGGCCACGGAGTCGGTGACGAACACGCCCTTGCCCGCGGCCAGGCCGTCGGTCTTCACCACCCACGGGCCGGGCAGCTCGCGCAGGAACGCCCGGGCGTCGCGGGCGTCGTCGAACACCCCGTGGCGGGCGGTGGGGACGCGTGCCTCGACCAGGACCTCCTTCATGAAGGCCTTGGACCCCTCGAGCCGGGCGCCGTCGGCCCCCGGTCCGAACACCAGGCGGCCGTCGGCGCGCAGGCGGTCGGCCAGCCCGTCGACCAGCGGCTGCTCGGGGCCGATGACCACCAGGTCGGCGCCGAGGGCCTCGGGGGGCTCGGGGCTCACGGTGATCCCCTCGGTGCCGGCCATGCCCGGGTTGCCCGGCGTGACCACCACCTCGGCGGTGCGCGCCAGGCAGAGGGCGAGCGCGTGCTCGCGGCCGCCCGAGCCCACCACGCACACCCTCACGGGCGCGCCGTCCCTCCGACGGGCACGTGCCCCGCGGGCCCGTGCCCCACGGGCGCGGCCACGAGCGGCACCGGCCCGACAGGTGCGGGCAAGACAGGTGCGGGCACGGATCGGTGCACCCGGCGCGACGTCACGCGGCGAACCGGACGAACTGCTCGCGTCCGGGGCCCACGCCCACCAGCTTGATGGGCACCCCGATCTGCTCGGCCAGGAAGGCGACGTAGTCGCGCGCCGCGGGCGGGAGGTCGCCGAGCTCGGTGGCCCCCGACACGTCGGTGCGCCATCCGGGGAGCTCCTCGTACACCGGCGTCACCTGGTGCAGCACCGACTGGTGGTACGGGGGGTACGTGAAGCGCTCGCTGCCCGTGCGGTAGGCGACGCACACCTTGACGGTGTCGAAGGCGTCGAGCACGTCGAGCTTGGTGAGCGCCACCTCCGACAGCGAGTTGAGCCGCACCGCCTGGCGCAGCATGACGGCGTCGAACCACCCGCAGCGCCGCCGGCGCCCGGTGTTGGTCCCGAACTCGTGGCCCCGCTCGACGAGGATGTCGCCCACCTCGTCGCGGCACTCGGTGGGGAACGGGCCCGACCCGACGCGGGTCACGTAGGCCTTGGCGATGCCGATGACCTCCTCGATGGCCCGGGGCCCCACCCCCGTCCCCGTGCATGCCCCCCCGGCCACCGGGTTGGAGGAGGTGACGAAGGGGTACGTGCCGTGGTCGAGGTCGAGGAAGGTGGCCTGGGCCCCCTCGAGCAGGATGTTGCGCCCGGCGTCGAGGGCGTCGTGGACCACGGCGACGGTGTCGCCCACCATGGGCTCGACGCGCGGGGCGTACTCGCCGAGGTAGCGGTCGCAGATGGTGGCGGCGTCGATGGGCAGGCGGTTGTACACCTTGGCCAGCACCGCGTTCTTCTCCTTCAGCACCACGTCGAGCTTCTGGCGGAAGATCTTGGCGTCGAGCAGGTCCTGCACGCGCAGGCCCACCCGCGCCGCCTTGTCGGCGTAGGCGGGGCCGATGCCCCGGCGCGTCGTGCCCAGGGAGTTCTTGCCCAGGAACCGCTCGGTCACCCGGTCGAGCTCCTCGTGGTACGGCATGATCAGGTGGGCGTTGCCGCTCACCACCATGCGGCTGGTGTCCACGCCCTTGGCCTCCAGGGTGTCGAGCTCGGACAGGAGCACCCCGGGCTCGACCACCACCCCGTTGCCGATGACGGGGGTGATGTGGGGGTAGAGCACGCCGCTCGGGACGAGCTGCAGGGCGAAGGACTCACCGTCGACCACGACGGTGTGCCCGGCGTTGTGGCCGCCCTGGTAGCGGACCACCACGTGCATCTCCTTGGCGAGCAAGTCGGTGAGCTTGCCCTTGCCTTCGTCGCCCCACTGGGTCCCGACGACCACGGTTGCGGGCACGCGCGCTCCTCCGTCACGGCAGCGGATTACGGGGCAGTGTACCCCGGAGCAGGGACGACTCCCTCGAATCCGGCGCGCCGGGCGGCGCGCCGATCGCCTGCGGAGGCCCTAATTTGGCAACCATGCGGATCGCCACCCTCTTCTTCATCCGGTCGGGGGTCAACCTGGCCGTCTTCGGCGTGATCTTCGGCGTGCTGTCGTTCGTGCGCACCCAGCGGTTCCGCCAGCGCACGGGGGTCAACCCGTGGCACATCCCGCCCGTCGTGTGGGCCGTCGGGAGCTTCTTCATCGCCATCTTCGGCACCGTGCTGTCGGTCATCGCCTGCGCCACCACCAAGGTCCCCGGCGCCCCGGGCGGCGGCTCCCTCGGCTACGGCGGGGGATTCGGCACGCCCGGGTACGGACCCCGGCGCTCCGGCCCCCGGGGGTACGGCACGTCGGGTCCCGTCCCGACCTCCGGCGGCAACCCGGGCCCGGTCCCCACCTACGGCGCCGGCCTCGGCGACGCCGCGGTCATGGCGTCGTTCCCCGGACCGCTGCCGGGGGCGACGGCCGCCGGGCCGGGCTGGCATCCCGACCCCGTGGGCCGCCACCAGCACCGCTACTGGGACGGCACGGCGTGGACCGAGCACGTGGCCGACAACGGCACGTCGGGGGTGGACCCCGTCTGACCCGGGGACGCCGCGCCACCGTCCTCAGCGCAGCTCGACGCCCTCCCCGCCGGGGGCGGCGTCGACCACGACGGTGGCGCCGTCGGGGTAGCGGCCCTCGAGCAGCGCCAGGGCCAGGGGATCCTCCACCGCCCGCTGCAGCACCCGGCGCAGCGGCCGGGCCCCGAGGTCGGGGTCGTAGCCGGCCGACGCCAACCACGACCGCGCCGCGTCGGTCACCTCCAGGGTGAGCCGGCGGGCGGCGACGCGCGTGGCCAGCAGGTCCACCTGGATGTCCACGATGCGCCGGATGTCGGCCTCGCTCAGGCGCTTGAAGCGCACGACCTCGTCGATGCGGTTGAAGAACTCGGGCTTGAAGAAGTCCTGGGGGTCCCCGACCAGGTTGGACGTCATGATCAGCACGCTGTTCGTGAAGTCCACCGTCCGCCCCTGGCCGTCGGTCAGCCGGCCGTCCTCGAGCACCTGCAGCAGCACGTTGAACACGTCGGGGTGGGCCTTCTCGATCTCGTCGAGCAGCACCACGGCGTAGGGGCGGCGCCGCACCGCCTCGGACAGCTGGCCGCCCTCCTCGTAGCCGACGTACCCCGGCGGCGCCCCCACGAGGCGCGACACCGTGTGCTTCTCCTGGTACTCGCCCATGTCGATGCGCACCATGGCCCGGTCGTCGTCGAACAGGAACGACGCCAGCGCGCGCGCCAGCTCGGTCTTGCCCACGCCCGTGGGCCCGAGGAACAGGAACGAGCCGATGGGCCGGTTGGGGTCCGACAGCCCGGCCCGGCTCCC
>Ga0209415_10004840_pt1 | contig 24504 bp, 20 predicted proteins | sample PeaSoiSIISIP2007_FD_187696 | JGI IMG/M metagenome (GOLD analysis project Ga0209415, IMG submission 187696) | Peat soil microbial communities from Weissenstadt, Germany - SII-SIP-2007 (SPAdes) (version 2) | ecosystem: Environmental > Terrestrial > Soil > Wetlands > Peat | place: Germany... | reverse complement strand
CGCTTCGGCCAGGGATAGTCGCCGATAGTCCATGTCCCGCTGCAACAACCCCAGGGGCACCGCCTGGACCGCGGTGATGAAGAAACCGAAACTGTTGACGATAACCAGAAGCCGTAGCTGTTCGGCTCGAAAAAACGCCGCCACCAGCGGCGCGATGGCCGCTCCAAACGCGAAAGCTACCGTGCTGAAGATGAGCGACACCGTGTTGAGCTGTCTCAGGGCTCGGCGGTCGAGTTCCCGGATCTGCAGCACGGCGGAACCGATGCCGAACTCGGCCAGGACGTTGGTCAGCATGCCCACGACGCTGGCCATTTCCACCATACCGAAATCCGCGGGGCTGAGCAGTCTCAGCGCGATGAGCATGGACAGCCACGTGACTGCCTGCGTCACCCACTTCGCTCCTGCCGTCCAGGCGAGACCACCGACGAACTGCGCGTCCAGCCGGCGATGGTGTGGCGTGCCTTCAGTGCTCAAACGGGGCCTCGCACTCGGCGCTCTTCGGTCCGATCAGGACGTAGCATCATTGCGCGTGTCGTGGCATGGTCTTTTCCTAAAAGCGCACAACGGATCGCTACGGCTCCCTGTGCGATCCGATTGGTTCCGGAGCGGCACTACACTAGTAGCATACTCATGCCGTCCGGCAGATTGAAAATCGCCATCCTCATTGGGGACAGCGAGTTCAGTAAGGTCGCCGCCATTGCGAAGCTCTGCGATCTGCCCACTGTGGAAGTCTGCGGCGTGTTGATCGACACGGCCCGCGATCCGGCGCGCAAGCGCTGGAGGAATCTGCGCAGGAACATCCGGCGCGAAGGTCTGTCGTACGTTCCCCGGCGCTTGTTGTCGGCCCTGCGTGGGCGCCTCGAAGCCTGGGCAGACCGGGTGATCCCGCAACAGGAAGTTGACGAATTGTTGCGGGCGGCGTTCCCCGAGCGCGATCTCAGCGGATTGGCCCGGACCCGAGGTTTCCGGCTGCACGAGGTGAGCAACCTGAATGCGCCCGCTGCCGTTGAATGCCTGCGCCAGTGCGGCGCCGACCTGGGAATCGTGATGGGCACCCGCATCCTCCGGCCGAATGTTTTCTCAGTGCCCCGGCTGGGCTGCATCAATCTGCACAAAGGCGAGGTTCCCTCCTATCGCGGAATGCCGCCCGGATTCTGGGAGATCTATGACGGTTGCGGATCGGCCGGCGTGACTGTCCACTTCGTGGACGACGGGCTCGACACCGGCGATGTCGTCGGCAGCGCGAAGATCCCCATCCATCCTCTGGAAACCCCCGATTCCCTTCGAAAGAAACTGGATCTGCTGGGCACGCAGCTATTGTGCGAAACCGTGGAACAAGTCGCCGCTGGCACAACGCGACGGCAACCGCAGGAGCAAACAGGCCAGAAGCCGCATACTCGCCCCACACGCAGGCAGATTCGCGAGCTCGAGCGGCGGCTCCCGCACTGGCGCAAGCTGCCGGATGGGCGTGAGGCGCTCAAGAACGCCATCTGGCTCGCGCTCTTTTATGGAGGCGTCTACTCATTTCTGCGCTGGCTACGCCGGGGCCGAAGCCGTGGCGCCATCCTGCTCTACCATCGCGTCAATGATGTTTCCGAAGATGTGCTGACGGTTTCCATGCGGCGCTTCGCCGCCCACCTGGTTACGCTTCGGCGCTACTACCATCCCGCGGGCACCGAGGAAATTGTCGAGTCCGTTGCCGCTGGCCAGCCGCTCAAAGCGACTTCGGTGGCTATCCACTTCGACGACTGTTATCGCGACGTGAGAACGGGTGCGGCGCCGCTGCTCGCGGCCGCAGGCATTCCCGCGACGGCATTTGTGTCCTCCGGGTTCGTCGACACGGATCTGGCCTTTCGCCACGATGTGGAACGCTATCCTCATCGCTTTGAGAACTTCCGCGCTCAGGATCTTCGCGAACTGCCGGCCCTGGGCGTCTCGGTGGCCGCCCATACCGTGAATCACGTGGATCTGGGCTCGGTGGAACCGGATCAGGCACGGGTGGAGGTGCTGGAATCGCGCCGCCAGCTCGAAGAAATCACCTCCCGGCCAGTACTGCTGTTTTCATTCCCCTTCGGGAGAGTCCGGAACATTCGAGAAGAAGTGCGCCAGATGGTTATCGCAGCGGGTTACCGCGCTTTGTTCTCGGCTTATGGCGGTTTTGTGAACGGCAGCACATCCTTGTTCGATATTCCTCGTATGGGAGTCAGTTCGGATCACTCGCCTCTCGCCCTGATAATGGAGCTCGAAGGAATTACCGCCGGGCGCCTGAAGCAATGGCTGGCGGGGCGTTCCCCCGTCCTGAATCGTTTCCGGTGAGTTACTCGCGCAAACACGCCATCGTCTCCTGGGTGAGCCGAAGCTTCTTCGACGGCCTCACCTACACCGTTCGCAATGGGCTGAACAAGGGCCTGCGGCGCCGCGGAGGACTGGGATGGCTGCCCCTGGAACAAGACACGCCCGAGACTTTGTTCTGGAAGGCGCTCGACCTGAAAGACAAGGTGGTTTACGACGTCGGCGCATTTCACGGACTGCTCACCATGTTCTTTGCGCGGCAGGCCCGGCTGGTGGTGGCCTGGGAGCCCAACAGCCGGAACCGCCAACGCCTGAACCGGAATATTCACCTGAATGCGTTCACTAATGTGGTGGTTCGCCCTTATGGGCTCTCCAACCGTGCGGCGCGCGCGGAGATGACCATCGATCCGCTGGCGCCGGGCACCGCGAGCGTCGCCGCCGGGATGGCCGCCGGGAGTGAACACGAGACCATCGAGCTGCGCACGCTCGATCAGGAGGACGGTCTGTTGCCGCCCGATCTGATCAAGATCGACGTCGAGGGTTCCGAGCTGGAGGTCCTCGAGGGAGCGGAACGAATACTGGCCAGCCGGCCGGCTCTGTTTCTGGAGATGCACGGACGCGACGCCGAAGACAAGCGCCGCCGTGTGACAGCCATTGTCGAGCACCTGTGGAAGATCGGTTACAACGATATCCTCCACGTCGAATCGCGATCGAGCATTACGCCGGAGAACGCGCCGCTCGCGGCGCAGGGACATTTGTACGCCCGCGCGCGCCGGACCGCCGATCACACCGCCTGAACCGCCCCAGCCCCCTCGAGCGCAGGCGCTTTTTCCTGGACCTGTCTTCGCATCCAATGCTCCAGCAGCAGCAGGCGCCAGATTTGCAGCGGCACCCGGCCTTTCCGGGCGGCCTCGCGAAGTGGGCCTTCCATCGTCCCACGGCGAATCCACCCCTCCTGCTCCAGCACCGTCCCGCCGCGCAGCCCAGCCAGCATGCCGCTCCATCGTTCGGCCAGCCAGCGCTCCACGGGAACGACGAAGCCCTGCTTGGGGCGCTTGGCGACTTCGGGATCGATCCGCCTGCGCACAATCTCCCGCAGCACCGCTTTCAGTACGCCGCCGCGCAGACAGATCTCCGTTGGCAGGCTCGCCGCAAACTCCCAGATCTTCTGGTCGAGCAACGGCGCACGCGCCTCGATGGCGTAGTACATCGTTCCGCCATCTACCTTGGGCATGAACTCGCTGGTGAAGTGCATGCGGAGGTGATAGGAGAAGACATCGTCCAGCAACCGGCGCGCAGACGCCAGAGACGGCGGGATCTGTCGCTGCGCCAGTTGTGCGCCCGCCAGTCTCTCTCCCAACATGGACCGCCGCTCGAAGTAAGGAATTCCGTCGCGCGCTCGGGCGTGCTCGCCGATACCGCCGGTGGCGAAATCCAGCAGATGCATGCCGCGCCGCAGCGGACCGGCGGCGGGGAGCACCTGCCGCGTCCCGCGCCAGAATGCTGCAAACGAATCCGGAAGCCGCCGTGCCAGACGCTGCGCCAGCCACGCGTTGCGGAAGAAAGGGTAGCCCAGGAAAACGTCGTCTCCGCCATCGCCGGTCAGCAGCACCGTGGCCAGCCGCTTCACCGACCTCGAGACCCACAGCATGGCCTGCGCCGATTCCGAGGCGAACGGCTCTCCGTACGCGTCCAGATACTCCGATAAATCGAAATCCTCACCGGGCATGTCCACCACTTCGTGAGCAATGCCCAGAAGGCGCGCGGTGCGCGTAGCCGCGGCTGTCTCATCCGATGGATCTCCGGGCGCGCGAACCGTGAAAGCCTTGATATTCGCGCTCGCTTCGCGCATCGCCCAGCACACCAGCGCGGAATCGATGCCGCCGCTCAGCAATACGCCGATGGGAACGTCGGAGACCAGGCGCAAACGGACCGACTCAAGCAGCAATCGCTCGGTCTCCTCGACGGCTTCTTCAAAAGTGATCTTTGACGAGCGCGCGGCCGGCAGCGCCCAGTAACTGCGTTGCGCGACTACGCCATCGCGCCACTCCAGAATGGTCGCCGGGGGAAGTTTGCTGATCCCCGTAAAGATGGCGCGTTCCTCGGTCACGAACCCGAACTCCAGCACGTCCAGAACCGCGGCTGGGTCGATCTCCGACCCGAACCCGGCTTTCCGCAGCGCATCGATCGTGGACGCGAAGGCGATGCCCGCGGGTCCGGCCGAGTACAGCAGCGGCTTGACTCCCAGCCGATCGCGCGCCAGAGTCAGCGTTCGCCGCGGTTCGTCCCAGATGGCGAAGGCGAACATGCCGCGCGCCCGCTTCGCCAGCTCGTCCGCGCCCCACGCGCGATAACCATGCAACAGGACCTCGGTGTCGCACTGCGACCGGAAGCGATGACCCAGCTTCTCCAGCTCCCCGCGCAACTCGCGGAAATTGTAGATGCAGCCGTTGAAAACCAGCCCGATTCTGCCGTCTTCCGAGAGCATCGGCTGGCGCCCCGCCTCGCTGAGATCGATAATCGCCAGGCGGCGATGGCCGAGCGAAGCGCCGGGCCAGTCGGTCAGTCCTTCGGAGTCCGGCCCTCTGCGGCGCAGAGCTTCGATCATGGTGCTGACTGTCGCGTTCCGGGTGTCCGCCCTGTCTGCGCTGACATACCCGGCGATCCCGCACATATACTTATCATTTCAGCATGATGAGCTCGCCTTCGAACGGAAAAGCCGTTTCCGTGGTGCTGGTTTGCCACTCGTATCCCCCGGTTCTGGGAGGCTCCGAGCTCGAGGCGCAGCGCGTGTGTGCGGCCCTGATCCAGCGCGGCTACCGCATCCGGGTGGTCTGCGCGGGCGGCGACCCGATGCCGCCCCTGCGCGATTGGATCGACCCGAAAGGCGTGCCCGTGCGCATCTATGCCGGGCGATGGAAAGGCGCCTGGAAGGATATCGTGTTTGCCTTGCGCGTCGCCGGAATGCTGGTGCGCGAACGGCGGGAGTATCAGCTCGTATATTTCCTGATGCAGGGCCTGCACCTTGCCGCCGGCCTCCCGGTGGCTCGCATCCTGAGGAAGCCCATCCTCATGAAGGTCGGCGGCAGCGGCGTGATCACGCTGCTGACCGGCTCGCTGGCCGGCCGTCTTGAACTCCGTTGGCTGCGCAGGTGGGCATATCGCGTGATGATTCTCAACGACGGCATGCGTGCGGAGGCGTTGCGCGAAGGGTTTGATCCCGCCCGCCTTCACTGGATGCCCAATCCGGTTGACACCGGCGAATTCTCGCCTTGCAGCGATGCCTCGCGTCAGACCTTGCGCGACCGGTTCGGTATTCCCAAATCGGCATGCGTGATTCTCTTCTGCGGCCGGCTGGCGCCCGAAAAAGCCCTGCCGTCCCTGCTCGAGGCCTTCGCGCAGGTGGTGACGCGCATCCCCGAGGCGATGCTACTGCTTGTAGGCGATGGTCCGCTCCGGGCTGCCCTGGCCAATCGTGCGGCTGAACTCAGGATTTCCGAACGCGTAGTCTTTGCCGGGCGCGTCGACTCGGACGACGTGCGCCTCTGGATGCAGATTGCCGACGTCTTCACCCTCGTCTCTATCAACGAGGGGTTCCCGCTCGCACTGATCGAGGCCATGTCCGTTGGCCTGCCCTCCGTGGTCAGCGACATCCCCGCGAACCGCCAGTTGATCGAGCATGGCACGCACGGATTGCTGGTGCCTTCCGAGGATCCGGCGGCGATTGCGACGAGCCTGATCACCCTCCTCGATGACCCGGCTCAGCGTGCGCGGATGGGGCTGGCCGCGCGGCACCGCGTGCTCGAAAACTACTCCACGGACAAAATCGCCGATCGCTACGAATCGCTGTTCCACGCGGCCATCGCCGAATCAGGATGAGGCCTCGCTTGCCGGCTCCACAACGCGCGCGGGACTGCCCACCGCTACCGATCCCTCGGGAATCGGTTTGACCACCACCGAGCCGGCGCCTACCGTCGATCCCGCTCCCACGTCAGCCATCACAATCGCGCCCGCCCCGATCCAGCACTCCGCTCCAATGGCCACCATCGAGAAATCCCCGGCGTCCCCGCGAATGCGGCCTCCCGCATCCCGCACGTGCTGCCGCCGGCCGCTCAGGATCTGCACCCCGCTGGCGATCTGTGTGCGGTCGCCGATGGCGGTCTTACCCAGCACGCAGTACGCGCCGATGGACACGCCGCGGCCCACGCGTGCCTGCCGGTGCGCGAAGAAAGACCCGAACTGAATGCGGCTGTCGAGCGCGCACTTTTCGAGCGTCAGCTTGTACCAGCCAATGCGCAGAAAGTCGCCAGGGATTCCCGGCGCCAGCGCGTAGAGATGCGCGAAGATTGTGAAAACCGATTCCAGCCGGCCGAATCCGCAGAGCAACGCGGGAAGGATGGCGATGGCCACCGAAACGCCCTGCGCGATTCGCTTCATCCCAATACTCCGCGATAGATCCCGGCCAGTCTTCGCATGCGAACTTCCGGCGTATGCCGCTCCCGGACCAGACTCTGCGCCCGATCAGCCAGCCGGCGCGCTAACTCGCGATCCCGCAGCAAGCGAGCGATCGCTTCCGCCAGTCCTGGTGCGTTCCCGGGTGCCACCAGCAGAGCGCTTTCGCCATCGGTTACCATCTCTGGCACGCCGCCAACGGCCGTCGCCACCACGGGCACACCGGCGGCCATCGCTTCCAGCAGTGCATTCGGCGAACCCTCGGTTCTGGATGAAAGCACCACGATATCGGCAATCCCATAATACGGCTCGGCCGAGGGCTGCTGGCCGGTCAGAGTGACCGCCCGCCACAGGTCCATGGCGCGAATTCGTTCCTCAATTCGCGCCCGTTCCGGTCCTTCGCCAACAATCACCAGGTGCGCATCGAGGCGGCGCATGGCCTCCAGCAGTGTGAGATGATCCTTCTCCGCCGAAAGCCGGCCCACGTTGAGAATGACCGGCCGGTCCTTCGGAATGCCCCATGCGGATCGCAGCGCGGCGGCCCTGTCGGGTGTTCGCGCATCTTTTCCCCAGTCCTGACGGACAGCGTTGTGGACGATTTCAATGCGCTCAGGCGCCACGCCCTTCTGGATCAGCTCCGCGCGAAACGGACCGCTCACCGTCAGGACCTTCACCGCCGCGCGCAGAGACCAGCGGTCCAGTTGGTTGTAGAAGTGGACCCACCACTCCGGCCACGTATAGCCGTGATGAAACGCGACCCACCGATGTTGTCGCGCCAGCCCGGCCATGCGCGCCAGAAAATGCGATTTCACCGCGTGGGTCTGAACGATGTCAGGCTTGAGTTCCGCCACCAGCGCGGCGAGCCCGCGCAACGGCGTGCGATCGAAGCGGCCCCGCTCCGGAATCGCATGCACCGGCGTTCCCTGAGCGCGCGCGGTTTCGATAAACAGATTCGAGTCTTCGCCGCGCGGGAATGTCGCGATGTGCGTCTCAATGCCCCCGCTCTTCGCCAGACTTGCGAACTCGAGCAGGTTCTTCGCGGGACCGGTGAGCGTACGCGCTTCCACGACAGCCAGCAGACGGAGTGAACTCAAGGCACCTTCTCCAGCCATTCCCGGTAGATGTTGCACAGAGATTCGCCCAGCGGGCGCCAATCGTATCGTTCTTGCACAAGGTCGAAGGCCGCCCTCGTGAGCGATTCTCGCCGCGGCCCGGATTCGGCCACGCTTGTCAGCGCTTTCCCCCATGCCGCGCTATCGTCCGCGTCCACGAGCAGAATGTTCCTGCCTGCCTCCACGGCCAGCCCCTCCGCCCCAGCCGCTGTTGAGACCACCGGTACCCCCGCGGCCATCGCTTCCAGAATCTTCAGGCGCGTGCCACTCCCGGTCCGCAGTGGAACGATGGCGGCCAGCGCCTCTCGATAATAAGGGCGTACGTCCGGCACCGTTCCGGTCACCTCCACGCCGGGTAGTTCGCGCAAGGCCACAACGCCGGGATCGGGAGACGCCCCCACCAGAGTCAGCACGCAGCCGGGCAGACGCTCGCGGACGGCCGGCCAGATCTGTCGTGTGAATGTCACTGCGGCCTCGATGTTCGCGTGATAAGCCATCAATCCCACGAAAACGATGCGCTTCCGCGGAATGTTGGGCCCGTTCCGAACTGCGAAATGCTCGACGTCCACGCCGTTCGGCACCACTGCGAGCCTGGCCGCCGGGGCGATCGCGCGCAACCGCTGCCGCTCACGATCGCTGCAGAGGATGTGACCCAGATTGTCCCGCAATGTGGAACGTTCCAGCCGCTGCAGCCGCCGAGCGGTGACCGCGCTGTACAGGCGGCGTGCCCCCGATTTTTCCGACGCGCTGTAGCGGAGCATCAGCTCGGATTCAATATTGTGCCAGTCGTGAACCATGGGCGCGGCCACGCCTGCTTGTTCGGCGCAGGCGGTCATGTGGATGCTCTCCAGATGAACCAGATCGAATCGCTCGCGGCGCAAAAGTTCTCGAACCGCCGCGATCATCGCCGGCGACGTGTAGTTCAGCACGGGCAGCGGCCAGCGGCCCATCAGACCGCGCGCCATTTTCCACGGCGTGTATTGCCCTGGCCGGGCGACGGAAATCACTTCGCGGCAAAACGGAAGATCGGCCGTGGACAGCGGCGTTGCCCCCGGCTCGGCGAAATGCGCATGAACGACGTCATTCTCCTGAGCCAGCGCCCGCAGCAGGTAATACTCGCGAATTTTCGCTCCGCCCGTCGCCGGCCAGCATTGCCGAGGTGAAAGGACGAGGATGCGCATCGCCGGAGCGAATCGCCCCTCACACCCACCAGGCCGCGCCGGCCTGCTCGCGAATGACAATCTGATTCAGGAACTCGGCGGCCTTCGCCAGCCCCTCTTCGCCGGACATCAGACTGTCCTCGTGCTCGATCGACAGCACGCCGTCGTAGCCATACATGCGCAGCGTGGAGATGAACTCGCGCCACCATCCCGCGTCGTGTCCGTAGCCGACCGTGCGGAAGATCCACCCGCGATTGCGCTCGTCGGTGTATCTCTTTGTGTCGAGCACGCCCGTGCGCAGCAGGTTGAAATCGTAAATCTGCGTGTCCTTGGCGTGCACGTGATAGATGGCATCGCCCAGCACGCGAATCGCCTTGATGGGATCGATGCCCTGCCAGAACATGTGGCTCGGATCGTAGTTCACGCCGGCGTTGTCGCCCGCCTCGGCGCGCAATCGCAGCATGGTTTCCGGGCTATAGGCGACGAACCCCGGATGCATCTCGATGGCAATGCGAACCCCGTGATCGGCGGCGAAGCGGGCGTGCGCGCGCCAGTAAGGGATCACTTTCTTTTCCCACTGCCATGCCAGCACGTCCAGATACTCTGGCGGCCACGGACACGTCACCCAGTTCGGATATTTCGCGCCATCGTGATCGCCCGGGCAGCCGGAGAAATCGATCACCGTGGAAACGCCCAGCTTCTCGGCCAGGCGAATCGTTTTCCGGCTGGTTTCGGCGTAGGCCTTGGCGATGTCGCGGTTGGGATGCAACGGGTTCCCGTGGCTGCTCAGTGCGCTGATGCGGAAACCGGCGTCGGCCAGGCGCTGCTTGAATTCCTTTCGCTCGGCCGCATTATCGAGCATCGAAAGCGGGCAATGCGGCCCGCCGGGATAGTTGCCGGTGCCCAGCTCAACTGTATCGATTTTGAGACCCTTGAGTTTTTCGAGCACGCGCTCCAGCGGCAGTTGCCCGAGCACTGCGGTAAAGACGCCGACCTTCATAATTGCCCTCAGGGTATCACTTTGCGACTGCTGACCCGGTCCGCTGTCGGAAAGTCGTCCGGGACCTTCTGCGTGACCTTGCCGGTGGCCGCCCACTCCGCTCCGCGCTGCAGCGTGACGATGAAATCGACCGACTGCATGGCGTCGGTATCGTGGCCCAGCGTCGTGTGGAACACTCGGCCTTTACCGTAGGGGATGGCCATCAGCATGGGCTCGTCGTTGCCGGTGCCTTTGTTATTCGGGTCCGAGTGCGCCGTGGCCAGCACATCCACGTTCTCAACCGGACCACACAGGCTGTCGTAAAGCTCATCGGCCGCATGCATCCAGACCGGCGGCAGCCCGAGTACGATGGGGTTCTCCCGGTCGCGCACCGTGATCTGGAACGGAAGCCGCGCGCCGTGATGACCGCACGGTTTGCCCTCCGCGTTCATGCGCCCGCCCCAGCCGCCCACCGCGATCATCTCGTTGTACTCTTTCCAATCCGGGAAAGCGTTGTCGGCCGCGTGATAGCTCACGAATCCGCCGCCGTCGCGAACGTACTTCTCGAACGCAGCCTTCGTCGCATCCGGCCACGCCACGCCGTTGTAGTTGGAGACGACCACGTCATATGCCGCGAAATCGGGATGAAAGCCGCTCACATCCGGCCCCGGCGGCGCGGTGACCACGGTCACGCCCGCGAAAACGTGCGCGTCTTCCAGGATCTTCCTGAGAATCGGCGTGGTCTCCTGCCAATGATGATTATTCTGGCCATCGATGATTAGGACCTGAGGGAACGCGCGAACCGGCATACCGCCGCCAGCCTTGATCTCCAGCGCAATCGATGGCACCACCGTTCCACCCGGGACCACCGACAACCGCTCGGTGCGTTGCTTGAATCCGGCTGCGCTGACTTCTAGGTCGTAAGCGCCCGGCCTAAGGGAGAGGACGTATCGTCCACTTGGGTCGGTGTGCGTCGAAGCGATTACGGCGGCGCCAGCGCCCACCACGGTAACGATGGCGTCTGGAATCGCCGCGCCCGCTTCGTCCACCACGTAGCCAGAGACTCGGACGCCGTGGTCCGAATTCGTCTGCGCCACCGCCAGCGCGAACAGCGCGGCGGAAATCGGTAAGAGGGACGCGCGAAGGCTCATCACGCTGACCAGCATACATCTGTATAATTACCCCGTGAATCGGCGAAACTTCCTCCAGGCCGCCTCCGCGGCGGCGGCTCCTCTGTTCGTTCCCGCGTCGGCTCTGGGTCGAGGCGGCGCGGTGGCGGCGAACAGTCGCATCGCCATGGCGCAGATCGGCACGGGCAACCAGGGCACCAACGACATGCGCGATTTCCTCCACGACGATCGCGTTCAGGTGGTCGCGGTCTGCGACGTCAATCGCGGCTCGCCCGGCTATTGGAGCGGAGTCATCGCCGGGCGCGAACCCGCGAGGCAATACGTCGAGTGGCACTACGCTCGCGAAAAGCGTTCCGGCGCGTACAAGGGCTGCGACTTGTATAGCGATTTCCGCGAACTCCTCGCGCGCAAAGATATCGACGCCGTCGGCATCGCCGTTCCCGATCACTGGCACGCCATCGTGGCCATCGAAGCCGCCAAAGCCGGCAAGGACATCTACGGCCAGAAGCCGCTCGCGCTCACCATCGGCCAGGGCCGCGCCATGTCCAACGCCGTCGCGAAATACCAGCGCGTTTTTCAATGCGGCAGCCAGCAACGCTCCGACGCGCGTTTCCGCAAGGCCTGTGAGATCGTCCGCAACGGGCGCATCGGCAAGCTGAAGACCGTTCGCTGCGGCCTCCCCGGCGGCACTCCCGATTTCAGCCGCGACGGCGCGCGCAAAGCGCCCGAGCCCGTCCCCGACGGCTTCGATTACGCCTTCTGGCTCGGTCCCGCGCCCGAGGCCCCCTATTGCCCGGCCCGCTGCCACGAGAACTTTCGCTGGATTCTCGATTATTCCGGCGGCCAGATTACCGACTGGGGCGGCCACCATCCCGACATCGCGCAGTGGGGCCTGGGCACCGACAACACCGGCCCAGTGGCCATACGCAACGGTAGCGCCACCTGGTCAACCGACGCGCCCTGGAACACCGCCACCAGTTACTACTTCGAAGCCGATTACGCCAGCGGCGTGAAGCTGATTGTCTCCAGCACGGAGCGCATGGGCGTGACCTTCGAAGGCAGCGACGGATCGGTCTTCGTGACGCGCGGCGCGATTGAAGCCAGCAACAACGACTGGTTGTACGAGGACGACTACGGCCCCGGCGCCGTGCGCCTGTACCGCAGCGACAACCACTACCGCAATTTCATCGATTGCGTGCTGTCGCGCAAAGAGCCGATCGCGCCAGTGGAAACCGCTCATCGCTCCATCACCATTGCGCACCTGGGCAACATCAGCCTGCGCCTCGGACGCGATCTCCGGTGGGACCCAGACAAGGAACAAGTGATCGACGATGCCGCGGCCAACGCCATGCTCTCGCGCCCCATGCGCGCGCCGTGGAGCCTCCCGGAGGTGTAGGCTACTTCTCCTTCTCGTCGTATCCGCCCAGCCGCCGAATCCAGATATTCCGGAATCGCACCGGATCGTGGTGGTCCTGCAGCACCACGGAATCCTCGGCAGGCTGCGGCGCGTAATGCGCCAGTTGTCGGTGCAGCGTCGGTCCCATCTCCGCCTGGTGATTGTGCACAACCACGCCGTTGAACAACACCGTGACGTATGCCGGCTTCACCAGCTTTTCGCCGTCGAACCGCGGCGCTTCAAAGATGATGTCGTAGACCTGCCATTCCCCCGGCGCCCTTCCCGGATTCACCAGCGGCGGCCATTGCCCGTAAATGGCTGCGGCCTGGCCATCGGCGTACGTGGGATTCTTCCACGGATCGAGCACCTGAATCTCATACCGGCCCATCATGTAGACGCCGCTGTTTCCGCGGCCCTGGCTTGTGCCCTTCACGTCTTTCGGTTCCGACCACTCCACATGAAGCTGGCAATCGCCGAACTTCTCCTTTGTGGCGAGATCGCCCGTTCCCGGCGCGACCACGAAATAACCACGCGCGACCTTCCATAGCGCGGGGCCGCCGCCTTTCGCCGAGGTCCATTGCGACAGATCCCGGCCATTGAACAGCACGATGGCATCGGAGGGCGCGCCGCCAGGCTTTGCTGCTGGTGTGACCACTTGCGGATGCGGACGATCCGGATCATGCACGTGCCACGGCAGACCCGGGAGTATCGGCGTGTCTTTGTAACCGAGATCGTGATTGGCCTGCTGGCCGAGGGCGAGCGAGACCGTAGCGGCGAGAGCGAGTGCGGGGTTCAGGCGTAACACAGCGTCAGTCTATCATTTGAGGAGATGGCTGAGAGCCCGCACTTCGACAGCGATTTCCGCCGGCAATTTCGGGAGTTGCTCATCTGGCGACGAGACGTGCGGCGCTTCCAGTGCACGCCGCTGCCGCACGGACTGGTGGAGGAGTTGCTCGCCCTGGCGTGTCTTGCGCCGTCGGTCGGGCTGAGCGAACCGTGGCGCTTTGTGCAGGTCGATTCTCCGGCGGCGCGCGACGCGGTGACTGCCGAGTTCGAACGCGCCAACGCCGCCGCATTGGCCGATTTATCCGGCGACCGCGCAACGTTGTACGCGAAGCTGAAGCTGGCCGGGTTGCGCGAGGCTCCCGTGCACCTGGCCGTGTTCACCGACCGAAGCACCGCGAAGGGTCACGGCCTCGGTCGCCAGACCATGCCCGAAACGCTCGACTATTCCGTGGTGGCGGCCATCCACACGCTTTGGCTGGCCGCGCGCACCGTGGGCGTCGGTCTTGGCTGGGTGTCGATTCTTGACCCCCACCGCGTCGCCGCGATTCTCGACGCGCCCGAAGGCTGGTCGCTGACGGCGTATCTGTGCCTGGGCTATCCCGAAGAGGAAATGGATTTCCCGGAGCTCGAACGGGCCGGCTGGGAGAAGCGCGCCCGACCGCAACACTCCTGACATAACCTTGTCAGTAGCGGTGCCCCACAATGTAGTCCTATCGCACGCACATGTAAACTGAGCGAGTGCGCCGAGCCGACCGGCTGTTCCAGATCGTGCAGTATCTGCGCGGACGGCGTCTCACTACTGCCGCGCAGCTTGCCGAGCGCCTGTCGGTTTCCGAACGCACTGTCTACCGCGACATCCGCGACCTGTCGCTCTCCGGCGTGCCCGTCGAGGGCGAGGCGGGCGTCGGCTACCGGCTGAGTAAGGGCTTCGATCTTCCACCCATCATGTTCACCATCGACGAAGTGCATGCGCTGGTCGCCGGAGCCCGCATGGTGGAAACCTGGGGCGGTAACGCGCTGGCCGTTTCCAGCCGCTCCGCCATCGAGAAAATCGCCCAGGCCCTCCCGGCTTCGCGTCGCGGTGAAATCGAGCGCACTCCACTCTTCGCCCCCGGTTTCCAGGCGCGCGAAAAGCGCGAAGAACTGGAATGGATCCGCCAGGCGATTCTCTCGCGCCACAAGCTGCGCTTCACCTATGCCGACCTGCGCGAGCGAGTCTCCGATCGTGTGGTCTGGCCCTTGGCGCTGGCCTTCTGGGGCGCCAAATGGACCGTCACCGCCTGGTGCGAGGACCGCCGCGATTTCCGCAGCTTCCGCGTGGACCGCATGCGCGGCCTCCGCACGCTGGATGACACTTTCGAAGAACAACCCGGCCGGCGGCTCGAAGACTTCCTGGCTCGCGCTAACTCCGAAGTCCCTCCGCCGTCTGGTAAAAGCAGATAAGGGGAACCATGAGAGCAATCGCAGCCGCGCTCCTGCTGGCGTTCGCAGGCGGCGCGAAAGTAGACAACGTTGTCACCGGCCAGGCGGCCTTTCAGGATTACCGCACCATCCATCCCGGCCAGTTCCGCAAAATCACCGTGGCGGATCTGCCGCAACCGTTCGCTACCGAGAGCGCGGGCAACGGCCCGCAGATTGTGCCGCGGCCGAACGGTGCGTGGCCCAAAGCGCCGGCCGGGTTTCAGGTTCAGCTTTACGCCGAGGGCCTGAACAATCCGCGTGAAATTCGCACCGCGCCGAATGGCGACCTGTTTGTCGCCGAGAGCGAGCCCGGCGATATCAAAATCTACCGCGGCATCACCGCCGACGGAAAGCCGAAGCAGTCCTCTGTTTTTCTCACCGGTCTGCGCCAGCCGTTCGGCATGGCTTTCGTGCCCGCCGGACCGATGCCGCGCTGGCTGTACATCGGCAACTCCGATTCGCTGGTGCGCGTGCCCTATCAAACGGGCGATCTCAAAGCGCGCGGGCCCATCCAGAAGCTGGCCGATCTGCCGAAGTCGGGCTATCACTGGACGCGCGATGTCGTGCTGGCACCGGACGGCAATCACCTCTTCGTCTCGGTGGGATCGAACTCAAACATCTACGACCCCGACACGCACTCCAGCGAGTTTCATCGCGCCGACATTCTGCTGTTCGGGCTCGATGGACACTTCGAAAAGGTCTACGCCTCGGGCACCCGCAATCCGGTCGGCATCGCCGTGAACCCGGATACCGGCGAGCTGTGGTGTTCCACCAACGAGCGCGACGAGCTGGGCGATAATCTGCCGCCCGACTACATCACGCACGTCCCCGAAGGCGGCTTCTTCGGCTGGCCGTACTACTACATCGGCGGCCATCCCGACCCGCGATTGAAAGGCGCGCATCCCGAGTTGAAGAACAAGGTGCTGGTGCCCGACGTGCTTCTGCAGCCGCACAACGCGTCGCTGGAGCTGACCTTCTATGAAGGCTCGCAATTCCCGGCCGAGTACAAGGGCGACATCTTCGCCGGCGAGCACGGATCGTGGAACCGGAAGATCCGCACCGGCTACGAAGTGATCCGCGTGCCGCTGACCGATGGGCACGCGACCGGCGAGTTCGAGGATTTCATCACCGGCTTCGTCACACCCGAAGGCAACGTGTGGGGCCGGCCTGTCGGCGTCGCCGTAGCTCCGGATGGATCGCTCATAGTCTCCGACGACGGCTCGAACTCCCTCTGGCGCGTCATCTGGACTGGCGGGCGCTGAACGCTTACCCCGGATCCCGAAACGCGCACCTCGGAACTAAGCCGCGCGCGCCAGCAAGCGGTCATGTTGGTCGCGCTGCAAACTGATAGCTATCAGTAGTTTACACGCCATACTTGTCACTCCTCATGCACGTGTGCTAATAATAAACAGAGCTTCATGGTTGTTCCGCGAAGCTCAATCGTCTACTAACAACCAGTTCGATTTGATGGAGGTCCAGAGATATGAATATTCGACCGCTCTATGATCGCATCGTCGTGAAGCGCATCGAGCAGAAGGAAACCATGCAGGGCGGCCTGTATATTCCGGACAGTGCGAAAGAGAAGCCCCAGGAGGGTGAGGTCGTCGCCGTTGGCAAGGGCAAGCGCCTCGAAGACGGCAAGGTCGTGTCGCTCGACGTACAGAAGGGCGACCGCATCCTGTTCGGAAAGTATTCAGGCAGCGATATCAAAATTGACAACGAAGAGTTGCTGATTATGCGCGAGGACGAGGTGCTTGGCATCCTCGAAGGCGCGGCCAGCAAGGCGAAGGCGTAAGCCGGCGCGGATCAACAAGGAGAAAAGATTCATGGCAGCGAAACAGATTATCTACAGTGAGAATTCCCGCCAGGCCATCCTGCGCGGCGTGAATCAGCTTGCCGAAGCCGTGAAGGTCACGCTGGGGCCCAAGGGCCGCAACGTCGTCCTCGAGAAGAAATTCGGCGGCCCCACCATCACCAAGGACGGCGTCACCGTGGCCAAGGAGATCGAGCTGAAGGATCCGCTCGAGAACATGGGCGCGCAGATGGTGCGTGAAGTGGCTTCCAAGACCAGCGACATCGCCGGCGACGGAACCACCACCGCCACCATTCTGGCTCAGGCCATCTTCCGCGAAGGCGTGAAGAGCGTCGCCGCGGGCGCCAATCCGATGGCCCTCAAGCGCGGCATCGAGCGCGCCGTTGAAATGGTCGTCGAGGAAGTGAAGAAGCTGTCGGCGCCGGTGGAGAACAACGAGAAGATCGCCCAGGTGGGCACCATCTCCGCCAACGGCGACGCCACCATCGGCAACACCATCGCCGAAGCCATGCAGAAGGTGGGCAAGGACGGCGTCATCACCGTCGAAGAGTCCAAGACCATGGTCACCGAGCTGCAGACCGTCGAAGGCATGCAGTTCGACCGCGGCTATCTCTCCCCCTACTTCATCACCGACCCGGATCGCATGGAGTGCGTGCTGGAAGACGCCTACATCCTGATTCACGAAAAGAAGATCAGCAACATGAAGGATCTTCTGCCCGTGCTCGAGCAGATCGCCCGCTCCGGCAAGCCGCTGCTGATCGTGGCTGAAGAGGTTGAGGGCGAGGCGCTGGCCACACTCGTGGTGAACAAGCTGCGCGGCACGCTCAACGCCTGCGCTGTGAAGGCGCCGGGCTTCGGCGACCGCCGCAAGGCCATGCTGGACGACATCGCCATCCTGACCGGCGGCAAGTCGATCATGGAAGAGACCGGCATCAAGCTGGAAGGCGTCCGTCTGGACGACCTCGGCCGCGCCAAGCGCATCGTGGTGGACAAGGACAACACCACCATCGTCGAGGGCGCAGGCAAGGAATCCGGCATTCAGGGGCGCATCAAGCAGCTCCGCGCGCAGATTGAGGAGACCACCTCCGATTACGACCGCGAAAAACTGCAGGAGCGGCTGGCCAAGCTGGCCGGCGGCGTCGCGGTGATCAAGGTTGGCGCGGCCACCGAGACCGAGATGAAGGAAAAGAAGGCCCGTGTCGAGGATGCTCTGCATGCCACGCGCGCGGCGGTTGAGGAAGGCATCGTCCCTGGCGGCGGCGTGGCCCTGCTGCGGGCGGCCCAGGCGCTGAAGAAGCTCAAGGCCGAAGGCGACGAGCAGATCGGCATCAACATCATCATGCGCGCCTGCGAAGAGCCGGTTCGCCAGATCACTGGCAACGCCGGCGTCGAGGGCGCCATCGTGATTGAGAAGGTGCGCGGCAATTCCAGCCCGAACTACGGCTTCAACGCCGCGACGCTGGAGTACGAGGACCTGGTGAAGGCCGGCGTCATCGACCCCACCAAGGTGACCCGCTCGGCTCTGCAGAACGCGTCGTCCATCGCCGCGCTCATGCTGACCACCGAAGCGATGGTGGCCGAAATCCCCGAGAAGAAGTCCGCCCCGCCCATGCCCGGCGGCCACGGCGGCCCGGACATGGATTACTAAACAAAGCTTAGTCTGAGCTCACCAGCCCGCGGCCGCAACGCCGCGGGCTTTTTTTGTGTGGCGCACGCACTCGTGCGTGCTGCGTCGAAACTCATCTCGACGCTGTCTTTGTTGGTTCCTGCGGCATGGAGAACAGAACCGGCGGTCACAAGGCCAGTGTCCGAGGCTTTCCCTCGCCCCCTACGCTTCCGACGAATACTGATACAGATCCACTGCCTTGTGCGCGTTGATCTGGCTCATGTAGTACTGCGCGAACTGGTTGAACGATGAGCCGGCATCGGTGGTGTGCATGACACCGTTCGCGTCCGGCGTGGTGTTCCACGCGTAATACTCCCCGGCTTTCATCGGACCCTGATCGGTCTGCTGCAGCGACTGCTGGCCGGCGTTGTAGATCACGCTGGCGTAATAGAGATCCGGCTGCCCCGTCGAGGCATTCGCCCCGAAGTTGATGACGTATGGCAACTGCGCATCCGGACTGGCCGACACGCTGCTCGCGGGTACGGGGAGGCTACCGTCGGGCCACACTTCCAGCGTTGCCCCCGGAAACGCTGCCAGCACGCTCTGCGCCTGAGCCAGCGTGCAGCAGGTCAGGCTGGGATCGCCGCCGGACGTGCTGTCAGCGAACGGGCTCTGCGTGCTGGAAGTTCCCGTTGACGGTGTCGCTGAGCTTCCCCCGCTGGCGCCGTGCCCGCCGGAAGAGGCCGGAACGCGGCCCACTGGAACGGAACCGGAATCAATGGGATTCGCGGAAGCCGGTGCCCGGGTGATGGCAGGGGAACTCTGCTCCACGGCAACGCTGCGAGTCCCCAGCAGTTGCTCGGCGGCCGATGCAGTTGTGTTGGCCGGCGCGCTGCCGGCTCCGGTGGGCATTGTCCCCGTCTCAACTTCGCTTTCGACGCCGCTCAGCATGCTGCTGAACATCTGCGCCAGCGCCGCGAACTCCGCGGATAGCTCCGAGACCATCGACGAGCCGCCGGAACCTCTCTGACCGCTTGCCTGCGTTCGATTGGTATCGGCCAGCGTCCCCCGCAATCCTGCTGTGTCCGCGCCAGCGACGTTCTGAATCGACATTTGCCCTTCTCCCGTTCTCGGGCAAGGTGAGGCACCTTACCCACTCCCTCCATCGGCGGAAGCCCTCGGAACTTTAAAGGCAAACAATGTAAAGAAATGTAAATTTTTACCGGCTCGACCCGGCCACCTGGCATCCTCCCCTTCGCGGCCCCTTCAGTCCGAAATCGCCCGCAGATACCGCGCCGCCGAACGATGCAGCACCGCCATCCCGCATTGCCCGATGGTCATGTGTCGAAAAGCCCCGTAAATGCGCTCGAAACCGAACGGCTCAACCGCCGCCACGATCCGCCGCACCGCCGCCGCGTTCAGCGGAATGTAGTTCGGATAGCTGTACATGAAGCTCACCGAGCGCCGGTCCGGCGTCACCTGAATCACGTCCCCGCTCAGCAGCGCGCCACGCCCGCCTGAACCCGCGGGCCAGTGCAGCACGGTGCCGCCCTCGAAGTGGCCGCCGCAGCGGATCAGGCTCAGCCCATCGTGGATCTGTTTCAGGTCGCCGCTCCAGAACGACACGCGGTCATCCGGCCGCATCACCCACTGCTGGTCGTCTTCGTGCAGCAGGATGGGAACGTCGCCGAACGCCTCGCTCCACTCCACCATCGTTGTGTAGTAGTGCGGGTGTGAGATGGCGATGGCCGACAACCCGCCGCGCTCGCGAATGTGCTCCACGGCTTCCTCGTCAAGCAACGCCAGGCAGTCCCAGAGCAGGTTGCCGCGAGGCGATTCCACCAGGAACGCGCGCTGCCCGATGCCGAACTTCGGCAGCGTCTCAAACTCGGTCAGGCCCGGTTCCAGTTCCGCTGCCCGGTTCCCATGCTCGGCGCACAGCTCGTCGAGTGTGATCCACTGCTGGCCGTCCAGGCCCACGTACTGCCGCTCTTCCTCGCAAATCGTGCAGCGCCCCGGCGGGCATTCGGTATCTGCGTACTGCGTGCCGCAGGTGACGCAGATGTAGCAGGGCATGTCAGTCCTCGTCGTGTTGTGAAGCCAGCGCTGTCACCACCGTCATATCCTCCAGTGTCGTTACATCGCCGGTCACGCTGTGCGTGGTGACGATCTCGCGCAGCAGCCGGCGCATGATCTTTCCGCTGCGCGTCTTCGGCAGCGCCTCGGTAAATCGAATCTCCTCCGGACGCGCGAACGCGCCAATCTCGTGCGCCACCCACTGCCGCAGATCTTTGCCGAGCTGCTCGGGATCGTGATCGCCGCGCTTCAGCGTGACGAACGCGCAAACCGCCTGGCCGGTGATCTCGTGCGGCTTGCCCACTACCGCCGCCTCCGCCACCGCCGGATGTTTCACCAGCGCCGACTCCACTTCCATCGTGCTCAGCCGGTGCCCGCTGACATTCATCACATCGTCCACGCGGCCCAGAATCCAGTAGTAGCCATCGGCATCGCAGCGCGCGGCGTCGCCGGTGAAATACGCCCCCGGAACGCGGCTCCAGTACTGCTGCACGTAACGCTCGGGGTCGCCCCAGATGGTCCGCGCGATGCTTGGCCACGGCCGCCGGATGATCAGGAAGCCCTCGCGGTCCGTCCCCACCGGCTTTCCGTTCAGATCGACGATATCCGGCAGCACGCCGGGCATGGGCAGCGTCCCCGAACCCGGTTTCAGCGGAACCGCGCCGGGCATCGGCGCAATCATCATCGATCCGGTTTCCGTCTGCCACCAGGTGTCCACAATGGGGCATCGCCCGCCGCCGATCACCCGGTGATACCATTCCCACGCCGCCGGATTGATCGGCTCGCCCACCGAACCCAGCAGCCGCAGGCACGAAAGATCGTGCTTTGCCGGCCACTGGTCACCCTGGCGGATGAGCGCGCGAATCGCCGTGGGCGAGGTGTAGAGAATGCTGATCTTCTCCCGTTCGATAATCTGCCACCAGCGATCCCACTGCGGAAAATCGGGCGCGCCTTCGTACATTACCGTGGTCGCGCCGGCCGCAAGCGGGCCATAAACGATGTAGCTGTGGCCCGTGACCCATCCGATATCGGCCGAACACCAGTAGACATCTTCCTCGCGCAGGTCGAAAACCCACTTCGTGGTCATGACCACCTGCAGCAGGTAGCCGGCCGTGGTGTGCAGGATGCCTTTCGGCTTGCCGGTTGTGCCCGAGGTGTAGAGCACGTAAAGCGGGTGTTCGGAATCGAGCGGCACGGCCGGGCAGTCGTCGCCCACGCCCTCGTCCAGTTCGTGCCACCATTGATCGCGGTCCTCTTTCATCGGGATGTCCGAGCCGCTGCGCTTCAGCACGATTACGTCGCGAACTCCGGGGCACTCCTCCAACGCCTCGTCCACCGCCGCTTTCAGCTTCACCTCGCGACCGCGCCGCCAGCCGCCGTCGGCCGTGATCACCGCCTGCGCGTCAAGATCCTGAATGCGCGCCTTCAGCGCTTCGGCCGAGAACCCGCCGAAAACCACCGAATGAATGATGCCCAGCCGCGTGCAGGCCAGCATGGCCACCGCGGCCTCGGGCACCATCGGCATATAGATGATGGCGCGATCGCCCGCCCCCAGCCCGCGCCCCTTCAGAACGTTGGCGAATCGGCATACCAGGCGGTGCAGCTCGCGATAGCTGATGGCCCGCCGATCGCCCGGCTCTCCCTCCCAGAGGATTGCCGTCTTGTCGCCGCGCGTGGCCAGATGCCGGTCCAGGCAGTTGTCCGCAACGTTCAGTTTCCCGCCGGCGAACCACTTCACGTTCGGTGGCGCCCACTCGAACACGTGCGTCCATTTCTCGAACCAGTGCAGCTCGCGTTCCGCCAGGTCGCCCCAAAACTCCTCGGGCTTGTCTCTCGCGGCATCGTACAGCGCGCGGTACCCCTCCATGCCCCGCACCTGCGCTTTTGTAACGAAGTCACTACTCGGTGGGAAAACCTTCTCCTCGCTCATTGACGAGGATTGTACCAACACCCGATATTCAGAGGCGCGACCGGGGGACGCAATCAGAGAAACAGTTCCGAGACGGGAACGGCGAGGCCAGTAGCACGCTGCCGCCGTCGAGCGTGTCGCCCATTCCGCACGGCTCCCAACCTGGTGTACGAGCAGAGCGTGAAGGTGCTCCGGACGGCGCACCGCGGCATTCGGTAGACTGTTACTGCACACCCATATGAATCCTATTCCTCCAGGACAGCAGCAAAGTCTCGTCGAGCGTCTCACCAGCGCCTGCGGTGGCGCTTACTCGCCGGAAACGCGGCGCAAATACTTCATCTCCGGACCCCAGTGGGCGGCTGCCTACGAAGGCCATGCACTTTTCCACGCGCCCACGCGCAAGCCGGTGAGCTTCGAGCAGGTAATCCGCGAGTTCGCGAAGATCGGCATCGGCCACTGGACCACCCACGATACCGACGTCATCCCCTACAGCGCCCTCGGCAAGGACGAACAGGCGGCCATCGTCGCGCGCATCAAGGCCACGCTGAATGAGAACGGCCTGAAGTGCTCCATGGTCACCACCGAAACCTTCCATCACGCGGTGTTCGCCACCAGCCCCGCGTCGGAATCGCCGGAGATCCGCGAGTACGCGAAGTGGCGTCTTGAGAACACCGTCGCCATCGGCCATGAGCTCGGCGCCCAGTTTGCCGTCTATTGGCCCGGCTCGCTCGGCTACTTCACGCAGGGCGCAGTGGACGAGCTGCAAACCCTGAAGTGGTACGCCGAAGGGCTCAACGCCGCCTGCGAGGCCGACATCGCCACCGCGAAGAAATACAACCGGCCCACGCTGAAGCACTGCATGGAGGCCAAGCCCTTCGAGCCCCAGGCCGAGATCCTGCTGCCCACCAGCGACGCCATGCTCGCGTTCATTTCCTCCGGTCTGCTCACCCACCCGGAAATGGTCGGGCTCAATCCCGAGTATCTGCACGAGCTGATGTGGGGTGGCGCGCCGCGTGCCGCTCTGGCCCGCGCGCTCATGTGCGGCAAGCTGTGGCACATGGACATCAACGACGGCTACCGCCTGAAGCACGACGTGGACATCGCCATCGCTCTGGTGAACCCGCTCGACTGGCTGAATGTATTCGTGCTCCTGCACACCTATAACTACAACGGCCCCTTCAACCTCGACTACAAACCGCCGCGCACCACCAGCAACTCCGGCGTCTTCTCCATGAGCTTCCCCACTGCGGTGGACCGCTTCATCACCCTGTGGGAGATGGCCGGCGAAGTGACCTCCGACCCGGTGATCTCCGAAGCCACGGCGGCTCTGAAGGCCGGCGGCGGCAAGGTGGACACTCGCGACGCCCAGGCCATCTTCGAAGCAAATCGCGAAATGCTGACGCTGCACGAGCTGATCGCGCACCGCATGTTCCAGATCCTCGTCGGCGCGCATAGAGGACGCGTTTATTCGGTCTAATAGTGGTGTCGGACCTACTGAAGTGAGGCAGGCTCTCAGCCTGCGCGGGGCTCCCAGCCCCGCAGGCACCGGAGTCGCTCCCCCTCACCGTTAGCAACCTAACACCGCTCATCGAAACCTTCGCCCGCTCCCGCGAATCTCCTTATTATTGGGCCACGCCCCGCCTGTACAAGGAGAACCGTGCGCAAGTCAGAAATTCTCAAGGCCTGGTCCAGTATCCTGCGGGGTCGGCGCCCGTCGCTGTCCATCGAAATCACGCGCGAATGCCCCCTGCGCTGCCCCGGCTGTTATGCATATGACGACGACCACCTCGGCGGCGGCGTCACTCTCCGCAGTCTGCGTGACCGTAAAGGCCAGGCGCTCATCGACGGCGTCCTCGAAATCGTCGACCGCCTGAAACCGCTGCATCTGTCGATCGTCGGCGGCGACCCGCTCGTCCGTTATCGCGAGCTCGAATCGCTCATCCCGTCACTGCTGTATCGCGGCATCCACGTCCAGGTGGTCACCAGCGCCTTCCGCGTCATCCCGCGCGAATGGGCCGGTTTCCCTCGCCTCACCGTCGCCATCTCCATCGACGGCCTGCAGCCCGAGCACGACCGCCGCCGCGCGCCCGCCACCTACCGGCGCATCCTCCAGAACATCGCCGGCCAGAACATCACCATCCACTGCACCGTCACCGGCCAGATGATGAAGCGCCCCGGCTATCTGCGCCAATTCCTCGAATTCTGGACGCCGCGCCAGGAAATCCGCCGCGTCTGGTTCAGCCTGTTCACGCCGCAAATCGGCGACCACCTCCCCGAAATCCTGCAGCCGCGCGAACGCGCCCAGGCCATCGCCGACATGCTGGAACTGCGC
>Ga0209415_10004839_pt1 | contig 24508 bp, 25 predicted proteins | sample PeaSoiSIISIP2007_FD_187696 | JGI IMG/M metagenome (GOLD analysis project Ga0209415, IMG submission 187696) | Peat soil microbial communities from Weissenstadt, Germany - SII-SIP-2007 (SPAdes) (version 2) | ecosystem: Environmental > Terrestrial > Soil > Wetlands > Peat | place: Germany... | reverse complement strand
ATGATGGTGTTGGTAACAGGATGAACCCGGATCTGCGCACTGTCCGGAACCTGTTTGATACAAACGACGACATGCATGAGACCTAGTCCTCTTCTCCGATCCATGGACGCCCCTTGGGCGATGAAACATGGTGGCCGGCGTCTGCGGGGGCAGAGGCGGTGCCATTAATAGCCACATATAATTTGTGGCTTTTTATTCGTTACGATATTTTTCGCCCGACCGCCACAAATTTCGGGTGAGCGGCATGGAGTTTCGGGCGAACGGCGTGGCGTAGGCCATACACCAAATATGAGGGGTTTGGGAAGTCCTTCAAAAAAACCTTATAAATATTAAGGTTTTATATGCGAATCATTTCCTCTGCGGTTTTTGTCACCGCAGGTGGGATGTCGGGGCAAAAAAATACCGATTAGCGCTGCGCGCCCCCGGCAATCCACCGTCCGAGGATGATGCGCTCCTCCGCCGTCATGCCAGTGGCGTTGCCGAGTGGCATGGCATCGGTGGAAACCGCCATCTTTTCGATCTGTTCGGCTCTTTGCGCGATTTGCTCCGGCGTTTGTAAAAGGACGCCCTGCGGCGCTTCGCCGAAGCCGGCCATGCTGGGATGGTCGGCGTGACAGGCGGTGCAACGGGCCGTGATGATCGCTTGCACCACCGGGAAGGGGGCAGCGGGAAAATCGCTTTGGCCCACATTCGCCGCGTCATCGTGAGGCGCGCGCGACGGCGTCGCCGCGAACGCCAGGCCTGCGAAGGCGAGGCCGGCCAGCGGCAGCATCCAGCTTTTGGCGGCGCCGGAGTGGCGGAGCACGAAGATTCTGCGCACACCGGCGCCGATGAGGCCGATGGCCAGCAGCAGCAACCAGTTCCAACGGGTCGAATAGGTGATCGGATAATGGTTGCTGATCATCATGAACAGCACCGGAAGGGTGAAATAGGTGTTGTGGACGCTGCGTTGCTTGCCGCGCTGGCCCCAGATCGGATTGGGCGTCTCTCCTTTGAGCAGGGCGGCGACCATCAATTTTTGATTCGGAATGATCACCATCGCCACGTTGGCCACCATGATGGTTCCCATGGCCGCGCCGACATGGATGAACATGGCGCGGCCGGTAAACACCAGCGACAGGCCATAGGCCAACGCGGTCACGAGACTCAGCACGGCGCCGGCCAAGGCGCCTTCGCGACGGGCGAGCGTCGAGCGGCACAGCAGATCGTAGACGATCCAACTGCCGACGACCGAGCCGATACCGATGGCGACCGCTTGCCACGAGGCAAGCGGACTGCCGGCGGGCAGTAGATAAGAGTCTGCGCCCAGCCAATAGACCAGGGTGATCAGGGCGGTGCCGCTGGCCCAAGTCGCATAGGCCTCCCACTTGAACCAGTGCAGATGGTCCGGCAAGCGGGCCGGAGCCACCTTATATTTGCGGACGTGGTAGAATCCGCCGCCATGCACCATCCAGACCTGTCCGCCCAGGCGGTCGGCATCCGGGTCGTCCGGGGCCGGCGCCAAACTGTCGTCTTGCCAAACGAAATAGAAGGAAGAGCCAATCCAGGCGATGCCGGCGATCAGATGGAACCAGCGGACGGCCAGATGCAGCCATTCGATGTTGGGGAGGGCAATTTCGGACAACCCCATAGCGTCAGCTCCCTCGGTAGGTGGAATAGGACCAGGGGCTGAGAAGCAGAGGGACGTGATAATGCTGCTCGGGATTGGCGATCCCGAAGTGGATCGGAACCTGATCGAGGAAGGTGGGGGCCGAGAGAGCCTGTCCCGATGCCAGGAAATATTCGCCGGCGCCGAACGTCAGCCGCCACAGGCCGGCGCGCATCTCGTAGCCAGCCAGCAACGGCTGATCGAGGCGGCCATCGGCGTTGGTCGAAGCCCGTTTGATCAGGCTTTCCACCCCTTTGTCGATCCGGACCAGGTCAACCGGCACGCCGTCGGCCGGCCACCCCCGCGCCACATCCAGCACATGGGTGGTCAATTGTCCGGTGGGCGCCGGAACCACCAGATCGAGGAGTCGCGAAAAGGCGATTTTCTCGACTTCGGCCAGGGCGGTGGTCTGTTCGACCGACGGGTCATTGGTCAAGCGGCCGTCGAAGGCGGCGAGGATATGGGCCTTGCTCCAATGCTTGACCGCCAGGATGAAGGGAAAGCCGAAACGCTCCCGATAGGCCGTGTTGCTGCGGGTGAAACGCTTCATCTCGGCGGGCGTCAAGCTGTCGAGGCCAGCCGAGGCTTGTTCGAGGCGGGAGGCGTCCGTCAGTTCGTCGCGGAGGGTCGCACGTCCGGCCAGATCGGGGTGGGCTTGCAGCAAGGCCAATTTGGATTTTTCATCACTTGTCATCACCACGTTGGCCAGGGCGGCGGCCAGCGCCGTCAGACTGGGGAAGGGGCGCGACGCCGCCGCCTTTTCGGCGACCCACGGCGAATGTTCGTAGACGGCGGCGAAGGTGGCGGTAAAGGCCGCCGTCTTGAGACGATTGACCTGATCAAGGGTGAGGCGGTCGGTCATGGATCCTCTTTCTCCCCCGCCGTGGTGAGCAGCAATTGGGCGGCGACGCCGATGGCGATCTCAGCCGGTCTTTTACCCTTCAGTCCCGGCAATCCGATCGGACAGTGGATCGAGGCGATCCGGTCTTCGGAGACGCCATCCTTGCCCAGTCGACGGCGAAATTGCCCCCATTTGCTCGCCGAGCCGATCAGTCCCACCGAGGCAAGGTCATTACGGTCGAGCAGGGCGCGAATGATCTGGAAATCCCGTTCATGGCTGTGCGTCATGACCAGAACATGCGCACCGGCCGGCAAGGAGGCGGCGGCGTCGCGTGGCATGGCGACAGCCATGGTCTGGACGAAGGGCGCCACGGTGGTCGGGAAGATGTTTTCGCGTTCGTCGATCCACAACAGGCGCAACGGCAGACCATCAAGGACATGGACGAGAGCCTGCGCGACATGGCCGGCGCCGAACAGGGCCAAGGTGAACGCGGCGGGATAGAACGGTTCGAACACCAAGGTCGTCGCACCGCCGCAGCATTGCCGCATATCCGGCCCCAGGATGCTCTTTTCGATTTTCGGTTCCCGCCGGCCTTCGGTCAGCATGCCGCGCGCGTCCGCCGCCGCCTGGAACTCCAGGGAGCCGCCGCCGATGCTGCCGAAGAGGGCTTCGGCGGTGACCACCATTTTGGCGCCATTTTCTCGGGGCGTGGAACCCAAGGCTTCGATTTGGGTGACCAGAACATGCGGGATGCCGGAGGCCTCAAGTTCGGCGAGGGCACTGAGCCAGTCGGTCATGTCGCCGTCCGCCCCGCCGTCTCGATGGCGGCAAGAATCCGTTCCGGTGTTGCCGGCGCTCCCAGGGTCGGTCTGGCGCCAGTGGCGGCGAGGGAGGCCACGGCGTCGCGCAAGGCTAGCCAGACGGAGATCGCCAGCATCAGAGGCGGCTCGCCGATCGCTTTCGAGCGATAGACGGTCGCTTCCGGATTGTCGGCATTGGCCAGGAGCTCGACCCGGAAATCCCGGGGGAGGTCGCGGGCGGTGGGAATCTTATAGGTCGATGGCGCATGAGTGAGCAGTCGCCCGTCCTTGTCCCAGACCAGTTCCTCCATGGTCAACCAACCCAGACCTTGCAGGAAGGCGCCCTCGATCTGCCCGCGATCGATGGCGGGATTGAGTGATTTTCCGACGTCATGCAAAATATCGACACGCAAGCATTTCCATTCTCCGGTCAGGGTATCCACCGCCACTTCGGTTGCCGCCACGCCATGCGCGTAATAAAAGAACGGTCGGCCGGTCATGGTTTTCTTGTCGAAATGGATCTTCGGCGTACGATAAAATCCGTTGGCCGATAGCGAGACCCTCTGTAAATGGCAAAGTTCGGCCAGTTCGGCAAAGCCGATATGGTGATTGCCGGAGCGGATTTCACCATTTTCGAAGCGGACATCGTCGATCGGCACGGCGAAGCGTTCCGCCGCGACCTCGGCCATGCGGCCACGGATGGCTTCGGCCGCCAGCTTGGTCGCCATGCCGTTCAGATCCGTGCCCGACGAGGCGGCGGTCGGCGAGGTGTTGGGAACCTTGTCGGTGCGCGTCGAGGAGACGCGAATTTGCGTTACGGGAATCTGGAACACCTCGGCCGTCACCTGGGCGATCTTGGTGTAGAGCCCCTGGCCCATCTCGATGCCGCCGTGGTTCACCAGCACGCTGCCATCGGTATAGACCATGACCAGAGCGCCGGCCTGATTCATCGAGGGCACGTTGAAACTGACGCCGAATTTCACCGGCATGACGGCCAGGCCCTTCTTGATGATCGGGCTTTGGGTGTTGAAGCTGTCGACGTCCGTTCGTCTCGCCGCCAGTTCGGCGCTGTCTTCCAGTTGCTCCAGCATGGCCGGCAGCCGGAACTGTTCGACCGTCTGATGGTAGGGCGTGATATCGCGGCCGGGCGCGTAAAAGTTGCGTTTGCGAACGGCCAGAGGGTCGAGTTTCAAGTGACGCGCGATATCGTCCAGCATCGCCTCGGCGGCGATCATCCCTTGCGGCGCGCCGAATCCCCGGAAAGCGGTATTCGACTGGCTGTTGGTCTTGCAGGACAGACCTTTCAGGCGCACCGCCGGGTAATAATAGGCATTGTCGGCGTGCGACAAGGCGCGCGACATCACACCGGGCGTCAGGTCGGCCGACCAGCCGGCGCCGCCGGCCAGCAGCATGTCGACGCCCAGGAGGCGGCCGTCTTGCTCGAAGCCCGCGTCCCAGCGCAGGAGAAAGTTGTGCCGCTTGCCGGTGATCATCATGTCGTCGTCGCGATCGAGACGCAGTTTGACCGGTCGGCCGGTTTTCCGGCACAGCAGGGCGGCGATGCCGGCGATCAGCGTGGCTTGGCTTTCCTTGCCGCCGAATCCGCCGCCAAGACGCCGAACCTCGACCGTCACCGCCGATTGCGGCAGGGCGAGCAGACGGGCGACCAGATGCTGAATCTCGGTGGGGTGTTGCGTGCTGGAGAAAATATGCAGGCCACCGTCATCGGTGGGCCGGGCCAGGGCGACGTGGGTTTCGAGATAGAAGTGGTCCTGACCGCCGATCTCGACCTCGCCGGAGAGTCGCAAGGGGGCGTCGGCCAGGGCCTTGTCCACATCGCCGCGCCTCATGATCATCGGCGGGCAGACATAGTCCTCGCGGTCCAACGCCGTTTGGATGTCGAGGACCGGCGTGAGCGGCTCTCCCTCGATGATGGCCAGACGGGCGGCGCTCCTGGCGGCGGCCGGACTCGTCGCGGCGATGGCGGCGATGGGATGACCGATGTAACAGAGCGTTTCGAAGGGAAACAACGGCTCGCCCTTGAGGGCGGCACCGATATCGTTGACGCCGGGAATGTCGCCGGCGCTGGCCACCGCCACCACGCCGGGCGCGCTCAGGCAAGCCGTCAGATCGAGCGTTGTCAGTCGCGCGTGAGCCCAGGAACTGGTGACCAAGTGAACATGCAAAAGGTCGCGGGGTTCGGGCAAATCATCAATGAAGACGGCTTGTCCATCCACATGGCGCGCAGCGCTTTCATGCGCGAAGGATTGGCCGACGGCGGCGGTGTCCATCAAACAAGATCCAGACTGACGGGGAATTCGGCGGTGTTGGTGGTTTCGTGCCACAGGCGGGCGACCAGATTGGCGGCGATCTTGCGGCGATAGTCGGCGCTGCCGCGCAGATCGGATTGGGGGGAGATATCTTCGGCGAGCCCCGGTTGCGCCGAGGCCAGACTGGCGGCCGTCCAGGGTTTTCCGAGCAACGCCCGTTCCAACCGAGCGGCCCGCACCGGGCGGGCGGCGACGCCGCCGAACGCCGCCGACAACGCGGCGACCCGACCATCGGCGATGGTCAGCCGGAAGGCCGCCGACACGGTGGAGATGTCCTGGTCTTTCCGTTTGGCGACTTTGTAGGTGCGGAAGATATCGCCGGACGGCAGATCGGGAATCCTTACCGCGACGATCAACTCGTCGGCGGCCATTCCCGTCGTCCGATAGCCGGTGACAAAATCCTCGGCGGCAATGCTCCGCCGTCCGCTTCGCGAAGCCACCTCGATGGTGGCGCCGAGAGCGATCAGGGCCGGCAGCGAATCGCCGATCGGCGAGGCTGTGCCGAGATTGCCGCCGAAGCTGCCTTGATTGCGAACCTGGGCGGCGCCGACACGACGCAGAAGCTTGGTCAGTTCGGGATGACGACCGGCGATCGCCGGCAGGATGACGGCGTAAGGGACGGCGGCGCCGATGACCAACGCGCCGGGCTGTTCGACGATGCCGATGAGATCCGGCACGCGGGTCAGCGAAAGAATGTCCGGGGCCCGCTGGTGCCGCTTGGTGATGGCGAGGCCAAGATCGGTGCCGCCGGCGAGGACCCAGGCGTCCGGGTGGGCGGCGCGATAAGCCAGGGCGTCGTCGAGACGGGTCGGGGCGAAGAAACTGCGGCCGTCGGCGTTGTAGGCCAGCGGCTCGACGGTGGCGGCGCGCAACCGCGCGGCAAGCGCCGCTTCGGCGGGATTGGCGGGTTGTCCGGGCAGGGCGCGGGCAATGTCGAGAATCGGGCGATAACCGGTACAGCGGCAGAGATTTCCGGCCAATCCGTCGAGGATCGCCTCCTCGTCGCGATCTTCGCGCCGGCTCATGGCGAACAGGCTCATGGTGATGCCGGGGGAACAGAACCCGCATTGGGTGCCGAATCCGTCGGCCATCGCCTTTTGGACCGGATGGGGCGTGCCGTCGGCGGCGGTCAGGCCTTCGGCGGTCAGCAGGGCGCGCCCGTCGAGCATCGGCAGGAACAACAGGCAGGAGGCGACTTCGCGCCAGGTGAGCCCATGGTCGCCGGGAATGCCGAACGCGACGGTACAGGCGCCGCAATCGCCTTCGCCGCAGCCTTCCTTCACCGAGATGAAGCCTTGGGCCCTGAGCCAGGCGAGGGCCATTTGATCGGGAGGGGCATCGGCAATGACGATGTCGCGCCCGTTGATATTGGTGATGATGCTGTTTCGCATGTCGCTATCCTCGCCGAATAAGTCTGCGAATTCCATGCCATTAGATCCCGACAGGAAGCGAAAGCGTCAAGTTGGCGGCTCGGCAGAGCCTTGAGCTCGCCGAATGCGGAATGGATTGTCAACAATCTTGTTCACAGTTGCTCGCCAACTGAGCAGAGGCGATTAAAAATTAAGCGAATGTGGCGGTTGCGCAAATTTTGAGCGTTGGTGCCAATGGCGGATTTCCGCAAATTATGAAGGGTTGTCGCAGTTGGCACGAAGGTTGCCACAGGGAGGGTGGTTCGGCGCTTTGCGGCTCGGCATGGGGTTCGAGGCCGGAGCCGGTTTTGTCTGGAGGACTTTCCTGATGCGTTTCCCGTGGTTGAAGTCTGTCATGGCGTTCAGCGGCGCCGCCTGTCTGGTGGCGATGTCCGCCGGCAGCGCCTGGGCGGTCGATAAGGTCAAATTCACTCTCGATTGGAAGTTCGAAGGCAATGCCGCGCCGTTCCTGGTGGCTGAGGACAAAGGGTATTTTGCCGCCGAAGGTCTGGAGGTGACCATCGATACCGGCAATGGCTCGGCCGGCTCGGTGATCCGCGTGGCCAGCGGCACTTATGACATCGGAGCCGCCGATCTGAATGCGCTGGTCGAATTCAACGCGGCCAATCCGGATCGGGCTCTCAAGGCCTATTTCATGCTTTATGACGAGTCTCCGGCCGCCTTGTTCGCCTTCAAGAAGAGCGGCATCACCAAGCCGAAGGACCTGGAGGGCAAGACTCTGGGGGCGCCGGTGTTCGACGCGGCGCGCAAACTGTTCCCGGCTTTCGCCCGCTCGACGGGGGTGGCCGCCGGTGCCGTGAAATGGGAATCGATGGACCCGCCGTTGCGCGAGCCGATGTTGGTCCGTGGTCAGGTCGACGCCATTTCCGGTTTCTATTTCACCAGTTTGCTGAATCTGAAGGCCCAGGGCGTCAATCCTGACGATCTGGTGATTTTCAAATATTCCGACTACGGCATGGCGTTCTATAGCAACGCTCTGATCGCCTCGCCGGCCATGGTGAAGAACAATCCCGACGTGCTGAAGCGCTTTGCCCGCGCGGTGGCCAAAGGGTGGCGCGACACCGTCAAAAATCCGCCAGCGGCGATCGAGGCTTTGAAGAAGCGCGATCCGCTGATCAATGAGGCGGTGGAACTGGAACGCCTCAATATGGTGTTGAAGGACAATGTGCTGACGGCTGATGTCAAGGCCAACGGCATGGGTGTCATTCGCAAGGACCGTATGGCCAAGGCGATCGAACAACTGAGCGACGCCTTCGCTCTCGGCAAGGTTCCTGCGGTCGAGGATGTCTTTACCGACGCCTATATGCCGGCCAAGGCCGATCGGATGCTGCAGTAGGGGTGTAAAAACGCCCCCTCGCCCCCGGCTTGGGGGGAGAGGGGGCTTTCCCTCACCCTCCCGCGAGGCGGGCCCCTCCCTCTCCCGGAAAGCGGGCGAGGGAAAACATTACCGAACAAAGGAAAACATCGGTGTCAGTCGGATTTGTTGATCTCGATCATGTGAAATTACGCTACGGCGGGGAAGACGATGCGCCGCTGGCGCTCGACGAAACCTCGATGAAAATCGATAAAGGGGAATTCGTCGCCGTGGTCGGGCCGTCCGGCTGCGGCAAATCTTCGCTGCTGAAATTGGTCTCAGGCCTGATGCCGCCCTCCGAGGGCAATGTCATCGTCAATGACCAAGAGGTCACCGGGCCGTTGAAAATCGTCGGCATGGCCTTTCAAAATCCGACGCTGTTGCCCTGGCGGACCACCTTGAAGAATGTGCTGCTGCCGCTGGAAATCGTCGAGCCCTATCGGGGGCGTCTGCGCGGCGAGCGGAAGATCTTCGAAGAGAAAGCCATGCAGTTGCTGGCCAAGGTCGGATTGGGCGGTTTTGAGCACAAGCATCCTTGGGAACTTTCCGGCGGTATGCAGCAACGGGCCAGCCTCTGCCGTTCGCTGATCCATGAACCCGATCTCCTGATGCTCGACGAACCGTTCGGCGCGCTCGACGCCTTCACCCGCGAAGAGCTGTGGGACATCTTGCAAGGGTTGTGGCTGGAGCGCCCCTTCACCGTCATTCTCGTCACCCATGATCTGCGCGAAGCCGCCTATCTGGCCGATACCATCTATGTGATGAGCAAGCGGCCGGGGCGGATTCTGGTGCGTCAGAAGAACACGCTGCCCAGGCCCCGCGACCAGGAAACCACCTTCAGCCAGGATTTCATCGATCTGGTGCATGTGCTGAAGAATCACATCCGCGACGTCCGCGCGGCTTGAACGAGAGATCCCCGCCATGAGCCGCAAACGGTTTAACGCCACCCGCTATTCGCCCTGGATCGCCTCCATCGGCCTCTTCGTTCTTTGGGAGGTCTTGGTGCGCGGCCTCCGCGTGCCCGTCTATATCGTGCCGACTCCATCGGCCAGTCTGGAGGCGGCCTGGACCTTCCGCGACGCCATCTGGATGCATGCCGCCCAGACGCTGGCGACGACCCTGGCCGGTTTTGCCATTGCCGTCGTCTTCGGCGTCGTCTTGGGCGCCTTGGTCGGATCGTCGCGCGCCATTTACGCGGCGGCCAATCCCATCCTTATCGGGTTCAACAGCGTGCCGAAAGTGGCGCTGGTGCCCGTGCTGGTGATGTGGTTCGGCATCGGCAGCGTGCCCGCCGTCCTCACCGCCTTTTTGATCTCCTTTTTCCCGATCGTCGTCAATGTGGCGACCGGCCTCGCCACCTTGGAACCCGAACTGCGTGATGTCTTACGGTCTCTGGGCGCGTCGCGTCTCGACGTTCTGCTCAAGGTCGGGTTTCCGAGATCCTTGCCCTTTTTCTTTGCCTCGCTGAAGGTCGCGGTGACCTTGGCGTTCGTCGGCTCGGTGATGAGCGAGACGGTGGCGTCGAATGTCGGCATGGGTTATTTGATGATGTCGGCCAGCTCCAAGTTCAACATGCCCCTGGTCTTTGCCGGTTTGCTGGTGATTGCCGCCATGGGAGTGGCCATGTACGGTGTTTTCTCGGCCATCGAGCTCCGGTCGACTCGCTGGGCGACGCGGGGTTCGCCGACGGGATGATGGAGATTGGTATGACGGAGTCCTACCCTCGCGATCTTATCGGCTATGGACGGACGCCGCCGTTCGCCGATTGGCCGGGCGGCGCCCGGTTGGCCTTGCAGATCGTCGTCAATTACGAAGAGGGCGGCGAGCGCAACATCTTGCATGGCGACGTCGAGTCGGAATGTTATCTGCAAGAGGTCGTCGGCATTCCGTCCTTGCCGGGCGTGCGCGATATCGAGGTCGAGTCGGTCTATGAATATGGCAGCCGGGCCGGGCTCTGGCGGTTGTTGCGCCTGTTCGAGAGCTACCCGATTCCCGTCACCGTCTATGCCGTGGCGACGGCCTTGCAGCGCCACCGGGACGCCGCCGCCGCCATGGTCGAAGCCGGTCACGAGATCGCCTGCCATGGACTCAAATGGATCGACTATCAGTTCGTCGAGGAAGCGGTCGAGCGGGCGCATATGCGACAGGCGGTCGACATCCTTACCGAAATCACCGGATCACGGCCGCTGGGCTGGTACACGGGCCGGGTGTCGCCGCAGACCCGCCGCCTGGTCGCCGAAGAGGGTGGTTTTCTCTATGACGCCGATTCCTATGCCGATGATCTGCCCTACTGGGAAACGGTCGCGGGCAAGCCGCAGTTGATCGTGCCTTACACGCTCGACAACAACGATATGAAATTCGGGACGCCGCAGGGTTTTTCGACCGGCGAAGACTTCTACGCCTATTTGCGCGACGCCTTCGATGTCCTTTACGAAGAAGGCGCGGATCGGCCGAAGATGATGTCGGTCGGCTTGCATTGCCGGTTGGCCGGCAGGCCCGGACGGACAAAGGGGCTGCGGCGTTTTCTCGATCATGTGATGGCGCATGAGGGCGTGTGGATTTGCCGCCGCGTCGATATCGCCAAACATTGGCGCCGGCGCCATCCGTTTGGCGCCTGATGATGATCGAGGCGGACACTCTGGTCGGAAGCGATGGTCCGGCGACCAACTCGACGCCGACGCCCGAGGAAGCGGTCTATCAGGTGATGCATGCGGCGATCGCCGAGCGTCGGCTGCCGGCCGGCATGCGCCTGGTCGAAGACCAACTGGCCCGGCTGTTTTGCGTCAGCCGGGCGCGGATTCGTGCGGTCCTGCAGTCCCTGGCGCGCGAACGCATGGTGACCTTGCAGAAGAACCGCGGGGCGTTCGTTTCCTATCCCTCGGTCGAGGAAGCACGCGAAGTTTTTCAGGCCCGCCGCTTGATCGAATCGGCTCTGGCGCGGGAAGCCGCGCGGATGGTCAAGCGTGACGGCGCCGAGCGTCTTCGCGCGCATATCGAGCGCGAGAAGGTCGCCGTCGAGCGTCATGACCGGCGGGACGAAATCAAACTCTCTGGCGAGTTTCATCTCTTGATCGCCGACATGGTCGGCAATGCGACGCTGTCGGGCTATCTGGCCGAACTGATCGCCCGCTCGTCGCTGGTCATCGCCATTTACGAAGGTGCCAGCGCCCATGATTGCTGGCTGGACGAACATCGGCGGATCGTCGATGCACTGGTCGCAGGTGACGGCGAGACGGCGGCGCTGCTGATGGAGACCCATTTGACCGAAGCGGAATCGCGTCTTGCCCTGGGGGGCGAGCCCACCGCGTCCAAAATCGATTTCACGGCGATTTTCGGGATCTGACGAAACAATTTGGGGAGATGTCTCCGATGGACATGATCGTCTTCTTCACAGTCGACCGCTTATTTGCGGGCAAAGACGGCTATTGATCGCACCGCCGCAGGAATATTGGGTTTTCTTGGGGTGAAACTGCTGAGCAATACGCTGGAAAATCCATAGTCTTCGCGCTGGAGTTGCGCCCGCGGATAGCCTTGCTTGTCAAGTTAGCCCGAGTTCGATCCGTTTCTTTTTTGACAAGCCTTGCGAGACGATGGCGTGCGACTGGCCGATGTAGTCTCGCAACGCGCTGTCGTCGAGCCCCGGCATGGCAAAATGCTGAATCCATTTCAGGCCCCGCGAGGCGAGGTAGGGTGCCGGACGCAGGCCCGGTTGTCCTTTCAGAATCTCGTAGGAAAGGGGACTGACCTTGAAGGTGAAGGCGGCTTCCCCATCCTGCCAGCCGCCGATCACGAAGACTTTGCCGCCAACTTTCCAGACATGCGATCCGCCCCATTGGACCACGTAAGTGGTGGCGGGGAGTCCTCGGCAGAAGGCATTGAATTCTTCGTAGGTCATACCGCCAGGCCCCTCCGTCGTTTGGAGATATCTTGTATTTCATAATGACGGATGCGCCAAGTCGTGTATGGGTCGGACGTCGAGGCGATCCTGCGTGGAGCCCTTTGTTGTGGCCTTGTTTTCGAACGCACATTGCGCATCCGTCCCTTGCGTCCCACGGCGTTGCCGCATTTCATCTATTAGAAGATTACGTGGCAAAATAGCTCTATTTTTTGTATATAATAGAAACCGTACGATTCTATGGCGCGCGCTGATGTCGCACTTCGGTTGAGTGCGACGCAAATTGGGGGGGCGGTCATCGTGCGGGTCATTCTGAGCTTTTGCCTGCTTCTCATTTTGACGGCTTGCGCCGGCGTGACGCGGGACAATGCGAAAGCCCTTGGCACGGAAGGGGTGAGCGCGACCACGGTCCTTCATGATCAGACGCTGGCCGCCGGCAAGACGATTGGCGCACTTCCGGAATGGTGGGCCGTCGGTGACACGCTGGCCTGCCATCAAATGGCTCCGGGTGCGACCCGTGTCGCTTGTATCAAAGGCGCCGTCGCGCCGGCGATACCAGCTCAGCTTGCCGGACTTCAAACAGCCATCGAAAAAAGAACGACGGCCCTCGCGGCGCTGAACGCCGCATATCAGGACTATGTCGATTTCGCCACTTATGACGCTGGGGCTGCTATGCAAAGCAGCATTACGGACGCCGTCGGATCGATCAATGCGTTCTCGTCCGCCGCCGCGAAAATCGACCCCGCTTTTGCGGCCCTGCCCGCCATAAGCCAACAATTTACCGATAGGACTGGTGACATTGGCGGGCTCTTCGAACGGGACTCGCAGGAGCGGCAACTTTTGAAGGCCAGTAAGGATTTGCACAGCGTTACGGATCATCTGAAAAACGCTCTCGCGTCGGAAGCCAAGGTTTTCGAAATCCTTTTGAACCAGCTCTCCGTCGAACAATCCAACGTCTATCAAGCCTTCGTCGATGTCGGTCTGATTTCTACGTCGGACGTGCTGACGCCGCTCCTGAGCGAGGTTGCGCCTGGGATAAAATTTTCCGGTTCCGTGCCGGCGGGAAGCGCCGACGTCATATCGGCCGCGGCGATCGCCTCGGTGCAGGCACGCGCACGGCAATCGGCCAAGGCATCCGCCCAGACTTACGATGCGGCGTTGAAAACCCTGGAGGCTCTCTCACAGGCGCATGCCAAGCTCGAAGCCAATCAATCGCTGAGTTTCGAGGCGCTTAAGGCGCAGGTCAGCGACATCAAATCGCTTTTGTCCGATTTACCGAGCCAAAAACCAAAGCCTTCCTCGTAAATAGTTCTGTTCCACAAGGGGAGATTGGCACATGCCCCCCACCACGCCCTCAACCCCGAATGACCGGCTGGCCGTTCTTCAGAGCAACTACAATCAAGCTCATGACAGTGAGCCCAGCGATCTGGCCGCGACCAAGAGCGTTCAGGAGGTTGCCGCAGTCCAACTGAATCTGGCACAGGCGCGTGCTCTCTTTTTCAACACGGTTGCGGCGGATCTGGAGGGCGACGATCAATCGATCGAGGACGCCTGCAGTGCCGCCAAAACAGCGCAACAAAAAATCGCCGACGACCGCGACGCCGTTCAGAGGCCAATCGCTTGGCTGAATGATTTAACTGGAGCGACATCCGCCGCCCAAAATCTTGTCGTAGCTATTCAAAACGTAAAGAGCGGATAAGGATATCGGTGTATACCTAATAGTGTATTTTATATTTGTGATTATTTTTATAGTACTCATTATTTTATAATAATAGTTATTATAATTTGATGGATTTGGGATTCTGCATTTTTGGAGTCAGTGCGAGTTCGCCTGACGATTTCAGTGCGTGAATGGCCGTTCATGGGGGGGACATGGCGAAATTTGTAACGACGCTCTTCAGCGCAATAGGGCTTCCCGGCGCCCAGCTTCACTGGGCCAGCGTCGCAGCGGCTCTTCTCCTGACATACCTCGCGTGCCATCCCATCCTGGCCTTTGCCCGCCGGGGGTGGGCGATCAAACGAGATGACGTCCTGAGCAGTCTCAACGACTCTGCGAAGACGCTGTATCTCCAGACATTTCTAAAAAAGAACGTCTCTGATCCGGCCCAAGAATTCGATCAGATGTACACCCATCGTTACGGCCGATATCGCCTCATCGCACCGACGATCCTCTTCGTTCTTGTTCTTCTCCCCGTGACCTATTTGGTTTCGGATGGGGCGATGGCTCGGATCGCGATTGCAAACTGCGGGGCGGCGACTTGCCCTGAAGCCGCCTGCTTTTTTAGGCTGCCATCCAAGGCCGTCGCCGCTTTGTCGGGGTCCTATACGTGGGTCGTCTACGGCCTGATCATGGGGTCGACAAAATACGACCTCTCCCCACAACTTCTCATTTCCGCGGTCTTGCGTATTGTCGTTGCCGCGCCACTGGGATATGCGGTTGGCGCCCTTGCGGAACCAGGGTTCGGGGTCTTCCTGGCGTTCACGGTCGGCGCCTTTCCGCTGGCAACGATCAAAACGCTTTTGCAGCGGATCGCCACAAAGAAACTTAACCTCGATATGGGTGTGAACTCGGCCGGCGCGACGAGTGACCAAGTCCCGAAACTGAACGGAGTCGATGCGGCGACAGCCGACCGTCTGCAGGACGCCGACATAACGACCGTTGCGCAATTGGCGTACTGCGATCCGGTTCAAGTCGCGATGCGGACCAATATGGCTTTTGATGTCGTGCTTGACTTGGTGAGCCAGGCCTTGGCGTGGATCTATCTGGAAGACAAGTTGGACGTCGCTCGCAAGTTCGGGATGAGAGGGGCATTGGAGATTGCCGGTCTTTACGAAAACCTTTCGTCCGACAATGCCGACACCAAGGCGGCAGCCGAGGGGGCCTTCGCCTCAATCGCGGCGGCCGTACAGCTCGATCCTGACGGTCTGAAACGGACGTTCATGGAAATTGCGGGAGATCCTTATACCAATTTCCTCGCAAGCGTATGGAATGAGGCAATGGTCTAATCCTCCGGCTATCGACGGGATCATTTCTCCAGCGGACGCGGGGGGCTTGTCCCTCCGTCCGTTGGGGCGGCGACCATAGAGGGGACAGAACCGATCATGGTTTCTCGCGGGTATGGCCACGGCGTTACAACCGACCCAGCGGGGCGAACCAAAGATAGTCGAGCGGCACCAGCACGACAAAAGTGACGACGGCTAGAACGAGGCAAAGCCTGACTCCGTCGCGTGCCGGGACGTCGCCCATTCCCATGGCGACGACGATCGGTGCCGCTTGATAAGGCAGGAGGGGCGTCGCATAGCCGATCACCTGGATCATCAGAACGGTGAGCAATGGCAAGCCGGTGCCATCGGCCAGAGCATGGGCGAGCGGGGTGAACAAGGCCGGCACACCGTTGGCGGTGACGACGAAGTTCAAGAGCGCGGTGATGCCCACCACCGATCCGAAGCCAAGCGCCGGCCTGGCAGGGTCGAGCGGGATCACGCCGAGCAAGGCTCGGCCCAACACCTCTCCCAGTCCCGATCTGGCGACGAGCGACGCGAGGCCCAGAATGCCGGCGACATAGAGACAGGTGCGGATGTTGACGCCGCTGGCGAAGTCATCGCCACTGAGGAACCCGACCCGGGGCAACAGACACACGCAGGCGGCCGCGAGGCCGATCCAGGCCGGTTGGATGCCATGGATGGTATCGGTCATCCAGAGACCCAAGGTCAGCAGCAGGAGGGCCGCCAATCGACGTTCGGTCGAACTGAGCGAAACAGGCGCTTCGATGACGGAAATCGCTTTGGGATGAGCCGGAAACAACAGGCAGATGCAAACACTTAAGGCGATTCCGTTTGCCATTCATGCCGGAAATGCGGGGAGCCTTCAATGCGGTGGGCGTGTTTAATGTTGTGCTGCCTGAAGATGCATTGCCCGTCTCCGGGGCGCCGTGTTCAGACGAGGGATTTGACGACCGCATAGAGTGTTGCCAGAAGCATGACGATGGTTGCCAGCGCACTGAGGCCAAATCCGGGTCCCCGCTTTTCGGCGGCGGCATAATAACCCCGCGCATAGAGGATGCGTCCGATCGACCACAGCAGGCCCGCCGTCGCCGCAAATCCGTCGCCGACCCAGACCGCGCACAGCCATAGCACCGGCAGAAAAACGACGAGTTGTTCGACAGTGTTCATCTGCACGCGGTAACGCTTTTCGAATTCGATATCGCCGGTCACCGCCGGCGCGACAATACCGTAGGTCTTGCGCGCACGTCCGACATTGGCCGAAAAGACGAAATAGACGAGCACCGCAAAGATTGTGGAAAGCGTGGTGTCGGGAAGCAAGGACATGGTCTTCTCCTGAAGTGTCGCTCGTATTCTTTATACTCCACGCCGACGATGGAGGATGAAAAATGCGGGTTAAATCCGTTCCACGGCCGAAAACAGCATTTTCAGTCAGGTGGCGCGGGACGCCGGGGGATATTTCTTATCCATGCCAAGGAGGTGCTGATGAAACCGATCACCACCGATCATTATCATGCGCGGATGCAACGGGTGCTCTGCTACATCGATGATCATCTGGAAGATGATCTGAGCGTGGACGTGCTCTGCGCCATCGCGGCTTTTTCCCTGCACCATTTTCAGCGGCAGTTCTCTTCTTTATTCGGCATAGGGGTCTATCGTTACGTCCAACTGATGCGATTGAAGCGCGCGTCATTTCGTCTCGCGTTTCGAGCGGGCGATCCGGTTCTCCAGATCGCGTTGGACAGTGGCTATGAGGGGCCGGAAGCGTTTGCCAGAGCGTTCAAACAGCGCTTCACCCAAACGCCGAGCACATTTCGGGACAAGCCGCAATGGGGCCCTTGGCCTGTGCGCCGCCACGGACCGGACGGTCGCGCCGAATGACGCGGATGTGGTGGCCGGAGTCATCCCGGCGAGGTGTCACTGATATCTTCTTGCCTCTCCAATAGGGGCTAAAACAAGGCGAGTTGGTCCCCCGGGCGTGCCGGCCGGGCGAATTGGCTGGTATCGAGCCCGGTGAGGGTTTGTCGTAAATTCAAGCCCAGGCGCTTGACGGCAAGCGTGAATCGTTGATCCAGCAATGTCGCATAGGGTCCGCTTCCAACAAAACGAGAGCCGAAATTGGGGTCGTTGAGCCGCCCGCCGCGGGCTTGTCTGATCAGGCTCAACACATGCTTCGCCCTGTTCGGATAATGTGTGGCGAGCCACTCGTCAAAGAGGTCCTTGACCTCATGCGGCAACCGGACGAGGGTGTAGGCCGCCGCGCTCGCTCCGCGATCGCGGGCGGCCTCCAAGATGGCTTCGAGCTCGCTGTCATTCAGCGCTGGTATCATTGGTGCGGCCATGACGGCGACCGGGATGCCGGCATCGGCGAGTTCCCGAATCGTTTCGAGCCGTCGGGCCGGGCTGGCGGCTCGCGGTTCCATGTTGCGGGCCAGGTCGCGATCGAGCGTTGTGATCGAGAGAGCGACTTTCGCCAAGCGCCTTGCTGCCATGGGCGCCAGAATGTCGATATCGCGCAGGACCAATGCCGACTTTGTCACGATGGAGACGGGATGGTTGTAGTCCGCCATGACTTCCAGGATTTCGCGGGTGATCCGGTAGCGCCGCTCGATCGGCTGGTAGGGGTCGGTGTTGGTTCCCAGCGCGATCACGCGGCAGCGATAATTCACGTGCCGCAATTCCTGTTCGAGGCGTTTGGCGGCATCGGGTTTGGCCCATAGATTGGTCTCGAACTCAAGGCCTGGCGATAAGCCCAGATAGGCATGCGTCGGCCGGGCAAAGCAGTACACGCAACCGTGTTCACAGCCACGAAACGCGTTGATCGATTGTTCAAAGGGAACGTCCGGCGAGTCGTTCCGCGTGATGATTGATCGCGTCCGGTCTATTGAAACGGTCGTTTTCAGCGGCGGCAGGTCGTCGTCGTCGGGCCAGCCCGTATCAAGCAACACGCGACGCTCGGTGCTGAAACGCGGGCTGGGATTGCTCTCGGCGCCGCGGCCTTTCCGGGCTTGTGGTAGGCGTTTGTCCTCCATTGCGATGAGATAAGGATTTGGCGAGAACATTTCAAGAACATTTGGATGGTGGCCATCCGCCTGCTCTGTTGGGCGGTCAGACACCGGACACCCTAATCAAATCCCGTCAGGCAGTTGTCACCAAGTCACGATGTTTTGGGGCGTTCGACGGACGAACCGATTCGGTCCTCATGGCGTCTGGTCGTGCACTGAGCAATATTGCGGGCTGTTTCGGCACCAGCTTTTCGCGCTGCTGAGAGCTGCGTTTTCGACGGTGTCGGCGGTGCAAGCCGCGAGGACGAACAACGGTGCCAAGACGAAGGCGATTTGTTTCAGCGGTTTTTTCATCGGACCTCATCCTTTTTGTCGGTCCCCTTATCGGGGAGGTGATTACGTCGGATCATCCGGAATATCGTCGTCCTCTTCGCCCGGCTCCCAGATCAGGATATCGGCCGGTTGGCAGTTCAGCAGAACGCAGAGGGCGGAGAGGGTCTGGAAGCGGACCCCCTTGACCTTGCCTGTCCGCAGCAAAGACAGGTTGGCTTCGGTGATGCCGATTTTTCGGGCCAAATCACGGGCACGGACGCCGCGCTCGGCCAAGATCTTGTCCAACGTCACACGGATCGGCATTAAACGAATCCGGCGTTTTCTTCAGCGATCCGCGCCGCTTCTTCCATCACGCGCGCGACGACCAGCAGCACGCCGCCGATCAACAGCAACACCAGATCATCCGTCGAGAGAGAGATCACCAGCGAACGCCCATTCTTCGGCAGATCGAGCGATAATGCGGCTGACAGCAGCATGGAGCCGATCGGACTTAAGCCCGCCGCCACCATCAAGGCGTAGCCGCAATGGCGCAGGCGCCGCGCGGCGGCGATCGTGAAAATGGCGCCGGTGGCAAAGCCTTCGAAAAGTTTTTTCAACGCCCACAACCCCCAAAGAGCCGGCAGGGACACCACGCTCAAGGCCCCGAATACGGCGGTGGCGACCAGTGGTGGAAGCGGACGCGGCTTGAATCCCGCCATCGCCACCCATCCGTGGTAAGGCAGTTGTTCTGGAAAGACCAGCACATACAGCGCGAGACCGGGGATCAGCAACCAGAAGGCGGCGGTGACCAGGCAAGCCATGCGACGGCTGCGGCGGATGATACGGCTGGAGGGATCGATCGACATGAAAAAGGCTTTCCCGGCAAAAACTTTCTGTTAAACAATAAAAATTATTGTTTAACAGAAAGGATTTTGCCATGGGAACCATACGATCGTCCAGCCTTCTCTTGCTTTTTTGCTTGGGTCTCGCCGCTTGCGCGGAAACGCGAGTGACCGATCATGCCGTTTCGCCGACCAATTCAACCGTCGATACCAGTCGCTTGGGGCAGACGCTTCTGGTCGTCGAATCGGCGTTGCCCGGCGATGATGCCGAGAGAGACGTCCGTGCCGCCGAAGCGACCCGGATTGTCCGCGAATCGCTAGCGTTCGTCACCGGTCGATTCGGCGAGGGAGAGCTAGCCGGCGATGATCAGCTTCTCGGAATCGCGCGGGCCAACGGACTCGATAGTGTTCTGATCGTTCGGATCGAGGACTATGCCCGCCATGGCAACCTTTACGTCGCCTTGGCCGTGCCGCCGGTCAGTTGGGATGCCGACACCACGGTTTCGCTCCGCGTCAGAGCGCTTGATGCCAAGACGGGGGCGGTGTTTGCCGATTTGCGGCGTGACAGGGTTCGCGGCGGACTGTTCGTCAATCGCACCACCGGCGATCTGCCCGAAGAAATCAGGGCGGCAATTCAGTCATTGGTGGTCAAAGGATAGGACTGGCAGGGGGTGCCACGACGTCGGAGGCGGCCAATCGTTCGAGGACGCCTTGCAAAACCTGGGCGGCGACGGCGACGTCCTTGGGCAGGACGGCTTCCGCCGGGTTGTGACTGATGCCATCGGTGCAGCGGATGAACAGCATGGCGACGGAGGTGAGTGGCGCGATCGCCATGGCGTCATGTCCAGCGCCGGAGGGCAAGGCGTGGACCGGGATGCCTTGTTCTGAGATGACATCTCCGATGATCGCACGCAGATGGGCCGCGCAATGCGCACTGGGCGATTGATGAAAGGTTTCGCTTTCCCAAGAGAGGCCTCTGCGTTCGGCGATATGGGAGATCGCCAAATCCACCGCGGCCAGGGCTTCGAGACGGGAGGCATCCTGTTCGGCGCGCAGATCGAGGGTGAAGACCACGTTGCCGGGAATCACATTGACCGCATCCGGTTGCACGATCACGCGGCCGACGGTGCCGACCACGCCTTTGTCGCGGGCAATGCGTTCGATGGCCAGGAGCATCTCCGCCGCCGCCGCCAGGGCATCGCGTCTTTGTTCCATCGGTACGGTGCCGGCGTGTCCGGCCATTCCGGTGATGTGGAACCGCTTGCGGGTGGCGCCGCAAATGGCCGTGACCACGCCGACCGGCAGGTCCAGACTTTCCAGCACCGGCCCTTGTTCGATATGGGGTTCCAGATAAGCCAGCACGTCGCCGGGGCGGCGTGCCGCAAGGTCAATTCGGTTGGGATCGAGACCAAAGCGTGTCATCGCTTCGGCGAGGCTAATGCCGGCCTCATCGCGAATCTGCAGCCAAGCCGGGTCGAAAGATCCGGCCAGGGCATGGCTGCCGATCAGGCTGGTGCCGAAACGAACGCCCTCTTCCTCGCCGAAACCGATGACCTCGACGGCGAAGGGCAGGCGCCGCCCCGAGGCGTGGAGTGCCGCTACGGCGTCGATCCCCAGGAGAACGCCCAGTATCCCGTCATAGCGTCCGGCATTGCGCACGCTGTCCAGATGCGAGCCGATGATCACTGAGCGGGCATTCGGACGGCTGGCCTCATAGCGTCCGACGATACTGCCCACCGCGTCCGTCGAGACGGTCATGCCGGCGTCTTGCATCCAACGCCCGACCAGCCGATTGGCTTCGGCATGCTGCGGCGTCAAATAGGTTCGGGTCACCATGCCCGGCGTTTCGGTGAGTTTGGCCAGAGCGTCGCAACGCTCCAGTGTGGTGCGGCTGAAATCGATCATGTGAAAAGGATAGCAGAAAACACCTTCGGGGATAAACGCCACCTTGCGGTTCTTGCTTGAGGACGGGGGCATCCGAAGTGAAAAGAACCAATTGGTTACGCTCTAAGTTTCCTACAAAAAGGATTAAAACAGAAGTTAATAAAATAGTGTAAATATTGATGAGTGATTTTGAGAAGGGTAGTCCCTATTTGGGAATATCCCAACGCTCCCTGTCTGGTAGTTTATATATGACAGAATTTGTGCCGCTTGTTTCTTGCGGTTGCGATGAGGTGCCGAGATGTTGAGCAATTTGAAGATCACCACCCGCATGAAGGGGATCGCTCTTGCGGTCATCATCGGGATGACACTGATTGGCGCGATCGGCCTCATCCACCAGCGGAATACCCTCGTCGAAAACCGGCGAGAGCAGATTCAACGGCTGGTGCAAGTCGCCGTCGGGGTGGTCGATCATTTTCATCGGGAGGCCCTGGCCGGAAGGATAACGGATGATGCGGCGCAGGTGGCGGCGATGGCGGCCTTGCGGGACGTTCGTTATGGCGACAAGGATTATCTCTTCGTCTACCAGTATGACGGCACCTGTCGCATGATGGGACCGCAGCGGGATGTCGAAGGTCAAAATCGGTTTGGCGCCAAGGATGCCGATGGGGTGTCCTATGTTCAGGATCTGGTGACGGCGGCATCAAAGGGGGGCGGCTTCGTCTCCTATCGGTTCCCTCGGGCCGGTGTTCAGGTCCCTTCGCCGAAGCTCGGCTATGCGGAAGGCTTCGGTCCATGGAAGTGGATGGTGGGGACCGGCGTCTATATTGACGATATCGACGCCGCCTTTTGGGGCGACGTGAGGGTCTTCGGAAGCATAACGGTCGGCCTGATCGTTTTGATCGGCGGCGGCGTTCTGCTGACGAGCCGTGGAATCACCCGGCCTCTTGCCGTGATCATCGGGGCCATGGGGCAGTTGGCGGCTGGCAACAAATCGATCGACATCACCCATACGGATGATCAGGACGAGATCGGCGATCTGGCCCGCGCCTTGGCGACATTCAAGGCAAACGCCATCGAAATGGAAAGGTTGCAGACGGAGCGGGCCGATGCGGACAGGCGGGCCGAGGAGGACAAGCGGCGAGCGATGAATGGTTTGGCCGATCAATTCGAAGCCAGTGTTTCGGACGTCGTGCGAACCGTATCGGGGGCGGTTTCCGGGATGCAAAAGACGGCCAAATCGCTGGCCCATCTGGCCGAGGACGGCAGCCAGCAGGCGGTGGTCATGGCAGCGGCGTCGGAAGAAGCCAGCACCAATGTTCAGACCGTAGCGTCTGCCGCCGAGGAGCTCAGTTCGTCAATCAGCGAAATCTCCCGCCAGGTCGGTCAGGCGGCCACGGTGTCATCCAATGCCGTCAGCCAGGCCGAGCGCACCAATGGGATCGTCAATGGTCTCGCCCAGGCGGCCAACCGGATTGGCGAGGTGGTCAAATTGATCAATGATATCGCCAGCCAGACCAATCTCCTGGCGCTTAACGCCACTATTGAGGCGGCGCGGGCCGGCGAGGCCGGCAAGGGGTTCGCCGTGGTGGCCAATGAAGTGAAGAGCCTGGCCAATCAGACGGCGCGCGCCACCGACGAGATCTCGCAACAGATCTCCGGCGTGCAAACCGTGACACGCGAGGCGGTCGGTGCGATCGGCGAGATCACCGCAACCATCGACGAAATCAGTCATATCTCGTCGGCGATCGCGTCGGCTGTCGAGGAACAAAGCGCAGCAACCTCCGAAATCGCTCGCAATATCGAACAGGCGTCCGCAGGGACGCAGCAGGTCTCGGCCAACATCGGCGGTGTCTCGCGGGCGGCGCAACACACGGGAACGAGCGCGGCCGAGGTGTTGGCGGCGACAAACGAACTGTCGCAGCAATCGGACAGTCTGGAAACCGAGGTTGCCGCCTTTATTCAGCGTATTCGGCGGGCGTGAGCAAGACGCTGAAGCGGGAACCGCGCGTTGTGGCGCGCGCGTCTCCCGTTCCGGCGGTCAAAAATAGGCGGCGAGATTGCGTCTGATGCGGGCCTTGACCGACTCGCCGGGGGCCGGGGCCACGAACTCCCGACCGGTCACCGCTTCGAAAAGCGTGATGTATTTTTGGCTGAATTCGATCAATGTATCGTCCGGAATGGCGGGAATGGGGTCGTGATATGGATCGCAGCGCGCAGCGATCCATAACCGCAGGAATTCCTTGTCCAGGCTTTCTGGCTCTTCACCCCGCTGATGACGTGGGGCATAGCTGGCCGCCTGCCAATAGCGGCTGCTGTCGGGGGTCAGAATTTCGTCGGCCAGGGTGATGCGTCCTTCGGCGTCGGTGCCGAATTCGAATTTGGTGTCGACGAGAATCAAGCCGTTTTTGGCGGCGATGTCGCGTCCACGGGCGAAGAGCGCCAGCGACAAACGGGCCACCTCGTCCCATTGCGCCTGGGTCAACAGACCGCGTGCGACGATGTCCTGTGGTGTGATCGGGGCGTCGTGGCCGCCCTGGTCGGCCTTGGTGGTGGGCGTGAGGATGGTTTTGACCAAACGGTCGTTCTTGACCAGGCCATCGGGAAAGGATTCGCCATACATGCTGCGATGGCCGGACTTGTACATGGTCCACACCGAGGTGTCGGTCGATCCCGTCAGATAGTCGCGGACCACCATTTCCACCGGCAGCATGGCGAGGCGTTTGCCGACCACCACATTGGGATCGGGGTAATCCAGCACATGATTCGGGCAGATGTCCTTTGTCGCGTCGAACCAGAAACGCGCCGTCTGCGTGAGCACCTGTCCCTTGAAGGGCACGGCGGCAAGAACCTGATCGAAAGCGCTTTGCCGGTCGGTGGAAATCAAGATCCGCCGTCCATCCGGCAGATCGTAATTTTCGCGCACCTTTCCCTGGTAGAAATTGGGAAGCTCGGAGAAATGAGCTTCGGTCAAAACGGTGGGAATGGCGGCGCGGAGCGTATCTTGCGAAAGCATGGGCATCTCTCTCATTCGGGAGGCTGTTATCGCACCGCTGGGGATGGGGACGCAAGGCTCGCTTAAGCGCGTGCCAGGGCAATCGCTTGCTGGCGATTGCCCTGGCTCTATCAAGTTCCTCAAGCGCCGGCGGGCGCATCCGCGCCCTTGG
>Ga0209415_10004838_pt1 | contig 24509 bp, 22 predicted proteins | sample PeaSoiSIISIP2007_FD_187696 | JGI IMG/M metagenome (GOLD analysis project Ga0209415, IMG submission 187696) | Peat soil microbial communities from Weissenstadt, Germany - SII-SIP-2007 (SPAdes) (version 2) | ecosystem: Environmental > Terrestrial > Soil > Wetlands > Peat | place: Germany... | reverse complement strand
TGCATTTTGACCTTTATATTATTGTATTACAACGTGTTATAGAGCTTTGGAAAATCGATAACCGGACACTACTGATGTAATATGACAAATTTCAGTGCGGCGTGATCCAGAACACAAACGATAATCATATTGGGCGGACACAAACCGCAAGATACACAGGTTAATCACTCAGAGGAGGCTATCGACATAACTCTTTACATATTTTTCTCAACAAACCGAACGGGAGGTAATGGTCACCAGACATTATCATCACCTGATGAGCTCTGCAAGTCCGTAAGCCTGCTGAGTTTTTTTTGGCATTGTTCGTCTTGCCCCATACGGTTGCCATTGCAAGTCCACCCAGCAGCCAGTTCGCCACGCTTCCCTGGTCAAAAACCTTGGCCGAGAGCTTTCCGCTGTCATCTGCTCTCTTCCCCGTGCCTGGCCATACTTGTGACCATCTGATCGAACCTAGTCCGAGGCTCCTGTTTGTCACCTCGATCCATAGATCAACAGGTTTCTCATCCAAACCATCGAGAACCATAAATGCCAGTACCGATTCGGTCAACGACGACCAGGAATTACCCTAGAACTGTGTTGATACGACCCCATCATTTTATAATAAAAGCCACACAATCATTTGCTGTTAGTCTGCCGATGGATCTGCTGATATACACGGCATTTTCGATTTTGCCTTCTGGACTAATGATAAATCCGGTTGCATGAAGGAAGTTTTTTTGAGGATTAAAGAACGCTCCGGTCACCGCCGAAACCTCGGATGGAATGAGCCGGTATCCCACGGAAAAGGTCAAACCATATTTATCGACCGTCTTAACCGCTTCCTCCTCGGGATCAGATGATGCAGCAATGATCCTGATATGCTTTTTTTCTAACTCGGTTATGTTTCTCTGAAAGTCCAGCAACTGCTGGCGGCAAAACATTCACTAATGTCCACGGTAAATCAGAAATACATTCCAATGTCCTTCGAAATCTTTAGGAAGGGAGACAAGTGTGTCCCGCACGGTAGGGAACTCTAACAGAGGAAAAGAATCGCCAGTATCGAGTAGCCTACAAAGGTCGCTTCTCATAAATACCTCCTTTGGCTATATAAGACGATTGTCTTTTTTTATGATAGCGCACGCGGGAATGAAGTCAAGGCGTGATGCGAGGCAAAGATGAAATGGTTACTATTGCCAAACTCAGAGTACTTGTCGATAAGTTGGCGTCATGTGTGACTGGGAATGACATGTGGGTGTAATCTTATTTCGCAATATCCGTAAACAATGTTGTTTGCCATCGACATTCAAGATTTCTGATGTCTGGAGTTTGTTAATTATGTTGTGAGGGCTGACTTCAAGCAGAGTCTTATTAAAAATGCACCTCATATTTCAAACCTATCAAAATAATATAGAACAGCTTCTTCTATCCCCCGGTGTCAATCAATTCAATCTCTCTCCGCTCCTCGACGGCTTATTGCAGCGCATTAAATAAAAAATTCATCACGCATTCTTGACAACGAGTTTTCATGATATATATATTCAAGATAGAATCAATTATAATGGTCTCGTATTAATTTAGAGAATCGTCATGTTATAATATGTTATAATTTTTCACGTAATAATTACAATAGGTTACAATTTCTTCCAATTTGCTTTTGGCTCATTCCGTGATCACTAGCTATCATTCGCTTCGAAAGCTCTACTCCACAAATCTTCATAAAGAGACGGTTGTTGTACGAGGAGAATATTGCCTGTGATTTCGCCTCCCGTAACAAAGAGACGATTGGGCTTGTCCCTCAGCGGTGGCGCTATGCGCGGATTGGCACACATCGGTGTGCTTCAGGCGCTCGAGGACAACAATATTCGGCCCGATTATATTTCCGGTACTAGCATCGGTTCATTCGTTGCCGCCCTCTATGCCTTCGGCATTCCGCTAAAGGAAATCCGTAGAGTCGGAAAGGGCATGACACCAATAAAAATATCTAAGCTCAAGCTTTCCAAGTATGCGTTGTTTTCCAATGAAGAGCTTGGCAGACTTATTCAAGATAAAATCGGTAAAGCCAGAATCGAAGATTCGCTGATTCCGCTTGCTATCATGGCCGTTGACATAGGAACCGGTAAGAAGGTAGTGCTGCGAAAGGGAGAGGTCGCTCCCGCCGTTATGGCCAGTAATGCCGTGCCCGGAATTTACCGACCTATATTCATTGACGGACGGATGATGATGGACGGAGGGATAGCGGAAGATGTACCCATTTCGCCTCTCAAACCCATGGGGGCCGACGTTGTAGTTGCCGTGAACCTTAGTGCGGAGCGGCGATACAATACACCTAACGATATCATAGACATCATTCTCAATGCCATTGATATTGCAATCGATGAGAACACCAAAGTGCAGGTGCGGCAGGCTAACGTACTCATCGAACCTCAATTGTCACATTTCCCTCGCATGAATACGAAAAAGGTTGATGAACTTATCGCCGAAGGGTATCGATCGACGAAAGCGAGTGTAATTAAAATTAAGCGCCTCTTGAAACAGGCTCCTAAACCCAAGCCCGGTAGACGTACAACGCGTTGAGCTTAATTTGTTGAAGGATAGCTGCTTATTCGTGAATTATCGGCGAGGAATTATAGCTGTGAAGGCACAAGTTTTCTGCTCAAGAATGGCGAATGGCTACAAAAAAGATTGCCAAAACGGCAATCTTTTTTGCGAGTATTAACAATATTATCTTTAAAAATCACCTACTTACAATGGTGGAGGCGGTGGGAATCGAACCCACGTCCGAAAACCTTCAGCCAAAAGCTCATACATGCTTATCCCCTCGTTTTCAGCTCTCGCCTCATCCACCGCCTCAGGGAAAGCTTTGGAATCGGCCAGCCCGGTTTGTCTCGTCTTTCCGCCCCGGACGAAGTCGGAAAGACCAGCCTGGTTTTTGACGTCCCATCGGCTGTTCAGGCGCCGGCCGGGAGACGCGCTAGCCTAAATTAGGCAGCGAGTGCCAGTTCGTTATTGGCAGTTGTTATTTACCATGTATTTTACGAGCCCCATGGCACCTCGGCATGCAACTCCTGACCTCTCGATCCCCGTCGAAACCTGTCGCCCCCCTTTGAAAGACAATTCTGAGTTCAAGGGTAAAAGCTACAAAGACTCACTACTATTTTACCCTATTCCTTCTTGACATGCAATAAGATATCCACAGCCTCACGGCTCATTCCGCTGATCTTGATGACTTTCTCTCTTGCCGTATGGCCAGAAACGATTTCCACCCTTGATTTTGCGATGGATAGACGTTCGGAGAGAAACTTGGCCAGCGCTTCGTTCGCGGCTCCGTTAACAGGCGGTGCTGTCAGCCGGATCTTAATCCCACCGTGCTCCATCAGAACAATTTCGTTTTTCGATGCCCGCGGCTGGATCCGGATCGGGAGCAAGGCGGTCGCCGTGGCTGCCTCATTCCTGGGGGGGCTCTTCTTTGGCATCAGCTCCGGGCTCCTCGAAATTGATCATTTCCTGGTGCATCTGGATCACCTTCTTCAGGTCTTCAAGAAAGTGATGCTTGCGTCGGTTGAGTTCCCGTATTTCCGCATCCAACCGTGCCTTTTCCTCGTGCGAGCTTCCCACGATCTGGTGAGTGCGGATCTCTGCATCCTTGATGATGAGCGCCGCTTCCCTGCGTGCGTTGTCCCTCTGGTCCTCCATGAGTTTCTGAGTCATGAACATCGTTTTTTTGACCACTTCCTCTTTTTCACTCAATTCATGAAGTCGCTGATCGTAAGACTGTTTGAACTCACGTAGCTCCGTTAGTTCGCGAATAAGAGATTCCATCTCGTCCCGGATGAGGTCGAGAAACATTTCCACTTCGGTGCGTTCATAACCGCGAAATCCAATATGAAACCGCTTCTGCTGTATGTCGATCGGGGTAACTTTGATGCCTTCAGCCATGACATTGCCTCCTTTACCGTGCGGCGAAGCCCCTGATTATCCCATCGAGTAACCGATGCGCTTGAGCGTATCGACGACGGCGTACTGCAGGAAAATGATGATGAGGGTAGCGATGAGCGGCGACAGATCGATGCCGATTTTATAGGGTGGGACCAGTTTCCTGATCGGCCTGAGTGCCGGCTCGGTCACGCGCGTCAGGAACTGTACGATCGGGTTATAGGGGTCCGGGTTTACCCACGAGATGAGCGCACGGATGATAATGACCCACATGTAGACATTCAACACTATATCGAGCACCTTGGCAACTCCTAGAATAACATTTCCGAATACGAACATTGCTCCTCCCTGCATTGTGGTCTTGCAGCGACCCAGACTTGATGGTTTTTAATCAATTCCCTAGCTCTTTGCTTCGTGCTGTTGCCGCTTCCACGGCATTCATAAGCGTGGCCCGCAGTTTTCCTTTTTCGAGTGCATGCAACCCCTCGATCGTAGTCCCGCCCGGGGACGTCACCATGTCCCGTAGCTTGCCGGGATGTTCCTTTGTTTCCAGCACCATCTTGGCGGAGCCGTACACGGTCTGCGCGGCTAGTTCGAGAGCAAGCGGCCGGGGCAGCCCGGCCTTCACGCCCGCGTCGGAGAGCGCGTCGATAATCATGAAAACGTAAGCCGGGCCGCTCCCGGAGAGGCCAGTTACCGCGTCCATGAGTTTTTCATCAACCACCACTGCCCTGCCCACAGAGTTGAAAACGCTCTGCGCAAGAGCGAGATCGTCGTTCGTGGCATTCTTCCCCGCAGACAGCGCAGCCGCTCCCGCGAGCACAAGGGCGGGCGTATTCGGCATGACGCGGATGACATGGGATGTTTCTCGCAAGGATTTTTCGATCTTTGCAAGGGCGATTCCCGCGGCTATGGAAATGACCAGCTTCTTATCATCCACAACTAAAGATATTTCCGTCAAGACTTTTTCGACAACCTGGGGTTTGACGCTCAGGATGATGACCCCCACCTCGCGCGCGGCATCGGCGTTCGATTTTGCGGCACTAATTCCGTACGTCTTCTTGAGATGTGCAATGCGGTCAGCCGAAACATCCGTTACCATGATCTGATCCGCCTTCGCGGTTCCCGCTGCAATCAGCCCTTTAATGAGCGCCTCAGCCATGTTCCCGCCGCCGAGGAATGCGATTTTCCCATTGATTGCCATGTTACCTCCAGCTCGTGGTCAATATTACCTGTTGCGAAAGGGGAATGTACGAAGTTAGTCCTGACTCTTCTCTTTTCCCCCGGCATCTGTGGTGAAATGCTCCTAGTTTCTCCCGCCGAATATTGCCGTGCCCACCCTTACCATGGTGGCGCCTTCTTCCACGGCAACTTCGAAATCGCCGCTCATGCCCATGGACAATTCTCCCATGGATACCCGGGGAATCTTTTCGCTCTCGATTCGCGCCGACAAATCGCTTAGTTTTTTAAAATACGGCCTTGCCTCTTCAGCATTGTCAAAGAAAGGCGGGATGGTCATAAGCCCTTTGATCGAAATATTCTTCAAAACCGCCGCTTTCCCGATGAGGCTAGCAGCATCAACAGCCGCGATCCCGACCTTACTCGCTTCGCCGGAAATATTCACCTCGACGAGAACATCCTGAGTCTTCCCGATCTTTGCCGCCTGTTTGTTGACCTCCTGCGCCAGCTCAAAGCTGTCGATGGAGTGAATGAGATCAAAGAGCTTCACCGCGTATTTTGCCTTGTTCGACTGAAGATGCCCGATCAGGTGCCAGCTCGCGAGGGGGCCAAGCTGTTCAATCTTTTCCTTTGCCTCCTGAACTCGGTTCTCGCCAAGAACCCCAACTCCCGCTGCCACGGCCTCGCGGATCCTCTCGATATCAACGGTCTTGGTGACAGCGATCAGCGTGATTGATGACGGATCGCGGCCAGCGTGCCGCGCCGCCCGAGCAATCCTGTCCATGACCTTTTTAAGATTGTCTGAAATCAACATAAAAAAACTTGTTTTGAGCAAAGGAAATCTAAAAGATGAATCTTAAGTTGTATGATAAAATATCTTCGCGATCTTTACGGTTTAATCATCACAGTTGATAGCATCCTCCCGGTCCGGCCCTCAGCCCGAAAGGAATAGAACAGGTCCCTTCTGCAGGATGTACATATGCCCAGTGAATGGATGTTCTTTTCCTCCAGCCCGGCCTGCAGTAGCTCTATCCTGTTTGCCTTGACCAGATCCAGGCTCCACTTCTCAGTTCCGCGCGGAGACGCCACATCCTTCCAGAAGGAAAAAGCTTCCCGCACCGGCCTCATGACCGGTTCGTCCACTTCGTAGCATTCCGGCCCGATAGCTGGGCCGAACGCTGCAATCAGTTGCGTTGGGTCCGTACCGAGCCTGTCATGCATCAGCATCACGGTCTTCCGGACGATGTTCTTCACCGTGCTCCGCCACCCTGCGTGGGCAACCGCAACAGCGGGGGTCATCGGATCAATCAGCAAGATGGGGACGCAGTCTGCAGTCTCGACTCCGATGGCGATGCCCGGCGTGCTCGTAACCATGGCATCAGCCTCTGTTGTGTGCATGAGCCGGTAGTTGTGGTCATCTACGATGACGACGACATCGCCATGAACCTGGTTCATGGTAACTACGCGATCGGCCGTAATATTGAAGAGATCGGCAATAACATCCCAGTCAGAAGGCGATTTGATTCCCCTGTTCCGCGCGCCTAGATTGTTGTTCCTCGTCGTGAAAGCATGGCCGATTCGCTGCAGGTTGTTCATCGCTGGGATTGTTAAATAGGGGCTGTTTGCGAATCCGGTCGGGTCCCTGTTCCCACTGTTGGCGATTTTGCCCTCAACACCTTGCATGTGTTGATCCTTCTTTCATTTTTCTAACTTCGCAGGAGCAGATTTTCCGCTATGAACTTCCAACGGGGTTCATCCCTGGATGGCTGATCCTCTATTTACAAACTCCGCAGGTCTTACATGAACCGACCCTGCAGGGCGGCGTAAACTTGCCCTCGAGCGCTCGTTCATGCTCATTTCTAAGATATTCTTTTCTCACACCGATGTCAATAAAATCCCAGGGCAGGACCTCGTCAAAGCCGCGTCTACGGCTTACATAAACATCCGTATCTATGCCTGTTGCTTTCGACGCTTTTTTCCAGTCTCCGCCCTGTTCATGAGCGGCTACGATAAGCCTCCCGAGCTTCCGGTCTCCGCGCGAAAGAAATGCCTGGACGTATTCCCACTTCGGCAGATCGTGGATCATGTTCATGTTTCCGATTTTTTTTATCGCCTTGTCGAGAGCGCGGATTTTTTTCTTCAAGCTTTCGACGGATTCCATAGGCTCCCACTGGAACGGCGTAAAAGGCTTGGGAACAAAGGAATTAACGCTCAATGTTATTCTGCCAATCCTGCCTAGCGGCCGCGCATGTTTGAGCTGCACTTCGTGTACCCGATTCGCAAGCGCGATGATCGCCTCAATATCTTCCATGATCTCCGTGGGAAGTCCGATTATGAAATACAGTTTGAGATTTGGAATGCCGTGGCTGAAGATCAGATCCGCCGCCCGGAGGATATCGATTTCCGTAATTCCCTTGTTAATTACCTTTCTGAGCCGCTCCGATCCGGCTTCGGGTGCCACGGCGATTGTTTTGTGGCCGCTCTTCGCGAGCCGCTCGATGAGGGCTTCACTCACCGAGTCGGCTCGGAGCGAAGAGATAGAAAGGTTCCCCTCGATCGCGGTGCAGAGTTCGCCAATCAAGGGATAGTCCGAAATGGCGGCGCCCACGAGCCCGATCCGGCCGCTGAGATCGTCGGCCCGGTGCGCCTGCTCCGTGGCTGCAACGATCCCGAGGTTCCTCGGCGGAAGATAGAGGTACCCCGCCATGCAGAACCGGCAGTGCCTGCCGCAACCGCGCGTGATTTCTGCCAGGTAGCGGTCGTTAAACTCGGTATGGGGCGTCAGAATGACAGTTGCAGCCGCAGCAGCTTCGAGTTCCCGGACAGTGCGCTTGACGATACGGTCTGGCGCCCCAGGCTCCCTTTTTTTGCGCTCCCGGATCGTGCCATCCTCATTATAAAGGACTTCATAGAACTCAGGCACATACACGCCGGGGATCCGGCTCCATGCCAGAAGGATCTCGCGCCGGTCGCGGCCCAGATTTGCCTTGTACAGATCGATAAATTCCCCTGCAACCTCCTCGCCCTCTCCGACAATCACGAGGTCGAAAAAATCCGTGAGCGGCTCAGGATTGAAAAAAGAACAGATACCACCGAGAACGACGAATGGATGTTCGCCTGTTCTGCCTTCCTTATTCAGAGGGATGCCGGCGAGCCGAAGCATTTCCAGGATGTTCAGATAATCCTGCTCAAAGGAGACCGAGAAAGCCAGGATGTCGAAATCGCTGACCGGCCGCTTGCTTTCAAGGCTGAATAACTTCGTATTGCTCGCCTCATACTCTTCGATATCTTCGTCATCAGGAAGGAACACTCGCTCACAAGAAGTATCGTCGCGCTGATTCAGGAGGGAATAGATCTGGTGCACGCCTAGGTTCGACATGCCGATATGGTAGGTGTTCGGATATGCAAGCGCGATCTCCACTTCGGCGCCGTAAGCTTTATACACCGTTCCGCGCTCCGCAGCGAGCAGAGAATCAGCCTTTTCACGCAGTTTTCGCGACATGAAAGAATTATACTATGCCTGACTTCCCGAGGCAAAACAATTCAGGCGGGCAGTGCCTGGTGAGACAATTTGATGAGTCCTGAAAACAGTCATGAACCACAGATTAACGCCGTTAACAACACATACAAGGGAGTTTGAAACACCGGCGTTGTCAGTGGTCGAGAATCGACCGAACTTTTCTTTGCAGCTCGTTTATTGGAACGGCCTTGAGAATGTGAAAGCGTGGGTTGTTTGAGTGTTGCGCATGTGGCTATTATTATGAGACCGATAATAAATGAGCTGCATTGTTTCGTTACCCCTTAATTGGCGTAAGCAGAGATGTTTCACGGTCAGCAATGGATGAAACGCCGCTGAACGCGGAATGATAACCGGAGGAAAGGAATATCGAAGCACTGCATCGAGAGCCGTGTCAGAATAAAAAAAGCCTTGTGCCATGGCAGGAATGCAGTGCTCGTTTGTGTTGTAGTGGCGGCTTTTGGATTCGCTTATTCCGCCCGCACAAGGTCTTCGAACCGGATGTCTACGCCGAAAACGCCGATGATTTTGCTGCTGTCGTTGGCAATGGGCGCCGAGACCGTGATGCACAGAGCGCCGGTGATCTTCGAAGTGTAAAAATCCGAAACGAAACTTTTGCCGTCCTTCATAGGGCCGATGAACCAGGGACGGTCGGAGAAGTTGTCTCCCAGCCCCGAATTCTCGAACTGGGCCTTGTACTGGATCTGGGTGATATTCTTCGTGATCTTTTTCCCCTCGCCGTTCACGACATAGGCGAACTGGATGAAGGCGTTCTCGTCCAGAACCTTCTGCAGGATCGATTCCTGCCTCGCGTGTTCCATGGTGCGCATCTCTGACCGATCCACCATCTCCTCAACGAGATGGAGAGATATCTCCTGCGCCTTCTTCTTCAATTTGTCGAGGTCCGAGATAAAATACTCGGGAAGATACTTCTTCGCTTTTTCCAGCAGCTCGTCGTGCGAGATGCTCGTGGTCCTACCCAGTTCATACTGCTCCATCACCCACTTATTCATCTTCGTAAGGCCAGGGTGGCGCTTGTCGATTCTCTTATCCGCGTCCAAGTTCAGGTGGCTGTTCACCCAGTGGGCGATGCCGGCGACTCCCGATTTGTCCGTGATGATCACACCCATGGGCCGCTTCAGGATCTTCGTGGTATCAAAGATATTATAGATCTCCTCGTTCTTCATCATACCGTCGGCATGAATGCCCGCGCTCGTGGAATTAAACTCGGAGCCGACGAAGGGATAGTTGGATGGGATCGGAGAACCCATTTCCCTCCGGAAGTAATCGGCCATCTCGGTGATCGCTGTTGTGTCAATGCCTGAATCGTTCCCGGTAAGGCTGATATAATCCATCAGCATTGCCTCGATGGGCGTGTTGCCCGTGCGCTCCCCGAATCCGAGAAGCGCGCCGTTTACGGACGAGCAGCCGTACATCCAGGCGGCAACGCCATTCACCAGTCCCTTGTGGAAATCGTTATGGCCGTGCCATTCAAGCAGTTCTGAAGGCACGCCGCCGTCATGAATGAGCGTGTAAAAAATTTCCGGCACGCCGCGGGGAAGCGCCGTCCCGGGGAACGGGAACCCGTAGCCCATCGTGTCACAGGCGCGGATCTTGATGGGAACTTTCGACGATTCCGCAAGTTTCATCAATTCCTGAACAAACGGGATGACAAAGCCGTAGAAGTCAGCGCGGGTGATATCTTCGAGATGACAGCGTGGTCTGATGTCCTGCTCAAGCGCCGTCGTGACGATACCGAGATACTGTTTCATCGCGTCTTTTCGGGACATGTTCAATTTCAGGAAAATGTGGTAGTCTGAGCATGAGGTAAGAATGCCCGTTTCCTTGAGACCCATTTCCTTCACGAGCTTGAAATCGTTCTTGTTCGCCCTGATCCAGCCGGTAACCTCAGGATACCGGTACCCCCGCTCCAGGCAGAGCCGCACTGCCTCACGGTCCTTCTCTGAGTATAGGAAGAACTCGGACTGGCGTATCACTCCGTCGGGACCGCTCATCCGGTGAAGGAAGTCGAAGATGTCGACGATCTGCTGGGGCGTATAGGGAGGCCTGGACTGCTGCCCGTCGCGAAACGTCGTGTCGGTGATCCAGATGTCCTTCGGGATATTGGTCTGGATAAGCCGGTCTTCAAGCACGATGCGGGGAATACTCGAATAGGGGAACATATCCCGGTACAGGACAGCTTCCTTCACATCCTTGAGCTCGAAGGGCATGGTCTGCTTTTTAATAGTCATGGAATGCACCTCAGGAAAATCAGTTCAAAGTTTAAAGTATAACGTTCAACAACTCAGACGGCTGTTCAATTTCCACGAATGCCTCTGATTGCAGCGGCATAGTCTTTATTGCCGAAGACCGCCGACCCGGCGACAAGGATGTCGGCGCCGGCGTTGATGACTGATGCGGCATTGTCCGGCTTCACGCCGCCGTCCACCTCGATCTCGGTCTTGAGTCCCAGTTCATCGATGCGCTTTCGGAGTTTTGCGATCTTGTCCAGCGCCGATGGTATAAAGGCCTGGCCGCCGAACCCGGGGTTCACGGACATGATCAGTACCATGTCCACGTCCGGCAATATATAATCCAAGCTCGCAAGCGGAGTGGCCGGATTCAGGGACACCGCCGCCTTCACGCCCTGATGCTCCTTGATGGATTGGACAAGCCGGTTCAGGTGAAAGGCGATCTCGACGTGCACCGTGAGGGAATCAGCCCCCGCTCTCGCAAAATCGGCAATATACAACTCGGGATTGGTGATCATGAGGTGCACGTCCAGGGGAAGTTTCGTGGACCTGCGAGCTGCCTCCACGATGATCGGCCCGATTGTGATGTTCGGAACAAAGTGCCCATCCATCACGTCGATATGAATGACGTCTGCGCCTGCGGCTTCAACGGCCTTGATCTCCTCGCCCAACCGGGAAAAGTCAGCGGAAAGAATGGAAGGTGCTACCTTGATTTTACGGGCCATTTGACTCCCTTGACCTTCAAACCTATAGGATAAACTATTTCGACAGCGCCGTCTCAGACCGCGCTATCGAAATCAAAATATTCAGACAGCAACGGCTCAAGACTGATTTTTTGGCTTCCTTGGCGCCCTTTGAGTCTTTGCGGCCATGGGTTTGATACCCTAGTTGCCTTAAACCCACCCGGGAATGCGAGGAACCGGAACGTAAAACACTCGAATGCCTATGGACAACCGCATCGGCCCGCCCCTATTTATTTATCACGATATCCACTGTTGCGTCGGCCGATACGGGATAGCCCGCGGCCGGCTTCTGGCCGATAACGATCCGGTCAGGTCCCGCGACATTTGAGCTGGTGGTCCGCGTCAGCACCCGGTGCTGCAGTTCAAGCCGGTCAACGATTCTTAATGCCTCTTCCGGCGGTTTACCGGTTAGCTTCGGCATTCTCAGAAGCTCTAGCTTTTTGCCCGTGCTCACTAGTAAACTGAGAGTGCCGCCTTTATCCAGCGGGCTACCCGCCTGAGGATTCTGAGCGATCACCATGTCCCGTTCGATGCTGTCGGAAGAGACCCGCGATACTTCACCAGTGAAAAAACCAGCCTGCCGGATCGTGAAGTCGGCTTCGCGAAAATTTTCCCCCACAAGCTTCGGTGCTAGAAGTTCACTGGGGCCTTGGCTCACTACAACCCGAACCTGCCTCCCTTTTTTTATCCCGCTTCCCGATGCTGGGATCTGTGAAATAACGGTGTCCCGCGGCATTGTGGGGCTGGGCTCCCTGCGGTCGACCTTGATTTCGAGGCCCAGCGGCCCAACCGTTTCAAGGACGCTCACGATATCCTGGCCCGTAAGATCGGGTACGCGCACCTCCTCCTGGCGGAGAAGCAGTGCAACGACGGCAATGGCGCTGATAATGCCGATGCCGACGAGAGCTATAAATATGCTGAGACCTTTCAGAAACTGTGTCAACTGAAAAAACCTTTCTCAAAGCTCATCCCCGCCAAGGGAAAGGACTCGAAAGCGGGGGCTATGATCGGGAAACCTGTCGCCGTCGGGTTCGTACCCCCCGGGAGAAGGTAATGCATGGACGCATCACAAGTGGAAGTAGCATTTTACCATACTGAAATTAAGATGCAAGAACTTCTGAACCCCGGGGGTGAGAAAATCGCCTCCCGGGGCACCCTTCCTAAAGCGTCCTCACCAGCCTCACCCCGAAAAAGCCGTCCATGCCCGACCCGTTGGGGAAGGTGCGAAAAAAGCCTGTATCGTCAACAAAAGTCGCTGCATGAACGGGAAGGAAAGGACGAGGATCATCGATCGTAAAATAGCCTCCCTTGCTGGTGAGAAAAGCGTCAATTATTCCCTCGTTTTCCTCCGGCTCCGTGGTGCAGGTCGAATAGACGAGCACCCCGCCTGGTTTCAGCAGGTTCGCGCAATTTTCGAGGATCCGCTGCTGTACCGCTGCCCGCTCCCCGATAATCCGCTCATTCTTGATCCATCTGCCGTCGGGATGCCGCCGCAGAACGCCCAGACCCGAGCACGGCGCGTCGATCAGGACCTTGTCGAATGGACCTCCGCGATACTGTGTCGCGTCGCCTTTCTCCGGGGTAATGATCTTCAGCCCGAGTCTGCCGATGTTTTCCCGGATTCTAACAATCCGAGTGTAATCGTTCTCGAGGGCTACGATATTCCCGCGATCCCCCATAAGTTCGGCCATATGCGCGGCTTTTCCTCCGGGCGCTGCACAGGCGTCAAGGACGTTTTCACCCGGTCCGGGAGCAAGCAAAAGGCTGATAAGCTGGGCCGCCTCGTCCTGTACCATGAACCAGCCCTGTTCGTAGGCCGAAAGCGCGCGGATGCCCGGCGACGAAAGGATTTCAAGCCCGGTCGGCGAATAGGACGTCTCCCTCGATTCAGCCCCCTGCGATGCCAAGGCCGCATTCAACTGACCTCTCGTTGACTTGAGGGTATTGCACCTGATCACAAGCGGCGCGGGCAGGTTATTGGTCCCCAGTAGCGTCTCTGTGGTCTCGGTGCCGTATCGTTCAAGCCAGCGCCTGACCAGCCACTCGGGGTGCGAATGGAGAACAGACATTCGTTTCACCAGATCTTCCGGTCCGGGAAAGGCGATCGCACTGCGCTTCCGGTCAAGATTTCTGAGCAACCCGTTTACATAGCCTTGTTTCTTCCCATGTACTTTAGCGAGCTCTGTTGCCGTATTTACCGCGGCGCTCGCGGGGACCCGGTCCAGAAAGAGCAACTGGTAGGCACCCATTCGCAGGATGTTCCGAGTCCAAGTGTCAGTATTTTCCAGGGGTTGCTTTGAAAGGAGATTCAAGGCCCAGTCCAGCCGGGACCTGTTCCTGAGGGTCCCGTAGACGAGCTCGAGAATGAATGCGCTGTCCCGCGCCCCGAAGTATTGCCGCGCCTGATCAAGAGAGGAGTCGGCAAAAAAGCCTTCCTCCGCGCGATGAAGGATCTCTACCACTTTCTCCCGCGGTTTATCGATATGCTTCACGAGGTTTGCACCGTAAGAGCGGGCCTGCGGTATGGCAAGAAACACCGCACCGCCACCGGCAGCGGCGTTCTGAAATCAATGTCCATATGAGTCTATCTGCAGTGTTCTCTAGCGAGGTTCACAGCGGCCGTTCGCGAGGAATTCAAGCGCTTCGGCAACCTTGCTGATGTCGACGCTTGTATTGTAGCAAGGGCCAAAGGGACGATCATTTAAAATGCCAATCACGGGAAGCGGGTAGGCATCCTGAATGCCGCTCGTCAGGTCCCGCTCGCAGGCGACGGCGATGATGGCCTGGGGCTTTGTCTCCGCAACCCTCCGCCGGGCAAGCGTTCCTCCCGTCGCAACGGATAGATGAACATCATGCTTCTTGGCGAGCGTGACTAGGTCTTTTATCTTGCACTTACCGCAGGACTGGCACTTGTAGGCGTCACTCGTTATTTTGATAGCGCAGTCACTGAACTGGAGACAGTGGGGCATGAGAAGCAGAATGCGCTTGGGTTTTATATCGCTGCACTTGGCTTTGACTAGCAGGTTGTTCACCTCGACAAAGGACTGCTGGATCTTTTCCTTAGAAATTCCGAGGATCTTGCCCACCCCGATCATGAAGGGAAAGAGCACCTCAATCACGATCCCCCGAAGCCGTGATGCAAAAAAAATTTCCCTGCCCCGGACAAGCGTCAGGATAAGCAGTCCCACGCCAGTGATAAGCGCGCCGATCACCGTTCCCATGGTGATGCAAACGATCTTCGGAGCAAAGGGATGGATATTCCTGAGCCCGATATAGGGGATCAGGTAGAGACCCACCGTGACTGCGGTGATGAGAAACACCGAGAAGACGATGAGACCGATAAAAATTCTTTTTTGGGGCTCGGGCATAGAATCCGCCAAATTCGACGTTCAGGGTCAATTCAAAACTGTGTGGTGGGATTTTGGATTATCCCCTCGCGGACAGCTTTTTCCCCACCAACCCGTGGTGGCCCCGCAAAAAATCCGCGGCCGTCATGGGCTTCTTTCCTTCCGGTTGAAGAGCTACAATACGGAGAAGTCCAGAGCCGGCGCCGATAGCCAGCGCACCCTTCTCAGCTTCGAAGAGCACGCCAGGAGCCGCTTTGCCGGTTATTGCCTCGGACTCGATGATCTTAATCATTTTCCCATCCAGGTATGTGTACGCGCCGGGCCAGGGGGACAGACCACGAACGCGATTGTGTATCTCAACCGCGGGCAGCGTCCAGTCAATGCTCCCGTCTTCTTTTCTAAGAAGGGGCGCGAGTGTCGCTTTCGCATTGTCCTGCACGCGGGGAACAATACTCCCGGCAGCGATCAATGGCAGGGCCTCAGTGATGAGTCGGGCGCCCAGTGAGGAAAGCTTCTCCAGCATCGAACCCGCCGTGTCCTTCGAACCAATCGGGATGCTCTCCTGCAGGAGCATCGCGCCGGTGTCCATTCCTTCATCCATCTGCATGACTGTAATGCCGGTCTCGGCATCGCCGTGCATGATGGCCCAGTTGATCGGCGCCGCGCCGCGATAGAGCGGTAGCAGCGAAGCATGAATATTGATGCACCCGAACTTCGGAAGGGTCAGTATCTCTTTCGGCAGAATCTGCCCGTAGGCGGCAACGACAATGGCCTCGGCGTTCAGCGACTTGAGCATGGCGATGAATTCGGGCTCCCGGACGCGCCGCGGCTGGAACAGGGGGAGCTTCATTACCGAGGCTGTCTGCTTCACCGGAGGCGAGGCGAGAACCCTGCCCCTGCCCGAGGGCTTGTCGTTCCGTGTCACTACGCCGATGATTTCGTGTCCCGCCGCTGCAAGCGCGCGAAGCGGCGCTACGGCGAACTGTGGCGTTCCCATGTAAACGAGTTTCATATCGGACGTCCTGAACTGCGGATCCGGACCCCGGGGCAATAGCCAGCTTCTGCCTATGGTTATCGGGCTTTGTTCGATTCTGAGCACGATGGCCGTCGCGGTTCCTGCCGGAATGTTTCTTCTGATTGCCGGGACTTGACTGGTGAATTATGCCTGCTCGACCACAAGTTTCTTGAATCTTCGTTTGAATATGTTTTTCTTGAGAGGGCTGAGCCTATCGATGAACAAGACACCGTTCAAATGGTCGATTTCGTGCTGCAGAGCCTTTGCCAGCAAGCCTTCCGCGGTAATTTCAAAAGATTTTCCCGTCAGATCCTGAGCGCGCACTCTGACCTTTGACGCGCGTTTCACCTTCTCAGCATAGTCGGGGATGCTCAGGCACCCTTCTTCCTCAACAACAGTCCCCTCCAGTGATAGGATTTCAGGATTGATGATGACCATGAGCGGATGGCGCTGTTCATCATCCTCCCTGCTGCTCAGATCGATCACCGCCAGTTGGAGCGATACCCCTATCTGGTTAGCCGCGAGTCCGACTCCCGGCGCAGCATGCATTGTTTCAATCATGTCTTGAATGAGCTGGTCCAGGGAATTATCGATTTTTTCGACCCGGCCCGTTTTTACCCGCAGTACGGGGTCCAGATATGTTCGAATTGCGCGAATTGCCATATTGGTCATATTTAACATGATTCATGTTCAAAATCAAGGCGAATATGGATAATAGCTCATTTACCAACAACGGACGGCAGAGACGTTCATGTTGACACTCTAGCGAGCTTTATGGTATTTTTATTCCATGGCTCTCGACAAAAATACCGTAATGAAAGAAGCTCAGAAGTTCGTCGCACGGGGCCAGTATGACAGGGCCATTGCGGAATGGAAAAAACTCCTCCGCGATTCGCCGCATGATGCTAATCTTTACAACACCATCGGCGACCTGTGTCTGAAAAAGGATGCAAAGGCCGATGCCGTCGAGGCGTACCGGCGGGCCGCCGATATTCTTGCCTCCGATGGCTTTACGTCCAAAGCCATCGCCCTCTATAAAAAAACCCTTAACATCGACCCCCGAAATATTGACGTGTACCTCGCCCTCGGTGATCTCAACGCGGAGAAGGGCCTTACCGGTAACGCGCTAGAGAGCTATAAGATCGTCGCCGATCACTATACTCACCAGAAGGATATGGGTAAAGCCCTCGGCATCTATCAAAAAATGGCTGATTTGAATTCGGCCAACATCGTGTTCCGGATCAAACTCGCCGACATGTATGCAAAGCAGGGCATGGTCACTGAGGCGTCAAAAGCCTATCTGGACGCTGCAGACGTTCACCTCTCGAAAAATGCGTTCAATGATGCCCGCCAGCTGTTCGAAAAAGTTCTGGCTCTCAATCCCGGGAATAAAGAAGTCTATTACAAGGCCGGCATTGTTTATGTTAAGGAAGGGAAATTCAGCGAAGCCTGCAAAGCCCTGAAGCCTGCTTTTGAAAACGATCCCGACAACCGGGAATTGGCCGACACCTACGTGGAAGCGCTGATCAGCGCCGGTAAAGACCATGATGCGGAGCTGGTGCTCCGAAAAATCATCGATGCTGACCCCGGCAGGATTGATTCCATTCAGAAAATGTATGCGATATTTTTGGCAAGAAAAGATTATGAAAAGGCGCTTGATACGGCAACGGCCCTTTCCAACGCATTCGTCGTGCAGGATGATCAATACGCCGCTGAAGATTACCTGAAAAAATTCGTTGCCGCGTGCCCGCACTATACGCCGGGGCGGCTGAAACTGGCTGAGTTTTATGTTTCCGTGAGACAGGACGATGATGCCGCCCACACTTTTTTCCAGACCGCTGAAATCCTTTCCGATGAGGGCGACCGGGAAGGGGCGAAGGCAGTGCTGGCCCGGGCTCTCGATATCGACTCCGAACTGCCTGGGGCCCGCGAGCTGTTCAATCTGCTGAGTATTCCGGTCATAGCCGTTCCTCCTTCGTCTGAGCCGGAAGAGCCCCGGATTCCCGCCCCCGTAGCGGAGCCGGTCGAATGGGAGCCCGCTGCACCGGAGCCTGCGGTCTCGGTTCCGGAAACGCAGATCGAAGAAACGCCTATTGCCGAAGCCCCAATCATAGAAACACCGATCATGGAAGCTCCAGTCATGGAAACTCCGTCCGTTGCCACGCCTGCGGAGAAAGCTCCTGTGCCCGAAATCATAGATCCGGCGATCACCGAAGCGTGCGCCGAAATTGACGTCCTTGTCAAGTACGGCCTGGCGACAAAAGCGCTTGAACAGCTCGAAAACCTAGCACGAAAGTCCCCTGAAAACATCCAGATTCGCGTTAAGCTGAGCGACCTTTACGGCGATCTCGGTCAGATGAGCAAGTCAGCCGCGCATATGATCGTCCTTGCCGATCTTTACGCCGCGCGAGGAATGCAGGATAAAGCAGACGAAGCATTGCGGACAGTGCTGATAATTGACCCAGCAAATGCGGAGGCTCAGTCCCGGCTCCATGGTGAACCCCTCGCGGCAACGCCCGAGGCGCCGCCAGATTTTGTCGTGCCCGAGGAACAACCCATTGCGGAGACAGTACCCCCGGTATTTCCTCTTGATGTCCTTGATGCGGCTGAGTACCGGCCCGCCGAAGTCGTGCAGGAAATCGAAACAACGACTCCACCATCAGAGCAACTACCCGCCCATGCACCCGCTCCCACTGATGAGAGCGTTTTCGAGGGACTCGATATAGATGTTCTCCAGGCTACGGAGGTCGGTTCCTCCGCCCTGTTCACGCCCCCTTCTGAGCCGGAGTCCCAGCCCGTTGTCGAAGAAAGTTCCTTTAACGCCGAGCCTCTTGCGTCTGAATTAGCCCCGCCGCCCTTTGTCGAAGAGGCTTCACCTATCGCCGAAGCGACCGTTTTCGAAAGTGGACCCCACGATTTCCAGGAGGAACCCGCACCCATTGAAAACGTGCAACCGGGCGCTGGGGAAGCTATTCCGGATATCGAGTCTCGGGCCTTTGTTGAGGACGCCGCGCCTGCTGAAGAAGTGCTGCCGGGCGTTGAAGAAACCATGCCGGAAATCGAGCTTCTAGCCTCCGTTGAAGAAGTCCAGCCAGTTGCCGAGGAATCGGCGCCTGTTGAGGAAACCGTGTCGGCCGTCATCGAGCCGACACTGGAAGAAGAGGTTGCCGGACAGGCTGCGGAAATCCCTGTCCAGGAACCGGCTGTCGCAGTCGACATCAACGAAATCTGGGCTGAAGCTGAATTCTACTACCAGCAGGGACTGTTTAATGAAGCCAGAAAGCATTATGCGAAAATCATTGAACTGGACCCCGATGAGAAGCAGGCAATTGCACGTCTTGCCGAAATTACACGGGAGGAAGAAGATACGAAGGAATTCACCCGGCTTGCCGACGCTGTTGAGGGCCTAGAAGGCGCCCTTTCTGCCGAGCCCTCGGGCCAAGAGCTGCCGTTGAGTGCTTCGGATGAAGAGGCTGTTCGCAGTCTCATGAGCGAGATCGCGTCACTGAAGAAACCGAAGCAGCAACCACCTGCCCCCGCGCCACCGCGGAACACTGAGACCTACCAGCCGCCTGCTCCTCCACGGATTGAGGTGGAGCCAACAACCGTAATTGCCGGTCCGGCCCGGGACGAAGAAGAGGAGTTTTTCGACCTGGGAGAAGAGCTTCAAAAGGAGAGCATTGCCTCCGCTACCGGCAAGCAGGAACAGAAGTCCGACGATTTTTTCGACCTCGCTTCGGAACTCAGGGATGAACTCAGCGGTGTAGCGGTTCCCGCCCGACCCGCTGCCGCGGCCGAGGAGCAGAGCCTCGACGAAATCTTTGAGGAATTCAAACGCGGCGTCGAACAATCAACCAATGAAGACGTCGATACTCACTACAACCTGGGCGTTGCCTATAAGGAGATGGGGCTTCTGGATGACGCCATCGCGGAGTTCAGCCTGACCCCCGAAGGAGAGCCAAAATTTGTTCACAGCCGCTACATGCTCGGCCTCTGCTACATGGAAAAGGGAGAATACGAAAACGCCATCGTCGAAATCGAATATGCCCTGACTTACCTGGAAGGCACGGGAGAGGACGAACAGGCGCGAGTTGAGATGCGTTACGACCTCGGCCTTGCCTACCAGGGCGCGGGAAATATCGACAGCGCCCTCCGGGAATTTCAGAAGGTCCAGAGCATCAACCCCCGTTACCGGGACATAGCCGCGAAACTCAAGGAACTTAAGAAAGGGGACTTTATTTCACTCGACCAGCTTAAAGGCGATATTGAGAAGGAGATCTCGTCGAAATTCCTTGAGGAAGGCGAACGGATAGAACGCGAGGAAAAAAACCGCAAAAACGAAAGAGTGAGAAACTGATATTGCCTAAATTTTAGGCTTGTGATTAATTTTTATGCAAATGCCCTTCTTTTTGCCATTTCTAACCTTTTGATATTGCACCCCTTTGCAGTTAGCATTAAAATTGCTTTAAAAATAGTCTTACAGGAGGATCTATCATGAAAAAAATCGAGGCGGTCATTAAACCGTTCAAACTCGATGAGGTGAAGGATGCTCTCAACTCCATCGGCATTCAAGGAATAACGGTAACTGAAGTGAAGGGTTTTGGCAGGCAAAAGGGCCACACCGAGCTGTATCGCGGGGCTGAGTACGTTGTCGACTTCCTTCCCAAGGTCAAGCTCGAGATCATTGCAGGGGACTCGCTGGTGCCTAAAATAATTGAAACCATAGAAACCTCGGCCAAAACGGGCCGAATTGGAGACGGCAAAATCTTCGTGACGCCTGTTGACGAAGTAATCCGCATTCGCACCGGTGAACGGGGCGAATCGGCCATATAATAAACGTATTGAGTTTTTGCGTTGTGAGTTTTGAGTGTATTCTCGTAGAAGAACCAATGTCTTTTAACTGATATTAGAGGAGGAACCAATGATACCCAAAGATGTACTGAAACTGGCAAAAGAAAACAAGGCAATAATGGTGGACTTCAAATTCATGGACTACCCCGGGCTGTGGCAGCATTTCTCTACGCCGGTGGAAGAACTTACCGAGGCCCTATTCGAAGAAGGTTTGGGTTTCGACGGCTCGAGCATCCGCGGCTGGCAGGCCATCCATGCAAGCGACATGCTCGTAGTCCCGGACGCGGAAACGGCGGTGATGGACCCCTTTACCAAGTACCCCACGCTGTCGCTCATCTGCAATATCGTGGATCCCATCACGAAGGAGCGTTACAGCCGCGACCCGCGTTACATCGCACAGAAGGCGGAAGCCTATCTGAAATCTACCGGCATCGGAGACACATGCTACATGGGTCCGGAGCCGGAATTCTTCATCTTCGACGATGTCCGCTTCGACCAGAATTCCCATGAGGGCTACTACCACGTTGACAGCGTGGAAGGCATCTGGAACAGCGGCCGCGTTGAAAACCCGAACCTGGGTTATAAACCCCGCCACAAGGAAGGCTACTTCCCGGTACCTCCGATAGACAGCCAGGAGGACATCCGAACAGAGGCGGTACAGGAGATGCAGAAAGTCGGCATCTATGTTGAGAAGCAGCACCATGAAGTGGCCACCGCAGGCCAAGCCGAGATCGACATGCGCTTCAGTCCTCTCGTCAAAATGGCAGACCAACTCATGTACTTCAAGTACATCATGAAGAACGTGGCCAAGCGGCACAATAAGACCGTGACGTTCATGCCCAAGCCCCTTTTCGGTGACAACGGGTCGGGCATGCACACCCACCAGTCCATCTGGAAGGGAGGCAAACCCCTGTTCGCCGGCGACAAGTATGCAGGCATGTCGCAGATGGCACTGTGGTATATCGGCGGCATCCTCAAACATGCAAAGAAGATCGCGGCCTTCACGAACCCCACGACGAACTCATACAAACGCCTGACCCCGGGCTTTGAAGCTCCGGTGAACCTGGCCTACTCCAGCAGAAACCGTTCAGCTTCCATCCGCATCCCGATGTACAGCCCGAGCCCCAAGTCAAAACGCATTGAGGTCCGGTTCCCCGACCCTTCCTGCAACCCCTATCTCGCTTTCGCGGCCATGCTCATGGCGGGCCTCGACGGCATCGAGAACAAACTCGATCCAGGCCAACCGCTCGACAAGGACATCTACGATATGGCGCCAGAAGAACTGGCCAATGTGCCGTCCATGCCGGGTTCGCTTGACGAGGCGCTCAACAACCTCGAAGAAGACCACGGCTTCCTCCTCAAAGGAGATGTATTCACCACGGATGCCATTGAGATGTGGCTCGATTACAAGAGGACGAAGGAAGTGGATGCACTTCGTCTAAGACCCCATCCTTACGAGTTTTTCCTTTACTACGACATGTAAGAGATACGGTACGGAACATTGTCAACCGGAACCTTGATTTCAGGGTTCCGGTTTTTTTGTACTCATAAAGTTTTAGGTTTGCTGGCTCCCGCTGTTTGACTGATCTCTCAAGTAGTATTTCCCCATCAGGCGAACGGCGGCATCATTACAAAAAATGGAACGCCTGTCGACTCTTCTCTGCTCGGCCAGCAGTTCGAGGACCCGAAATATTTCTGGGGAAGACTTTCCGCCACAACTCCCTACCCATTTAACGGCGGATCGTCTTCAGGGTCTAATATCGGCCCGAACAACCCAGACCTCATGAAGGCAGTGCAGGCGCGGATTCAAGCCCTGCGGTCAGCAGACCCGATCAACAAGGCGGAAATACCGGTGGATCTGGTTACCGCTTCGGGCAGCGGCCTCGACCCGCACATAAGCCCTGCTGCGGCTGAATACCAATTGCAGAGGGTAGCGAAAAGCCGTAGCGTCGATGAATCCAAGGTTCGCGCCCTGATAGAACAGCATACGAATGGACGCTGGATCGGCCTGATCGGCGAACCGGTGGTCAATGTTCTCGAACTGAATCTGGCGTTAGATGGGCAATAGCAGAGGAGAAAAACCATGGAAGTAGTTGCACAAATTTTTACCATCTTGTTTCTTTGGGCAACATTGGTTTTCCCACTGAGGGCAAACGCTGTCGTCTTTTCCCCGATTCCAGCGGAGCGTGAAGAGAAGGCCACCAAGGGAATCATGGAGAAGGGAGACATTGTTTGCCTTTTCCAGAGCGGAACAGCGGATGTGAGGAAGGCAATAACCGTGAATGATGACCTCCCGGTATACCGCGAATCTAAGTCCCATGAACTCGTGGAAGTCGGAAAAATCAGGGTGCTTTCCTATGTCGGAGAAGATTATATCAAAGGTGAAGTGATCGAAGGGGAGTTGAAAGCCCGCGACATCGCAGAAAAAGGCGATGTCGCAAGTTTAATAATATCATCGGAAAACAAATGCAAATAGGAGAACCATCCACACCTCCTGTCTCTCGCCTGGCGGAAAATAATCTATCCTGTCCACCCGGCCGTTAAAGTAGGCAAATCCCCCCTCTGTTCGACAATTTCCCGACTTTCGTGATTTCCAGCTCATTTTGCGGCAATTTTATCAAAATGCGCCGTAAAACCCCGTCTCTTCAGGGCGGGGATGTAAGGCGTTGGTTGCAGGGCAACCAAATTTTACCGTTTTTGTGAGATAAGTAGACAAATGTCCACTTATCTGCTATCATTAACAATGCTGGTTGGGCCTGTTAAAGATTCTGAGTTGCAAACAATTACTGCCGTCGGTAAGGTGTCGGTAACAGACGATAGTACCGCAATCTTGCTCGGGCTCCTCGGTTTTTCAGCAACTAAGCTCTGGAACACTGCCGTATGGTATAGCAAAGAAGCGTGGAAAACTTCGGGGAAAATCCCTACCTATAATGACCTCGATGTTGTGATGAAGCAAGAACACCCCCTTTGGTACCGCCGGCTGCATTCACAAAGTGCCCAGGCAGTTTTGGAAGATCTTTGGCAATCATACAAATCATGGTACGCACTCCGTAAAAAGGGTGACAAGAAAGCTAAACCGCCAGGCACTAGGCGGAAAACTACCCTGTCGGCCGTGACATTCAAGCAAACAGCCGTTCAGTGGGATCCACGGACTTCCACGGTTCGACTCAGCATCCCAAAAGACATCTACGACAAGCAATTTCTCTATTTAAAGGTCAGGATGCCTTATGGATACCGTTTTACCATCGACAACATTCAGATAGGGCGTCTGGTCTATCTGAAGGGTGTTTGGTATGTTCACCTCGTCTACAAAATGCTGCTCCCCGAACTGAAAGGAAACGGGGAAGCAATGGGCGTCGACCTGGGGATGGTAAACATCGTTGCCACAGCCTGTACCGATGGGTCAACATCCCTCTGGCTGGGTGGAGAATTAGCTGCACTTGAACGGTACTTTGAGAAGCAAAAATCTAAAACCGCCAAAAGCAGGTCCAGAAAATCGTGTGCACTGAACCAAAAATGGTCTCGTCAGCGTACCCATCTGCTCCACAGTTTTACCAAATCTCTCGTCCGCGATGCAGAGGCTCGCGGTGTTTCCACGATCATCGTGGGAACCCTTAAGGACATCAGAACAGGCAAAGACTGGGGTGATAGTGGGAACCAGAACCTGCATAAGTGGCCGTTCGACCGTATCGT
>Ga0209415_10004836_pt1 | contig 24520 bp, 18 predicted proteins | sample PeaSoiSIISIP2007_FD_187696 | JGI IMG/M metagenome (GOLD analysis project Ga0209415, IMG submission 187696) | Peat soil microbial communities from Weissenstadt, Germany - SII-SIP-2007 (SPAdes) (version 2) | ecosystem: Environmental > Terrestrial > Soil > Wetlands > Peat | place: Germany... | reverse complement strand
TCGGTGCTCGAGAAGACGAAGCTCTGGTACCCCCCTTCGGCGGCGAGGAAGTGGGTCATGTACCTACTACTCCCTTCACATGGGCCCGATGGCCCTGGGACGAGACTCGGCGGCCGAGGTCTCGGGTTCGGTCAATTCAGATGGTCAGGTCAGATGGTCAGGCGATCGGACTCGAGGTCAGGCGCAGCCTCGATATGAGACGCTCCCCCGAAGAACGGGGGCCGACGATACCGACTCCGCGCGACGCCGGGCAAGGAAGCACCCTTCGGTCCACCTGGGCGGATCCTCAGACCCCGACGTCGACCTCCTTGGTATCGGGGCCGGCGATGAGCTCGTAATCAGGGTTCAAGACGGCGAGCTGGCCCTCCCACGCCCCCACCATCCCCTGGGCCACGAGGCGCGCTCCCTGCTGGATGCCGGGGATCCGACGCCTCCCCTGGAAGACCAGCAAGATGGCGCCGGTACCGTCGACGAGCGTGCACTCCAGGTTGGCGGTCGCGCCCCCGGTGGGAACGCGAACGGAGCGGATCTTGCCCGCCACCCGCACCCGCTGGCGCCACTGGGCCTCTCCGATGGGGGTGGTTCCCACGACATGGGGACCGAACTCCTCACCCGCACGAACCGCCGCCTTCGCGCCGGCCCGTACCGACGCGCGCGCCTGGCGGGCGACGGTGCGCGCCGCGGCCTCCCCTCCCATCCGATGCTTCCACCCGCCCGACAACTGGAACGGCACGATGGTGGCGTTGACGTGCGGGAGATGCCCGACGGCCGCGGCGATGCGGTCCGCGCTGCGGTCGTGCAGGAGCCGCCGCCAACCCGCCGCGAAACCGCGACGGGGAAGCAACATCGTGAGTTCGGTGTCGCTGTCGCCGGTGATCTGGGCGGCGAGCTCGAGCGCGGCGCGCGCCAACCGTCGGTCGGGGCAGTCGATGATGTCGAGCGGGAGGCGCGAGAGGCCCAGGCGGCTCCAGTCGTGCTCCAGGACGGCGGCCTCGAGCGGGTCAACCGCGAAATGCACGGCCCGGAGACGGTCGGGCGACAGCGTCCGCGCGTACTGGATCGCCCGGGCCGTGGCCAGGTCCATTCGGTCTACGAGCACCACCACCACGTGGTGACGCAGCACGGGGGCCTCACACGCTTGGGCTGCCCCCGCCTCGAGCTGCTGGTCCTCCTTGACGTACTGCCGGTGGAGGCGCAACAGGACCAGGACCCCGAGCGGCATGAGGATCACGACAACCCAGGCTCCCTCACGGAACTTGGTGACGGCGAAGATCAGAAGCACCACGAACGACAGCACCGCGGCGGTGCCGTTGATGACCACACCCCGCCGCCAGTGGGGCTCGTGGTTCGTCAAGTGGAACTTCACCATGCCCGCCCCAGCCATGGTGAAGCCGGTGAACACACCGATGGCGTACAGCGCGATCAGACTGTTCACATTGGCGCGTGTGACGAGCAGGATTGCGATCGACACCGTGGTGAGCACCAGGATCCCCGTGGAGAACACCAGGCGGTGCCCACGACGCGTGAGCTGGCGCGGCAGGTAGGAATCGTCGGCGGCGAAGCTGGCCAGGAAAGGAAACCCCGTGAAGCTGGTATTGGCCGCCAGGACCAGGATGAGCATGGTCCCGCCCTGCAGGAAGAGGAAGAGTACATGTGGGAATGCACCGTGCCCGTAGACGTACTGCGCCACCTGAGCCAGCACCGTGGGCGTTCCCAGGACGCGAGGCACGGGGTGCACGACGGCGGACAGTGCTGCGATCCCGAGTACGAGTGACCCGAGGACGAGGCTCATGATCACGAGGGTGATGCGGGCGTTGCGCGACTCCGGTGGCCGGAAGACGCTCACGCCGTTGGAGATGGCCTCGGTGCCGGTCAGCGCCGAGCCTCCCGATGCGAACGCCTTGGCGACGATGAACACCGACGCACCCAGGAGCAGTCCGCGCCCAGGCGTGCCCACCGACACCGCCCCCGACTGGTGCAACGCATGGACGTGGAGGTCACCCAGGACGGCCTTGACCGACCCCACGATGATCAGGAGTGCCATGTTGGCGATGAAGAAGTAGGTCGGTATGGCGAAGGTGCGGCCCGCCTCGCGGATGCCGCGCAGGTTGCCGTAGGCGATGAGGATCACGAGGCCGATGGCGATCCACATCGTGCCGTCATGGTGGCCGAAGCGCGGGAAGACAGACACCAGCGCGTCCACCCCGGCGGCCACAGATACCGCGACCGTGAGCGTGTAGTCGATCAGTAGCGACACCGCCGCGATCTGGGCCACGCCCAAACCGAAGTTCTCGCGTGCCACGACGTAGGCACCGCCCGCCTTTGTGTAGACCTTCACGACCTCGAGGTACGACGCTGTCACGAAGAGCAGGACGACGACGACCGCGATGGTCACGGGCACCACCAGGGCGAAGGCGGCGACGCCGACGTACTTCACCAGCTGGACGAGGATCTGCTCCGTGGCATAGGCCGAAGACGAGATGACGTCGGAGGACAGCACCGCCAGCGCCGTGGGCTTGCCCAGGCGCTCGACCGACTGTCGTTCGGAGGCAAGAGGCGGCCCCAGGACGAAGTTCTTGAACCGGTACCGGGCGTTCTCGGGGAGGTCGACGACGTCGGGCGACGGGAGCGCCTCGGGGGCGACCCGACGCCCGGGAGTGAGCCCGCCGGCCCGGGCGACCCCAGGCACCGCCGGCGGTTCCTCGCCCGGCAGGACTGCTTCCCCTGCCCTGGGCACCGGCATCTCGCTCACGCCTTCAGGTAATCACATCCCGTGAGTTGTCCGGCGCAGCATTGCCGTGTTGCATGGTGCGGTGCACGTCGTCATCGTGGGGTGTGGTCGGGTCGGCTCCGGGCTCGCTATCGGATTAGTCGAGCAAGACCACACCGTCTCGATCATCGACAAGCGCTCCCGCGCCTTTCGTCGCCTTCCTCCGGACTGGCCCGGGAACTCGATCGTGGGGTCGGGATTCGATCGTGACGACCTCGACAGGGCCGGGGCGGACCGGGCAGGTGCCTTGGCCGCAGTCACGAGCGGAGACAACTCGAACATCTTGACGGCCCGGATCGCGCGGGAGAAGTACGGCATCCACAATGTCGTGGCCCGCATCTACGACCCCCGTCGGGCCGAGATCTATCAACGACTGGGGATCCCGACTGTCGCCACGGTGACGTGGACCATCGAACAGGTGATGCACCGCTTGCTCCCCGCGGCCGTCGCGGGCGAGTGGACCGATCCCTCGGGACTCCTCGTCCTCGTCGAGCGCGTCCTGCCCGAAGCCTGGGCCGGAAAGGCGCTGCGCACCGTCGGCATCCCCGGGAAGATTCACGTGGTGGCCGTGACCAGAGCGGGCGTGCCCCGGCTGGAGGTGGCCGATCTCGTCGGGCAAGAAGGTGACGTGCTGCACCTGGCAGTGCTCAAGGACACCGTGGGCGAACTCGAGTACCGGTTCAACGGCGCCAACCCCGTCCTCGACGGTCCGGGACCAGGGGGTGTGCAGTGAAGGTCGCCATTGCCGGAGCCGGCAATGTGGGAACGGCCATTGCCAAGGACCTCGCCGCCAACGGTCATGACGTACTGCTGATCGAGCGGGACCCCGACCTCGTCGAGCGCCTTCGCTCCTCGGTCGCCGACGTGACCTGGGTGGCGGCCGATGCCTGCGAAGTCGACTCCCTCGATGCCGCCGGCATGGCACAGGTCGACGTGGCGGTGGCGGCGACAGGAGACGACGAGGACAACCTGGTCATCTCCCTGCTCGCCAAACAGGAATTTGCAGTACCTCGCGTGGTGGCCAGAGTGAACCATCCCAGCAATCAGTGGCTGTTCAACGAATCGTGGGGAGTCGACATCTCGGTGTCGACGCCGCAACTCATCACCGCTCTGGTCGAAGAGGCGGTCTCCGTCGGATCACTCGTCCGGCTGCTGCAATTCGAACGGGGCAATGCACATCTCGTCGAGGTGACGCTGGCCGACGGCTCGCCTGCCGCCGGGAGTGCACTGGTCGACCTTCAGTTCCCCCGTGACGCTACGGTCGTGGCCGTGGTGCGCGGCGACAGGCTGGTGGTGCCGCGCGGCGACACGATGCTGAGCGCTGGGGACGAGGTCATGGTTCTCGTCACCCGAGAAGCGGAGAGAGCGGTCCAGCATCTCCTGGTGGGCGACTGATCTCGCCTGGCCCCGGCCAGGGATCATCCTGAAAGCGATGAGAACCCCGTACGGGGTATCGGCCCGTACAATTCGTTCTCATGGAGGCGGCCTTCTTCGATCTCGACAAGACCATCATCGCCCGGGCGTCGATGGCCGCCTTCGGTCACCATTTCTACCGGGGCGGCCTGATCTCCCGAGCCACCGTGGTGCGCGCCCTGACCTCGCAATTGGTGTACCTGCACCTAGGCGCGAGCGAGCAGAAACTGGCCCGGATCCGGGAGTCTGTGCTGAAGCTGACCAGCGGGTGGGACCAAGAGGAGGTCTCTCGCATCGTGCGGGAGACCCTCGACGAGGTGGTCGAGCCGATCATCTACGCCGAGGCTCTCGAGCTCCTGGAACAGCACCACGCCTCAGGACGAAAGACGTACCTCGTCTCGGCCTCACCCGAGGAGATCGTGCAGCCCCTGGCCGAATATCTCGGCGTGGACGGCGCCATCGCCAGCCGGGCCGTGGTGGATCTCGATGGGCGCTACACCGGCGAGATGGCGTTCTACGCCTACGGTCCCTTCAAAGCCGAGGCGATGCGCGATCTCGCCCGGTTCGAAGGGATCGATCTGGCCTCGTCCTACGCGTACTCCGACTCGTACACCGACGTTCCCATGCTCGAGGCCGTCGGGCATCCGGTGGTCGTCAATCCCGATCGGGTCCTCGCCCGGCTGGCGCGCGACCGCGGTTGGGAGACGTTGCAGTTCACTCGACCTGTCCGACTCCGTGACAGGGTGCCGGTGCCGAACCTTCCGACGGCGGCCGCGCTGACCGGTGTGGCGCTCGCCGCCACAGGTGCCGCTGTATTGGTCAGACGGCACGGGCACAGATCGGCCCGCACGCTGAGATGATCAGGCTTCGCGCAACCGCTTTGCGGCGATGAGGCCGAGACCGACGAGGATGGCGAGGATCAGCAGTTTCTTCACGAGCGCGATCCTACCCATGGGCCGTGGCTTCGCATCCCGGCCCGCTGACCAGGGACATTGTGCCGCGAGGTCGGAGAAGTCGTCAGACCGTCAGTAGATCGCGAGCGCCGGTGTCCGACGAGGGGTGGCGCAACTTCGACATGGCGCGCGCCTCGATCTGACGGATGCGCTCTCGAGTGAGGTTGAAGTGCTCGCCGACCTCTTCCAACGTGCGGGGTTCGCCGCGGTCGAGCCCGAAGCGCAGGCGCAGGATCTCGCGCTCACGCTCGTCGAGCGGCGACAGAAGGCGATTGATCTCGTCGGGTAGCAACGACGTCGCTGCGACCTCGAACGGCGACTCGGCCGAGCGGTCCTCGACAACGTCGCCGAGCTCCGCGTCGCCGTCTTCGCGCAGCGGTTCGGACAGCGACAGGGGTTCGGCCCGGAAGCGCAGCGCCTCGATGAGCTTGTCTTCGGGCATTTCCACCTCGACCCCGAGCTCGGCCAGCGTGGCCGGGCGTCCGAGCTTCAACTCGAGACGAGCCTGTGCCTTCTGCACGCGTGCCAGCGTGTCGCCGGCATGGACCGGGAGTCGGATCGTTCGGCCCGTGTTGGCGATGCCTCGCGTGATCGCTTGGCGGATCCACCAAGTGGCGTAGGTGGAGAACTTGAAACCCTTGCGCCAATCGAACTTCTCGACGGCGTGCATGAGGCCCAGGTTTCCCTCTTGGATCAGGTCGAGGAGGGGTAGTCCCGACGCCTGGTACTTCTTGGCGATCGAAACGACGAGACGGAGGTTGGACTGGACGAAGGTCTGCTGGGCCTGCTCTCCGGTCTGGATCTTTCGCTTCAGTTCACGGCGCTTGGCCGGAGTGAGGTCCTTGACCTTCATGGCGAGGTCCAACTCGGCGGCGCGACCCCCTTCGATGGTCTGTGCCAGGCGAACCTCGTCGTCCTTTGTCAGCAACGGGTACTGGCCGATATCGGTCAGATAGAGCCGGACCAGGTCCTCTTCGTCGCGCTCGACGCGCTCCTTCGCCAACGTCCCTACCCTTCGTCGGAACCCTCCGGCGATCCCTGCCGGTGGTCGAGGTCCTCGGCTGTGGCTTGCCACTGGGAACCGGCTTTCCGGTGTCCAGGGCCACGTCTGTAACACACCTGTAGAAATCAGTTTACCGACAGAGTCAAGTGCCGAGCCCCTGAAACACCCTCATCGGCGACACCGGAGAGCGGGTCCCATGCCGGAAAGCAGCATCAGGTCTGTTCGAACCGGGCCCAAGGGTGCTGCCGGGTGCGGCCCGGCGGCGGTCGGGGCTCAACGGCTACCCCGAGAGGGGCGGACCTACGGGCCACGGCACGATGCCGGACCCGGCCCCGGCGATCATCTCCTCGAGGCGCTGTTGATGAACCGTGACGACCGCGACGTCGTGCGGACGCCGAAGCAGGGTTTGGGTGAGCGCTTCGAGTGCCTGCCACTCTTCTGTCTCGTCGCGGAGCACGAGCCTGAGGCACCGGATCATGGGAGCGTCGGCAACGGGCGAGCTGTGCCGCAGGTGGAGGGCATATCCCGTTACCAGGCGGGCCAGGACGACGCGCCCGACACCGACGAGTCGCGGCAGCGTGCCGCCCGATGACGCCTCCGAGATCGTTCCCCGAGCCAACAACGTCCCGCTGTTCCCGGATTGCCCGCCATCGAGCACTGCCCCCGCCAACACCGAAAGCATGCGGTCCACTTCGGCGCTCGGAGGAAGGACGAGGGTGGCCGGATCGACCGAATCGAGCGCGGGAAGACGATCTGCGAACAACTCAGCGTGCCAGGCGTGTTGTTGGCTGTAGACGTCGAAGAGCACCTGCGCCTCGGCTACCGGTTCTGACGCGACCCACGAGCCGAGCAACTCGAAGAGCCGGCGCTCCACCCACTGATAGGACCCGACGATTCGTGCCTGGACGGCGAGCGGCAACGCAGAACCACCCGGGCCGACTGTGTCGGCGGGCACCCCTCCACCCATCGCCAGTGCGGTGGGGTCGAACCTGTCAGGCACCGGGGACGGCCCCGTCGTCGCGACTTGTGCCCGCCCCAGGCACGGTCGACATCGTCTCGGGAGCGGGATCCCGGTAGCGATTCGTGATCGGCATGCGCCGATCCTTGCCGAACGCCTTGGCGGTGATGCGGACACCGGGAGGGGATTGCCGGCGCTTGTACTCCGCCCCGTCCACCAGGGAGGCCACCCGCGCCACGAGCTCAGGGTCGTACCCGCTGCCAGCCACATCTGCGATCGACCTGTCGTTGAGCACGAGCGCTTCGATCAGGGGGTCGAGGGTGTCGTAGGGCGGCAGGCTCTGGTCGTCTCGCTGATCGGGGCGCAGCTCGGCCGACGGTGGCTTTGTGAGCACTGACTCCGGGATGAGCTCCCTGCCCTCGCGGGAATTTCTGTAGCGGCACAACCGGTAGACGAGGGTCTTGGGAACGTCCTTGATCACGGCGAAGCCACCGGCCGAGTCGCCGTACAGGGTCGAGTACCCGGTGGCGAGCTCACTTTTGTTTCCGGTCGTGAGCACGATCCACCCCCGCGCGTTGGACACCGCCATGAGGACGACCCCCCGAATGCGTGACTGCAGGTTCTCGTCGGTCAGTCCGGTCGGGACTGTACCCAGCGCGCCGACGAGCACCTCGGTGAACGCGCTGTGCACCGCCTCGATCGGAACGCCGCAAAGGTCGATACCGAGTTGTTCGGCCAGTGTTGTGGCGTCGGTGACCGACCCGCGGCTCGAGTAGCGCGACGGCATCGACAGGCCGTGCACGTGAGCGGCGCCGAGCGCGTCCACGGCGATGGCTGCAACGAGAGAAGAGTCGACACCCCCCGACAAGCCGATCACTGCGTCTGTGAAGCCGTTCTTCCTGATGTAGTCACGCGTCCCAACCACGAGGGCCTCATAGACCTCGGCCTCCTCGGTCAACGGAGCGGGAATTGCCGGGGGTCGTCGCGCCACTGGATCGCGCGGACCGACGCTCACTGCGATCACCGGAAGCGTCGGGGGCCGGGATCCGGCGTGAACGGGGATGTCAACGACGAGCGTGGCCTGGGTGAACCTCGCGGCTTCCGCGAGCAGGTCGCCATTGGCGTCCATCACGAACGAACCACCGTCGAATACCAGCTCATCCTGACCGCCGACCTGGTTGACGTAGGCGATGTTGCACCCCGACTCCGCTACGCGCTCGCGTGCCACAGCCAGACGGTCGGCTTGGCGCGCCATCGAATACGGGGAGGCATTGACATTCACGACCAAACCGGCGCCACCCGCGGCCTGCAGGGGTATCGCGCCGTTGGGGAACCACAAGTCTTCACAGATCGATACTCCGACGGACATGCCGGCGACTTCATAGAGCTGGAGCGGTGCCGTGCCAGGGGCGAACCAACGCTCCTCATCGAATACCCCGTAGTTGGGAAGCCGACGCTTGTGGTACACCCCGACGACGCACCCCCCGGCGCACACCGCTACGGCGTTGCGCAGGCGGCGGGGCGCGCCGCGGATCGCGGCTTCTCGCGCCACCGCGCCCGCACCGGCAGCGTGGGCCACCGCGTCATCGAGGTCTTCGTCCCCGGCGACGTCGACGAACCCGACGAGAGCCGCGCAGGTGGACGTGGCAGCGGCGACTCTCTCCAGAGCAGCCAGGTTGTGGGCCACGAACGCCGGTTTCAAGAGCAGGTCCTCAGGGGGGTAGCCCGTAATGGCCAGCTCGGGGAATGCGACGATGTCGGCGCCCTCGGCCTCGACGCGAGCCAGGGAGTCGATGATCCGCGCCGCATTGCCGTCCAGCTCACCCACAACGGTGTCGAGCTGGCACAACGCCAAACGCAGGTGGGACACGGAGGAATCTTACCGGCACCCTTGGTAGGGCCAGCCTGGCATGCTGCGGAGATGGCCGCGCCATCGCCGGACGAACACCAGGCCGGTGAGGGTCGGACCCGGCCAATACCGGTACCCGACGCGCTCGCAAACCTCGCTCGTCTGTCCGCTGCGCCCGAGGCGGTATCGGCGACCCTGCACCGCGTGATCGACGAATACCCGGAAATCCTCGACCGGCTGTTACTCGGATCCGAACCGTGCCCTCTGGCCGAGGTCCTGGTTCGCGTGTGCGGCGCCAGCAACTCACTGGCTCGCCTGTGCGTCGTGGACCGGGCTGCTTTCGACGTCCTCGACTCCTTGGAGCGACCCGTCGAAATCGACTCGTCGGACCCCGTGACCCTGGCGCGCTCGAAGCGACTGGAGCTGCTGCGTCTCGCGGCACGTGATCTCCTGGGTCTCGACCCACTCGAAACCGTTGGCAAGGGGTTGGCGGATCTGGCCCAACGGATCCTCGCGGGCGCGGTTTCGCTTGCCGACGGCGGGCAATCCATCGCCGTCATCGGAATGGGCAAGCTCGGAGGGCGGGAGCTCAACTACGCAAGCGACGTAGACATCCTCTTCGTGACGGCGCGCTCTCCCGGAGAAGATGTGGCGCGGCGGATCTTGCGGATCGCACAACTCTGCTTCCGAGTCGACGTCGATCTTCGTCCTGAAGGGCGCGCCGGACCGCTGGCGAGGACCAATGAGAGCTACCTCGCCTACTGGGCCCGTTGGGCAGCGACATGGGAGTTCCAGGCTCTGTTGAAGGCGCGCGCCGTCGCGGGTGACGCAGAGCTGGGACTTCAGTTCGAGCAGGGCGCCGGAGAACAAGTGTGGGGTAGGAACTACAGCTCGGACGAGCTTGCCGCGGTGCGATTGATGAAAGCCCGAACCGAGGAGGCCGTGGCGGTCCGAGGACTCGTCGGCCGCGAGATCAAGCGCGGACCCGGAGGCATCCGCGACGTCGAATTCGCGGTCCAACTTCTGCAGCTCGTGCACGGTCGCCACGACGAGGGGATCAGAGATCGCTCGACGCTCGGCGCTCTCACGGAGTTGGCCGGCGCCGGGTACGTGGCCGACGAGGATGCCAAAGCGTTGGCCGATGACTACAGGTTCCTGCGAACGGTCGAGCACCGACTCCAACTGCTCGAAGAGGACCAGACCCACTCGGTTCCGGTCGAACCGACGGCCCGACGCCGGCTGGCACTCGTACTCGGATTCGTAGATGACGCCACGGCCTCGGCGACCGCCCGATTCGACGACGAGCTTCGCCATCGTCAACGTGAGGTGCGGGCCATCCACGAGCGGCTCTTCTTCCGTCCCCTACTCGAAGCATTCGCAACCGCGGCAACCCCGGCGGGACAGCTCCCGGCAGCGCCCGGTTCTGCCGAGGCGGAGTCCACCGGGGTCGTCATGTCTTCCGAGGCCGTGGACCGCCGCCTCGCAGCTTTCGGGTTTGCCGACGCAACGCGCACGCGCGCCGCGATCGCAGATCTCGCGAGCGGCCTGACGCGCAGTTCGCGGCTCATGGCGCAGCTGCTCCCACTCCTGCTCGACTGGCTCTCGCTGTCCCCGGACCCCGATCTCGGTCTGCTGGGTCTGCGCGACCTTGTCTTGCACCCACACCAACGACAGCTACTCGTCTCCACCTTCCGGGAGTCTTCCGAGGCAGCGCGGCGCCTGTGTCTACTGCTCGGGTCGAGCCGAACGCTGGTCGAGGCCATCGAGCACAACCCCGAGCTCATCGCCACCATCGGAGACGACGCGGCGCTCGCCCCCAGCCGTCGCGACGAGCTGGTGGGAGAAGCCGGCGAACGACTCCGGCGCAACGTCGACGAGACGTGGCGACGAACGCAGCTCGTGCGTATGCGCCAGGAACAATATGTCCGCATCGCGGCGCGAGACCTGCTCGGGATCGATGATGTCGTGGAGACGGGTAGAGCCCTCACCTCGTTGAGCGAAGCACTCCTCGAGGCAGCGCTCGAGGTGATCGATCCCGGCATGCAGTTCTCGATCGTCGGAATGGGCCGGCTCGGTGGAATGGAGATGTCGTACGCCAGTGATCTGGACCTCCTCCTTGTCTACGACGGTGCCGGCGACGTCGAGGGTGAGTCTGTCGCCGAGTCGCTGCTTCGCCTGATGCACGGACCGAGCCCCGCGCAGCGCGTCGCGTCCATCGACCTCGGCCTTCGACCCGAAGGTGGCCATGGACGCCTCGCACGGGACCTGCACGGATACGCCGTCTATTTCGACCGTTGGGCCGAAACGTGGGAGCGTCAGGCTCTCACGCGGGCTCGCATCGTGGCGGGCGATCGCGACCTGGGCGAGCGGTTCATGACCTTGGTGAACACCTTCGTATGGGACCGGCCCCTCACAAGCGGCGAGGTGGCCGCCATCAGAAGAATGAAAGCCCGAATCGAGCGCGAGCGAATTCCGCCCCGCGAGGACCCACAGTTCCACCTGAAGCTGGGACGCGGGTCACTGTCCGACATCGAATGGACGGTGCAACTCCTCCAGCTCCTCCACCACATACCGGGGACCAACACCCACACCGCGCTCGAGGTCCTGGGCGACGTCGAGCTCCTCGCTCCCGCCGACCTCGCCGCGTTGCGCGACTCCTTCCGCTTCTGCGAACAAACCAGGAATCGCTGGCACCTGGTGGGTGCGCTGCCGGGCGGAGCCTCCCCCGGAGACGCCCTGCCGACCGAGCCGGACCAGCTCTCCCACCTGGCGAGAAGCCTCGGCACGACACCCTCGAGGCTCCGCGACGACTACAGGCGAGTCACTCGGCGAGCTCGCCGGGTGGTCGAGCGCACCTTCTACGGAATCGCGGAGGCCTGACGGGTCATCGATCGCCGTCGCTGCACTCGACGGGAGCACCCCCATTATCATTCGTCGTGGTGCCAGTACGGGAACGGCTTTGATCGGTGTGACGGCACACCCCGATGCGGAGCACAAGCCCAAAGCGGCACCGGGTTCGGTGGAGCTGATCGACGCGCTCCTCGAATTGATGCCTGACGCGGCTTTGGTGGCCGACTCCGGAGGTCAGATCGTTGCGGCCAACGCCTGGGCCGAGTCGATGTTCGGTTACGCGCCCGGCGCTCTCACTGGGATCGACGTCGACGTCCTCGTTCCCGATCAGTTCCGGGCTGACCACGCCCGACAGCGTCATGGGTATGTCGACAACCCCACGCCGCGGCCAATGGGCACGCGTCCTGAGTTGTGGGCCGCGCGTCTGGACCGGTCCGTTTTCCCCGCCGATATCAGCCTTGCCCCCCTGGGCACTCCCGAACGTCCACTTACGCTGGCGGTGGTGCGGGACCTGACGGGACGCAGGGCCGCGTGGGAGGCAGCCGCGTGGCTGGCAGCCATCGTTTCGTCGTCCGAGGACGCCATCGTGTCCATGGACCTGAGCGGGATGCTGACGACTTGGAACCCCGGGGCCGAGCGTCTACTCGGATACAGCGCCGAAGAAATCTGCGGCAAGCCGGTCTCGAGGCTGGTCCCCGATAGTCTGCGAGCCGACTTCGAAGAACAAATGGCCCGGGTTCGTGCCGGAATGCACATCCCCACCCGCGACACGGTCCGCCTCCACCGAAACGGACACGAGGTCGAGGTGGCCGAGGCGCTCTCGCTCATTCGCGAACCAACCGGTGCCGCCACGGGTATCTCGGCCCTCCTCCGAGATATCACCGCTCGCAAGCGAGGCGAACGCGAACTGCGGCGCCTTCTGGTGGACGGACAACGGCGCGAGCGTTGGCTCGGTTCGATCTCGGAAGTCAGGTTGTCGATGCTCGCCGGCGGAAGCCTCGAGCAGTGGCTCGGGCTCATCGCCCGGCGAGCGTCGGAGCTTTCCGACGCAGACGGCATCACGGTGAGCATCGTGGCGGGAACCGACGACACCTCCCTGAAGGTGATCGCGACCCACGGAGCAGCCGTCTCCGCGTTACGAGATCAGGTCGTCTCGATCGAAGGTTCTGTGGCCGGGCGGGTCTTCATGACAGGACGGTCGATAGTTGCGCCTGATTCCTCGTCGGTTCGCGGCAGGGCTGACACCGTCCCTTCCGGTCTCGGACCTCTCCTCCTCGTGCCTATCACCACGTCGCACGGGAACGGTGGAGTTCTAGGCGTCGTACGCCAAGTGGGACGAGCCGGCTTCAGCCCCGAGGAGATCCGCGTCGTCGAGAGCTTCGGTCAACAGGCGGGGTTGGCCATCGAGCTCGACCGCGCCCAGAACGATCGAGAGCAACTCGCCATCCTGGGCGACCGTGAACGAATTGCCCGGGATCTGCACGATCACGTCGTCCAACGGCTCTTTGCGGTGGGCATGGCTCTGCAGGCAGCTTTGCACTCCATCTCCGATGTGACGGCGTCGGCGCGAATCGGTGAGTCCATCGAGGAGCTCGATGCCACCATCCGCGACGTGCGATCGACGATCTTCTCTCTGGCTCTGCGGACGAACGACAAGGGCGGAACCAGCACGCGGGCGCGCATCCTCGACGTGACCTCAATGGCGGCTCAGGGGCTGGGCTTCCAACCCCGCCTGCAGTTCGACGGTCCGGTCGACACGAGGATTCCCGAAGAGCTCGTCCCCGATGTCCTGGCCGTGGTGCGTGAAGGACTCTCCAACGCCGCCCGCCACGCGAAAGCGTCGCGCGTCGAGGTGCGCGTCGATGCATTGGAGGGGTTGACCATCACGGTCACCGACAACGGCATCGGCATCAAGGACATCGACCGATCGAGTGGCCTCGCCAACCTGCGCGCCCGGGCAGAGGCTCGAGGTGGATCGATGGTCGTGGGAAACGCGCCGAAGCGAGGAACACGGTTGCTCTGGAGTGTCCCTCTGCCAAACTGACGAGCCCTACTCCGACTGTTCGAACCCCCCTATGGCCTCGACATCCCGACGGGCGATCACGTGCACGTCGACGTCGCAATCGGCCGCAAAACGCAGCACTCGCTGGACGACAGATCCTTTGGTCAGCTCCTCCCACCGGCTTCGTCGGCTCGACCCGAGCACGATCTGGGTGACCTGATGTTCACGCGCAAAATCGACGAGAGCGCGGGCGGGTTCGTCGCGATTGATCAAGTGCCACTCCGCCCCGAGAGCGTCGGCCAGCTTATGTAGCGTTTCGAGCTCGTCGACAGCGCTGTGGCGCGCCTGGTCGGAGGCCACAACGTGGACGGCATGCAGGTCAGCCTTGGTCCTCGCCGCGATGCGCGCCGCCCGGCGGATCACGGCATCGGTACCGTGCGCCCCGGTGACGGCAACCAAGATTCGTTCCCGCGTCTCCCACAACGCGTCGGCATGCCGGTCGCGCAGGTAGGCCAGAAGCTCCTCTTCGGTCTCATCGGCAACGAAGCGAAGTGCAAGCTCTCGCAATGCCACGAGATTCTCCGTGCGGAAGAAATGGGTGAGGGCGTCGGGGACCTTCTCGGTGGGGTAGATGTTGCCATGGACCATCCGACGACGAAGCGCTTCGGGCGAGGAGTCGATCAGCTCCAACTGGTCGGCTCGGCGCACGACCCAGTCCGGGACACGCTCTCGGACCCGAGTACCGGTCATGCGCTCGACGGCGTCGGCGATGCTCTCCAAGTGCTGGACGTTCACCGTTGTGATCACGGCGATTCCCGCCTCGAGGAGTTCCAGGACGTCCTCCCAGCGCTTCTCATGGCGCCCTGAGCCCGGAACGTTCGTATGGGCGAGCTCGTCAACCAGGGCCAGCTCGGGCCGGCGGGCGAGGACGGCGTCCACGTCCATCTCCTCGAACTGCGATCCCCGGTACGCAACGACTTTGCGCGGTACCACTTCGAGGTCCCGAATCAACTCGGCCGTGCGCGGTCGACCGTGTGTCTCGACGAACCCCACGACCACATCCGCCCCTCGGCGGTGTCGGCGCCAGCCCTCGTCCAGCATGGCGAAGGTCTTCCCCACACCCGCGACCGCTCCCATATAGATGCGGAAGCGGCCCGTGGGGCCGACGGCATCGGGCTCGTCCGGCTCGGAGCGGGCCGAGGGGCCGAGATCGGTCATGGGCCCATTGTGCCCGTTGCCCGGACCGGCGTGGACCAAAGCGTGCGCCGGTATCGTGGAAGAACGACGGACACGAGGTGAAGATCGTGAAGACCTGGCGACGCGGTGTGGTGGGCTCGGTCGCCGCTCTTATCGTCATGGCTCCGCTCGTGACCGTGATGCTCGTGCTGCGGAGCCACCTGAGCATCGCCACCACCGGCCTCGTCCTGGTCGTCCCTGTCGTGACCGCTGGGGTCGTCGGAGGGTTCGAGGCCGGGGTCTTCGGCGTGATCGCCGGCTTCCTGGTTTACGACCTGGTGTTCGTCCCGCCGTACTACACGCTGTCGGTGGGGGCGAACGAGAACTGGGTCGCTCTCGGTGTGTACGTGGCGGTGATGCTGCTCGTGGCCAGAGTGGTGGCTCGACTCGAGGCAGCCCGCGCCGAAGCCCATCAGCACGAGCAGGCCATCAGGAGACTGTTCGAGCTCACGGACCTCGTCATCGAAGACCGTCCTCTCTCTGAGATCCTCGAGCTGATCGTGTCCACGGTCCACGAGGCGTTCGCATTGCGAAGTGTCGCTCTGATGCTCCCCCTGGGGACGCGCCTGGAGGTCGTCGCTTCGGCCGGCACGCCCCTGTCGGACGCGGAGTTGCAACAGGTCGCCCCCGCTGCCGGCATGCCCGCCAGCCTGGCGAGATCTGCGACCGCGCCGAGCGAGCAAGCTCAGACCGTGGCGCTCACCGCCACGGGACGCCCGATCGGCCTCCTCCACATCTGGGGAGCCGAGCTCAGTCGGCACGACCAAGAGTTACTACACACGTTCGCCAATCACATGGCGCTCGCACTCGAGCGTGCGCAACTTCGAGAACAGGCCGTCCGGACGGAGTTGCTCGAGGAGGTGGATCGTCTGCAACGCGCTCTTGTCGGTGCGGTGTCGCACGACCTTCGTACCCCGTTGGCCACGATCAAGGCATCGGCTTCCACCCTGCGCAGTACCGACGCGGACATATCGCTTCCCGAGCGTGAAGAATTGCTCGAGCTCATCGACAAGCAGGCGGACCGTCTCGACCGTCTTGTCACCAACCTCCTCGATCTGTCCCGGGTGCAAGCCGGCGCCCTTGAGCTGCGCAACGGGCCGATCGCTGTTGCCGATCTCGTCGCGGACGCCTTGCGGGGCCTCGGACAGCCGGCAACGGGCACCGATATCACCGTCGCGATCGATGACGATCTTCCCCTCGTGGACGTCGATCACCTCCTGATCGGACAGGTGCTCGCCAACCTCCTCGACAACGCCATCCGCCATGCTCCTCCGGGCACGGCCATCACGATCTCGGCTTTCCTCCGTGCCGACGGCCTTGTGCAACTGGTCGTCGCAGACAGGGGGCCGGGCGTGGCGCGCACCGAAAGGACCAGCGTCTTCCACCTGTTCAACCGCAGTGGCACCTCGGGCGGAACCGGTGTGGGCCTGTCGATTGCCAAGGCCTTCGTCGAGGCCCACGGTCAGGAGATATGGGTCGAGGACGCACCGGGCGGGGGGGCCCGATTCTGCTTCACGATGCCAACGGCGCGCGTCACCGCGGACGTGCGCTGAATGGCCACGATCCTGGCCATCGACGACGACCAAGCGCTGCTCAGGGTGCTGCGGATCGGGCTCAGCGCACTCGGACACGATGTGATCGTCGCCTCCACCGGCGAGCAGGGCATCTCGCAGGCCGCCATCGGTGCACCCGACGCCGTCGTCCTCGACCTCGGTCTACCCGACCTCGACGGCATGGAAGTGTGCCGGAGGATCCGGCAATGGAGCAACGTGCCGATCATCGTGCTCTCGGCCGACGGCACTGAAGACCGCAAGATCGCCTCCCTCGACGGCGGGGCCGACGACTACATGACCAAGCCGTTCGGCATGGGTGAGCTCGAGGCACGCCTCCGTGTCGCGCTGCGGCACCGTCCCTCGGAAGGTGACGAGGACGACACCACCGACATCGTGGTCGGTGCGCTCGAACTCGACCTGGTCCATCACGAAGCGCGCATCGGTGGGCGCCCCGTCGAACTGACGACCCGAGAGTTCGCGCTCCTCGTCTTTCTGGCCCGCCATGCCGGCAAGATCTGCACGCATCGCATGATCCTCGAGCACGTGTGGGGCCCCCACTACGGTACCGAGACCCAGTACTTGCGGGTGTACGTCTACCGCTTGCGACGGAAGCTGGGTGACGAGAAAGGCGCCCTGCTGCGCACGAGTCCGGGGGTGGGGTACCAACTGGTCGACGAGGAGAGCATCTAGCGGGCAGGACGAAGGTCAGCGGGATCCCCCTCGTCGGGCGTGGAGGAATTAACCTCTGTCGACACCGGGACGAAGGGGGTCGTCGATGGCTCGAAAGCTTGGCGCTGAGTTCCTGGGCACATTGATCCTCGTCTTTTTCGCAGTCGGGGTCGCCACCTTGTCTTTTGGCTTCGGTGCTACCGGGACGAGCTTCTATGCCGGTGTGGTCGCCACCGCCTTGGCATTCGGGCTCACATTGTTGGCTCTGGCCTACGTGCTGGGGCCCATCTCCGGATGCCATGTCAATCCGGCGGTCACGATCGGCGCCCTCGTCGCGGGCCGGATCACGCTCGTCGAAGCGGTCGGGTACTGGATCGCCCAGTTCGTCGGCGGGATCCTCGGCGCCCTCCTTCTCTGGGCCACCTTCAGTTCGTCGCCCCTGTACAGCAGATCGAAGATCGGGCTCGGAACCGACGGATGGGGACCGGCCAGCCACATCCAGATCAACGCCGGGGGTGCGTTCCTGGCCGAGGTGGTGCTCACGGCCTTCTTCGTATTCGTCATCCTCGGGGTGACGAGCAAGATCGGGAACACCGCCACCGCCGGCATGGTGATCGGGCTCACCCTCACCGTGGTGCATCTCATCGGCATCCCGATCACCGGCACCTCCGTCAACCCGGCTCGAAGCCTGGGACCCGCACTCGTCATCGGAGGAACCGCACTGCACCAGGTCTGGCTCTTCATCGTGGCGCCACTCGTCGGAGGGGTCCTCGCCGCCGGCCTCCACCTTGCCCTCTACCCGAAGGCCGAACCCGACACCACACCCACGCCCGAGCCTGCCTGAGGCAGAACCGTCGTCGTGCCGGTCGCCGCAAGCCGTGGGACGCCTCGAAGCCGGACTCGTCCACAGTCGGGGCCATACATGCCAGGCCCCACCCCGAGGGTCCCCTCGGCGACGCCCTACCGTGGCGCGGTGGCACGGGCGCGGCACGGGCTTGTCCTGTTCGTGCTCACCGGCGCGATCGGCCTGGCCGCGTGTTCGGGCGGCTCCCCGAAGCCCTCAGCCGAGAGCTCGACCACGTCGGCATCGACCACTTCCGTCTCGTCGGCCGGGTCCGCCACGACGGCAGCGCCTTCGACGTCGAACCTTGTCGTCACGAACGAGATCCGGTCCCAACTTGTCGCCGCCGGAGCCGCGCTCAACAGCCTCTCTCCCTCGGATTACACGGGGTTGCGCCCGGGAGAGACGTATTACGCGTACGACTCCGGCACACAGACCTATTGGGCTGGTGCAGGTCTTGTCCCCAGCGCCACGTCCACCCCCGCGCAGGTCGCCTCCCAAGACGACGGGGCCTACCTGCTCTTCGAACGCACCGCGGACGGGACATGGCAGGCCCACGACGTCGGACTGGCGGGGACTCCCGATGGGAGCACCTGCCCTGTCACCGTGCCGAGCTCGATTCTCACGCTGTGGGGCTGGCCGCCGGGGAGCTGTCGCCCCGCCACGATCAGCTGACGATCCGGGCCCGCTCCGACAGGTACCCGAAGGCCACCGACTTGTGCGTGTCCTCGAAGTCCTCGTGGTAGACGATCTCTCCCCGCACCACGCCATCCGCACGTCGGAAATGCGACTACCAGGCGCTGGTCGAAGCCGTCCGGGACGAGGCGCCCGACGTGATCGGTAGCGTCGAGGTTGTGTTCGACGGAGCCGCCCGAACTCTGCGAGAGACGGACTTCGCCGTGGCTTGCCCGATCGCCACGGTGGCTCTCGAGGTTTCGAGCACCAATGAGCAGCTCCGCCACGCCACCGCCGGGGTCTTGGGCACCTGGATCGAAGCAGCCGCGGCACGCTTCGAGGCCCAGAACATCCCCACCGACGACGCACGGCTCCTCGCGATGGCTCTCATGGCACCACTCCGAGCATGACTGAGCACGGCGTCTCCACCGGCACGTCGAAGGCCGCCGCGACGGTAACACCGGTCGACCCGGCGCTGGCGCCCGTGCTGGACGAGGCGGCGCTCCGCCAGCTGGCGGAGTTCGGCACAGATCAAGTGGTCGGCGCGGGCGACATCTTGTTCCGCGCCGGGGACGCGACCTACGACTTCTTCGTGATACTGGACGGGAGGGCCGAGGTCGTTCGCCAAAACCTCGACAGCGAGCGGATCATCGTCAGCTACGGACCGGGCGGGTTCCTGGGAGAACTGAGCCTCTTGACCGGTCAACGGCCGTTCGTGACTGCCCGGGTCACCGAGCCGGGGCGCGTCCTGAGGGTGCGGCGAGACGATTTTCGTCGCCTCATGAGCGCCAAACCGGAGATCGCCGATCTCATATTCAATGCGTTCGAGGCCCGTAGAGAGGGTCTCCGTCTGGGTGAAGGTGCCCGGGCGATCCAGATCATCGGTTCCCGGTACTCGGCGCAGTCCATGGCACTGCGGGCTTTCGCGACGAGTGCCCACCTGCCGCACGTTTGGATCGACCTCGAGGAATCGGCCGACCCCGACGTCCTTCTGGCGAGCAAAGGCCTACGTCCCCCCGATGCGCCTGCCGTCATCACGGCAACGGCAGTGCTCCGCCACCCATCACCCGGGGAGTTCGCTGAACATCTCGGTCTGACGTTTCGACCCGTTCCGGGCACGCTGTTCGATCTCGTGGTGATCGGTGCCGGCCCGGCCGGTCTGGCTTCTGCCGTATACGGCGCTTCGGAAGGGCTCAACACCGTGGCGCTCGACGCCGTCGCGGTGGGGGGACAAGCCGGAGCAAGCTCGCGCATCGAGAACTACGTCGGATTCCCGAACGGGATATCCGGAGGGGACCTGGTGTCGCGCACCGCCATCCAGGCCCAGCGTCTCGGGGCGCGCCTCAACGCCCCGTGTGTCGCAATCGGTCTCCGTGCCGAGCACGGATTCCACGTCGTGACGCTCCAGGACGGGAGCGAGGTGCCCTGCCGGGCGGTGATCATCGCCTCAGGGGCACGGTACCGCCGGCTGGAGGTCGACAACCTGCAGCAGTTCGAGGGAGCGGGCGTCTACTACGCCGCCACCGACCTCGAAGCGAGGATCTGCGACGGACAGGACGTGGTCGTCGTGGGTGGTGGAAATTCGGCCGGGCAGGCCGCCATCTACATGGCTCAACATCGATGCAAGGTCTTCATCGCAATCCGCAGGGATGATCTGACTGCAACCATGTCGAGATACCTGATCGAGCGCATCGAGGCTGACCGACGCATCGACGTGCTGGCCAATACCGAGGTCCGAGCCCTCGACGGGGGCAATCATCTCGAGCAGGTAACCCTCGAGCACACCCCGACGGGGACACAAAGGACGATCTCGTGCGGGGGGCTGTTCTGTTTCATCGGGGCCGATCCCGCGACCACGTGGCTCGCGGGGGCCGTCGCGCTGGACTCTCGGGGGTTCATCCTGACCGACCGCGACCTGCCTGACCGGGAAGCGGCTGAGGCGCCACTCACGGTACGAAATCCGTTGCCGTTCGAGACCTCGGTGTTGGGGGTCTTCGCTGTCGGCGATGTGCGCCACGGCTCGCTCAAGCGCGTCGCATCGGCTGTCGGCGAGGGTTCGAGCGCGGTGCGATCGGTGCACGAGCACCTCGCCGCCACGGGGGCCTGAAAGCGCCCGACGCCGCTACATTTGCGCCCGTGGGCCACCTGGCGACCTTTGAACAGAAGCGGGCCTGGGACGAAGACGGATGGTGCGTGCTCGAGGCAGTGGTTCCCGACGAGGACCTGGCGGCCGCCCAGAATGCGGTTGCCAAGCTTTTCCCCAGTGCGAAGGAGATGGCGACGGCGTCGGGCGTCGCTGTGCAACGTTGGAGGACGTGGGACGCGCCTTGGCCGGAGTTCCCGTTCCGGAGCCGCACTCTCAACCGCCTCGTGGTGGGCGACGCAATGATCGACCTGGCCCGAGACCTTCTGGGCGGTGATGTCCGGATGTACTTGGCGATCGCATCGGCCAAGTACGCCGGTCAACCCTCGGAATACAACCAGCTTCTGCATACAGACTTCCCGAACCACACTCTGACGGTGCCGCGGGCCGAGCCGGGGTACCAGCAAATGGAGACTTTCGTCTACCTCACCGACGTGGGTCCGGAAAACGGCGCCACCCGTTTCGTGTCCCGTCTCCGGACACGGAACATCCCCGTGGGTGAGCACACATTGAACCTCGAGGACTATGCCGATCTCTACCGCGAAAGTGGGGACGCCTCGGCGCCGGCCGGGTCGATCGTCGTCTACCGGCCCGACGTCTATCACCGCTCCGTGGATTTCCACGATCCGAACCAGGCCCGCTTCATGCTCCATGTGTCGTACAAGCCCGCCGCCATGGAGTGGGGCGGTTACCAGGCCTGGCCCATCAAGGGCTTCTCGGCGGAGTGGCACAATTTTGTGCAGCAGGCCACACCGAGACAGTTGACGGCCTTGGGGTTCCCCGCACCGGGGCACCCCTTCTGGACCCACGACACGTTGGCAGGGGTGGCGAGTCGCTACCCCGCGTTGGACCTGACACCTTGGCGCGACGGGCTTACCGGCGCACCGTAGCCACCGACTTTCAGGACGTTCCGCCGTGTGACTCTCGCCCGCGGGTCACAAATGGCGGCTTCGAGCTCGGTCGGCGCTCCTTGGAGCCGTCCCACGACGACCGCATCCCAGGGACATTGTCCATGAGCGCTCCCGTTTTGATGGCCTCGATGAACCGGCGCAGCACCCCAGCGGCCTCGTCAACGGGTGTTTCGGCCGGGGACCGTCGGGCGGGCACCACGAGGTTCGTCGTCGAACGTCGGCCAGGACGACATGGGGAATACGACAGGAACGCGTCACGGCCCCCTTATCTGTCGACGACGTCAGGCCTCGCGCCAACCGCCAGGATCCGAGCCACCCGCGGGGGCATCCACCAATTCCACTTGTCGAACAACGACACCAACGCTGGAACGAGCAGTGCCCGGACCACGGTGGCGTCGAGGAGGATGCCCACGCCCAACCCGGTGGCGAGCACCTTGATGTCGGTATCGGGTGCGGATGCCAGCGATGCGAAGGCCAGGAACAGGATCAGCGCGGCGCTGGTGACCAGCCGTCCGGTCCGACCCAACCCCTCAGTGATCGCAGCATTGGTCTCACCGGTCCGGTCGTATTCCTCGCGGACTCGCGTGAGGATGAACACCTCGTAGTCCATGGACAAGCCGAACAGAAACGCGAACACCATGAGCGGGATCCAGAACGTGATCGCGCCGGTGGCCGCGATGCCGAAGATGGCATGCGATCCATGCCCCTCCTGCCAAAACCATGTCAAGAACCCGAACGTCGCCGACAGTGACAACAGGTTGAGGACGATCGCCTTCGCGGCCAGGAGGATGGACCGGAAGGCGCGCGCCAGGAGCAGGAATGTCAGCAAAGCGATAAGGCTGAACATGAGGGGGAAGTTTCCGAAGACGGCGTGGCTGTAGTCCTGCTGGATGGCGCCGTCCCCTGTCACCCCGACCACGCCCGCATGGCCGACCACCGCTGCTTGTGTCGCACGAACCGGCGCCAGCGTGACGTTGTTGACCGTCGCGGCGTCAGGGATGGCGATGATGTCGGACATGCCATGACGCGTTCCCGTCGAACCCGCCGGGAGCGACGCGGAGGTCAGCCCGTGCACACCGAGCAACGTGTCACGCACCGATGGGCCGGCTGACGCGGCGGTCAATACCTCGATCGGAGTAAGGACCCCCGAGGGGACACCCCCCACAACCAGTGTTTGATAGGTGTCGTACGCCGATCCCGACTTGGCCAGGGCGTCCACTCCGGTCTCTCCCACTTTGATATGCAAGGCCGGCGCCGCGAACAGTCCCAGAAGTGCGAGAGCCAGGCCGGCTGCGGCCCATCGCCAGCGGATAACTCTTCGACCCCACGCGCTCCAGGCCCGGCTCGGTCGGCTCTCCTTGCGGATACGAGGCCAATCGACCCGGGGCCCGATCCCACCCAACAATGCGGGCAGAAGCGTGATGACCACGAGGATCGATACCAGTGGGATCAACACCCCCCCGATACCCGTGCTCCGGAGCCCCGGTACGGGGAGCACCACCAAGGCGAGGAGCCCGACCGCGACCGTGAGGCCCGAGAGCACGACGGCTCGACCCGCCCTCTCCGCGGCGATGACCACCGCGGCGGCGTTGTCGGCTCCGCGGGCCCGCTCCTCGCGCCAGCGCGTTACCAAAAGAAGTGAGTAGTCGATCGCTACGCCGAGACCCACCAATGCGATCAGGAACTCGACGATGAACGATACGTCGGTCAGATAGGTCAGCCCAAGCACGAGCAAGAACGTGGTCAGGATGGACACTGCCGCCACCAACAACGGCACGAGCGCGAGAAACGAAGCGAACACGAAGGCCAACACCGCCAACGCACCGCCGGCACCGATGAGTGTCTCCACGAACACCCCGGGACCTTTGGTCTGGCTGCCGGTGGACAGCTGCGTCAGGCCGGTCAAACCGACGCGGTAGCCGGGGAGAGCATGTGCCACGATTCCCTGCGCCGCGCTCACCCGCTTGTCGGCACCGAAGCTGTTGGCGGGCGGTGAAAAGATGAGCGCGAATGTGCTGCGGCCGTCGTTCGTCACAAAATGCGAGTCGTTGGTGACACCGAGGTCGACGACCCGCAACGCCGGCTCTCTGCTCCGCACGGAATCGAACGCATCGGCGATGACCGTGGCGTTGCGAGCCACGATCTGGCCCGACGGTGCGGTAACGACCACGATGGATGGCGACGTGTCTCCGCCGTTGCCGTAGATGTGTTGAATGCGGACGGCCGTCTCGTATCCGGGCTGCCCCGGGAGGGAGAAGTCCACGACCAAGCGCTTCTGGACCTTGCCCGATGCCATTCCTCCAGCGACGAGCACGACCAACCAGAAGATGATGACGGCGCGGCGGTGCCGCAGCACGAAACATGCCAACCGCCCCAAGGCGGTAGTCGGATTCGGGCCTTCGGTGCGGTTGCGCTGCGATCGGGTCTGAGTCAGGACAGCCATATGAACGCTCCATCCAGAATTGTTCGCGACTGAACCTTTCTACCATGATTGATTCTCGTGGTAAAGTTCCTATTCGATGAGTCCGCCCGACCCCACTGACCTGGATCCCGAGACCGAAGCCCGCGCCGGGCCCCGGGCCCAGGGCCGCCCCCCGTTCGGCCAGGCGGTCGGGTTCCTACTCTCGCAGCTCGGGTTCGAGACGTCGCGCCGGTTCGGGGACCTCATGAGCGAGGTCGGTCTCGAGCCCCGCC
>Ga0209415_10004835_pt1 | contig 24522 bp, 24 predicted proteins | sample PeaSoiSIISIP2007_FD_187696 | JGI IMG/M metagenome (GOLD analysis project Ga0209415, IMG submission 187696) | Peat soil microbial communities from Weissenstadt, Germany - SII-SIP-2007 (SPAdes) (version 2) | ecosystem: Environmental > Terrestrial > Soil > Wetlands > Peat | place: Germany... | reverse complement strand
CTGGCGCGGGCGCGGGCGCAGGTGAAGGCCAGCCTGCTGATGTCGCTGGAGAGCACCGGCAGCCGCTGCGAGCAGCTTGCCCGGCAGTTGCAGGTGTTCGGCCGGGTGATCCCGACGGCGGAGACGGTGGCGAAGATCAACGCGGTGACCACGGCGGACGTGTGCGGCGCGGCGGGGCGGATCTTCCGTGCCGCACCGACGCTGGCGACGCTCGGCCCGGTCGAGCAGGTGCCCGGGCTGGCGGAGGTGGTGGAGCGGCTGGCGGCGTAGAGTGGCAAGGGGTGCATCTGCCGCACGCCGAGGTCGCGATATGTGACGTTCGCAAGCTGACGCATTATTGTCTGGATCCCACGCACCCGCGCGGACGGCACAAGGCGAGGGTCTTCCGCCAAGCCCTGGGGATCACCGCGGCGGACGCCGACTGGCTTCGACAGACGCTGCTCGACGCGGCCGCCGCTGTCGAGGCGACAGGGACTGCCGCCGGCGCATTTGGCAGACAGTGGCGGATGGACGTGCCGATCGCGCGACTTGGACGCGCTGGCATGGTAAGGGCGGTGTGGATCATCCGGTCGGGAGAGACCATCCCGAGGTTCGTGACCTGTTGGGTGTTGTGATGTCAGACACAAAGAAGGCTGCACCGCTGCTCTCTGATCTCGACGTCGTCGCCTTGCTGAGCGACCGGCCGGCGGACGGCCTTGCACGCGGGCAGGTTGGAACGGTGGTCGACACGCTCGGCGAGTCGGATGTCCTGGTGGAATTCAGCGACGAAGATGGCCGTGCGTACGCGATCGTTCCATGCGCGTGCACCGACCTGTTGCCGCTGCATTATCTTCCTCGCGCCGCATGAGCGCCGATCGCCCTGCCACAGAGCCGATGGCGCGCGAAGGGCCTGCGTCGGATGACGCCGCAATGCCGCGGCGGCGGCTTGGACGCTTGGCCGGCAAGCTTCACCTTCCAGATAACTTCGATGATCCGCTGCCCGACGACGTTATCGCCCTGTTCGAAGGGCGTTGACCGGCCCCACACCAGATCCGCGGGCGATTGGGGTGATCCGTGCCGCAGACCGGTAGCTCGGGCTTTACTCGGCCCTCGTGCACCTCATCTGACACCACGCGCCGCTCACGAAAGGCCAGCACACCAGCCATGGACCCTCTTAGCCTCCTCGCCGACCTGATCGCCCGCGCCCGCGCCGCCGGGGCGGACGCGGCGGATGCCGTGCTGATCGCCGGCACCTCGCTGGGCGTGCAGCGGCGGCTGGGCCAGACCGAGCACGTCGAGCGGTCCGAGGGCCGCGACCTGGGTCTGCGCGTCTTCCTGGGGCAGCGGGCCGCGATGGTGTCGTCCACCACGCTCGATCCGTCCGGCTTCGCGGCGCTGGCGGCGCGCGCGGTGGCGATGGCCAAGGTGGTGCCGGAGGACCCGTATGCCGGCCTGGCCGAGACCGCCGCGCCGCCGGAGGCGGTGGCGCTCGACCTGGACGACCCCAGCGAGCCCGATACCGCGGCGCTGCTGGCGCGCGCGGGCCTCGCCGAGGACGCGGCGCTGGCGGTGCCAGGCGTCAACAACTCGGAAGGCGCTTCGGCGGGGTATGGGCGGACCGAGGCATTCCTGGTCACCTCGGCGGGGTTCGCCGGGCGGATGGTGCGAACCAGCCATTCGGTCTCCGCGACCGCGCTGGCCGGCGCCGGCACCGGGATGCAGCGCGATTACGACTACCATTCGGCCGTGCATCTGGCTGATCTGGACGACCCGGCGGCGATCGGGCGCAGCGCCGGGGAGCGGACGATCGCGCGGCTGAATCCGATCCGCCCGGCCACCGCGAAGCTGCCGGTGTTGTATGACCCGCGGGTGTCCGGCGGGTTGGTCGGGCATTTCGTTGGCGCGATCAACGGCGCCTCGGTGGCGCGCGGCACGTCGTTCCTGAAGGACAAGATGGGCGCGCGCGTGTTTGCCGCGGGGATCGCGATCCATGACGATCCGCGCCGGGTGCGCGGGCCGCGCTCGCGCACGTTCGACGGCGAGGGCACACCGACCGCCGCCCGGGCGCTGATCGAGGACGGGGTGCTGACCACCTGGCTGCTGGACTCGCGGTCGGCGCGGCAGCTTGGGCTGACCTCGACCGGGCATGCGGCGCGCGGGACGGGCGGGCCGCCGTCGCCGTCGGCGTCCAACCTGTATCTGGCGGCGGGGGCGCTGTCGCCGGCGGCGCTGATGGCGGATATCCGGCTTGGCCTGTATGTGACCGAGCTGATCGGCATGGGGATCAACGGCGTCACCGGTGACTACAGCCGCGGCGCCGCCGGGTTCATGATCCGCGACGGACAGCTTGCCGAGCCGGTGGCCGAGATCACCGTCGCCGGGAATTTGATCGAGATGTTCGCCCACCTGACGCCGGCGAACGATCTGCGCTTCCGCCGCGGCACCGATGCGCCGACGGTGCGGGTGGAGGGGATGACCCTGGCGGGGGCGTGATCCGTCCCCCATATTGCGGGTGTTTTTTCGCGAGCGTGATGGACCATGCGACGTAGCCACTTCCTGCTTGCCGTGATCGCGGCGTTGGCGATCGCCCTGACCCCGGGGCTGGCCGATGCGCGCGCCGGCAGCGGGTCCTCGTTCGGCAGCCGCGGCAGCCAGACCTGGTCGGCGCCGCCGTCCACCGGCACGGCGCCCTATGCGTCGCCGATGCAGCGGAGCCTGACGCCGGGCAGCCCCGGCTATGGCACCGGCGGTGGCTATCGCGGCGGGTTTGGTGGGGGCCTGCTGGGCGGGCTGCTCGGCTTCGGGCTGGCCGGGCTGCTGCTGGGGCACGGTTTCATGGGCTTCGGGATGTTCGGATTGTTCGGCCTGCTGATCCGCATCGCCATCATCGTGTTCATCGTGCGCTGGGTGATGCGGATGTTCCGCGGCTCGTCGCCGATGTACGCCGGCGGCGGCCCGGCGATGTTCGCGCCCGGTGGGGGGATGGGCGGTCCGCTGGGCGGCGCCGGCCCGATGGCGGGCGGCGGACGACGCGGCGTGGTGCCGATCGCCATCGCGCCGGCCGACTACCAGGCGTTCGAGCAGTTGCTGGTGGCTATCCAGGCCGCCTGGAGCGCACATGACCTGCACCGCCTGTCCGCGCTGCTGACCCCGGAGATGCTGAGCTACTTCGGCGACCAGCTTGCCGAGCAGGCCAGCCGCGGCGTGCGCAACACGGTGACCGACGTGCACCTGGTGCAGGGCGACTTGGCCGAGGCCTGGGCCGAGGCTGGGCGCGAATACGCCACCGTGGCGATGCGGTTCCAGATGATCGACGCGACCTATGACCAGGCGGGACGGGTGGTCGACGGCAGCCCGACCGAGCACGTGACCGCGACCGAGATCTGGACTTTTGTCCGTGTGCCGGGTGGGCACTGGATCCTGTCGGCGATCCAGCAGGCGCGGTAGGGGCGCGCGGCCTGAATGCGCGAAAGCCGCTTCGGAGATGGCCCCACGCTTCGCGCACCTCGGCGAGGCGGAGTAGGAGGTGCAGAGCCCTCCTCCCCCTGCTACTCTACGCCCGCAGGAGATGTTGCATGGGCGTGATCCAGGTCCAGTTGCCGGAGGAACTCAAGTCCCTCCTCGACCGCCAAGTCGCTGAAGGCAGGGTCGCCAGCGAGTCCGCGTTCTTCGTCGAAGCCGCGCGTCGTTTCGTCGCGGACCTTGCGGCCGAGGATGAGATCGTTTCCGAGGCAAAGGCCGGCATCGCCGACGCGGAGGCGGGGCGCTATGTGACGATCTCTTCTCCCGAGGACATCGAGGCCCTCCACGACCGGACGATGGCACGCCTGCGCGACCGGTTGGCGGCTGACCTGACGTAGTGCCCTACCGGCTTGTCGGGCGGGCCGCTGATCGGATCGATGACATCCTCCTGGAGAGCGCTCGACGTTGGGGCATCGACGCCGCCGCCCGATATCATCGCCTTGTCCTCGCGGCGATCACCGCGGTCGGCGAATGCCCTACTCTCCCTGGCTCGCGAGACATTCCCCAGATCGCCGGAGTTCGAATCGACCACCTTCGTTCGGCGCGGCGCTTGGTCGAACGGGAAGACAGGGTCGCGGAACCTCGGCATCTGGTGGTCTACCGATTGGCCCCAGACGGTGCGGTTGAGATCCTCAGCCTGGTTCACGACCGCATGCTGCTCGCCCGAGCCGCGCGCCGGGCGTAGCGGGAGGCTGGTTGCTGACGGTAAACCCGGTCAGGCTGGTCAGTCGGTCACCACCTCGATCGGCTCGGGCGCGTCCGCCACGCTCAGCGGCGTGAACCCCGCCGCGTCGCCGTCCGCCCGGACCCGGATCGGCATGTTGCCCATCGCCTCGATCTTTGGCGCCCGCACGTGCCCCGTCAGAAATGCAGGAACGTGCCGCCGGGGGCGATCTGCTGGATCAGGTCGAACTCCACGCGATTCGCTGTCACCACTGGCAGCCCCCACTTCGCCGCGGTCAGGTAGATCAGCGCGTCGTTCAGGCATTCCTTGCGTTGATGCGGCTGGAACCTCTGGGTACGCGCAAGCGTGCCTGAAATCACCCCCGCGAGGTGCCAGGTTTCGGCATCCGGAACCAGCAATCGCGTATCCGGGATCGACCCCAGGAGGATGCCGTATTGCCGTCGCACACGGCGCCAGTTGCTCGCGGCGGGGTCATAATGGGCGATGCCGGCGGTGATCTCGGCGACACAGACCGAACAATGCCACTGCAACGCAGTGTCGAGCAGGATCTCGACGGCGGCGGGCAGCGTCCCGCCCATGTTCCTGATGTAGACGTTCGTATCCGGTAGCAGCGCCAAGCGCGCAGTCCCGGCGACGGACGCCGCCGCGACCAGGTGTTCGATCGGCCGTGGAGTCAGTTGGTCGCGCCACCGTTCCGGCTTGCAGCGCCGGAGCAGCACATCGAGGTCAATACTCAAGCGTATGCGACGGACCGAGCGAGCCGCGAGTCCGTCGCATCGCGGCCGCCACCGGGTCCGGGCGCGCGAGGGTCGCCAGCGCGACGAGGCCAAGCTCGGTGGTCGATCGCAGGCCGGTTTCGCGTTTCGCGGCCTCGAGCAGCGCCTTGGGTGCCCGGAAGCTGACGTGCTCGGTCTTGTCGTCCAGCAACCCGGCCTGGCGCGCTTCGTCCATCAGGACGGCGCCGATCGGGTGCTGCGGAGGCGGCGCAGCCACGTCGTGGCCCTGCGGCATCGGCTGGCTCCTGGCTGGAATGTGTGCGCATGATAGGTCCTATTGTCACACATTACAAGCTCGGAAGCCGACCCGTAAGCCAGCCTGACGGCGGGCAAGCCGGGTATGCACCGGCCTTGGCGCCGCGCCAGGTCCGGCGCAGTCGCGATGCTGAAAGCGGCACCGGTCGAGCAGGGCGCCGGCAGGTCGTTGGTCACCCGGTCACCACCTCGATCGGCCCCGGTGCGTCCGCGACACTCAGCGGCGTGAATCCCGCCGCGTCGCCGTCCGCCTGCGCCGGGATCGGCGAGTTGCCGACCACCTCGATGCGCCGGGCCCGCACGTGGCGCACCCCGGGCGCGTGGCCAAGCAGTCCGACCGGCAGCGCCGCGCCATACATCAGCGCGGCCGCCGACCCGGCGCAGCCGAACAGGATCACCGAAAAGCCAGGCTCCGCCGGCCGCGACTCCGGGGCCAGCAGGAATTTTCCGCCGTAGAGCCGGCCCTTGCTGATCACGACACTCGCCGCCTCGGTGTCCATCCCGTCGATGCGCAGACGCACCGGCGGGAAGCGGTAGCGCCCGGTCTCCCGCAGGGTCTGCACCACGTAGGCGCCGCGCCCGAGCACGCGCTTGAGCGGGATGCACAGCCGGTGCACCACCTGGGCGTCGAAGCCGATCCCCAGCATCTGCACGAACAGCCGGGCGCCGTCCGCGCCGCGCGCCACGCCCGGCCACAGCGTCCGCGTCCGCTCGAAGGCGAGCGCGGCGGCCACCGCCCTTGGGGCGAACGGCAGTGCCAGCTCATGGGCCAGCACATTGGCGGTGCCGAGCGGGATCACGCCGAGCCGCGCGCCGGATCCCATCAGCCCGTTGGCGACCTCGGCGATCGTGCCGTCGCCGCCGGCCGCGACGACCATGGGGGCGCCGGCCTGCACCGCCTCGCGCGCCAGGGTTTCGGCGTGGCCGGCACGGTGCGTCTCCGCCAGGTCGAGGCGGATGCCGTTGGCCGCCAGCACGTCCAGCACCCGCCATAGCAGCGCTGCCCGACGGCGTCCCGCCACCGGATTGAAGATGATCATCATGCGGCGCGGCACGCTGCGATGGGAGTGGGCACGCGAATCGGCCTCTCGGTCCACGGCGAGCTATCCTTGTGGCAGCGCGGCATGACGCATTGATGACACTACCGTGTCTCAGTAATGACTTTCACAATCACGGCCAATATTTTGATATGTCATTCAGTCTTCACTTTATCCACGATTCGCCCGCGCCTATTGGCTGGTCTTGCGATGAACGCACCGCTGATCCCTGGCGCGCGGACCGACTACCGCAGCGTCTTCATTTCGGACACGCATCTGGGCACGCGCGGCTGTCGCAGCGACTTTCTGGCCGACTTCCTGCGCCGCACGTCGTGCAAACATCTGTTCCTGGTGGGCGACATCATCGACGGCTGGCGCCTGCGCAAGTGCTGGTACTGGGACGCCAGCCACGACGACGTGCTGCGCCAGATCGTGCGCCACGCTCGTGCCGGGACCGAAGTGACCTACATCCCCGGCAATCACGACGAAATGTTCCGCGCCTGGCTGCCGCTGGGACTGGAGATCGCCGGCATCCGCCTGCGCCGCGAGGCCGTCCACGTCACCGCCGCCGGCAAGCGCCTGCTGGTGCTGCACGGCGACGAGTTCGACAGCGTGGTGCGCTACGCCAGGTTCCTCGCCGTGCTGGGCGACGGGGCCTATCGGGTGGCGCTGGCGTTCAATCGTTACTTCAACGCGATCCGCCGCCGCCTGGGCTACCCGTACTGGTCGCTGTCCGCGTGGCTGAAGCGCCAGGTCAAGGAAGCGGTGAAGGCGATCGACCGATTCGAGGCCACGCTCGCCGGCGAGGCGCGCCGCCGCGGCTTCGATGGCGTGGTCTGCGGCCATATCCATCACGCCGAGATGCGCGAGGTGAACGGCGTGCTGTATCTCAATGACGGCGACTGGGTGGAAAGCTGCACCGCCCTGGTCGAGCACCATGACGGCCGCCTGGAGCTGGTCGATTGGGCCGCGCTGAACCGTCTGTCGTTCTTCGCGCCGCGCCGCGCCGGGCTGCCGCAACCTGCCTGACACGCTCCCCCTCGATGGTGTCCCTCTCGATGGTCTCCCGCTCAAGGGTCTCCCTTTGGCCGCGCCCGAAGGTTGGGCCGACATGCTGCCGCCCGCCCCCTCGCATCGCATCCTGATCGTCAGCGACGCCTGGGCGCCGCAGGTCAATGGCGTGGTGCGTACGCTGACCACGGTGGCCGAGGAACTGCGGCGCATGGGCCACGTGGTGGAGGTGATCGGCCCCGACCGGTTCCGCACGGTGCGCTGCCCGACGTATCCGGAGATCCCGCTGTCGTTGCTGCCGCGCCGCCGGCTGGTCCGCATGATCGAGGCGTTCAATCCGGAAGCGTTGCATATCGCCACCGAAGGCCCGCTGGGGCTGGCGGCACGTAGCTGGGCAAAGCGCACCGGCTTTGCCTTCACCACCGCCTTCCACACCCGCTTCGCCGAGTATGTCCGGGCCCGCACCGGCCTGCCGGTGCGGCCGATCTATGCCTGGATGCGCCGCTTCCACGGCGCCAGCCAGGGCACCATGGTCGCCACCCAGTCGTTGCGCGACGAGCTGGTGGCGCGCGGCTTCCGCAACATCCGCTCCTGGTCACGCGGGGTCGATCTGGCGCTGTTCAAGCCGTTCCCGCGGGAGGAATGGAACCTGCCCGGCCCGATCTTTCTTTATGTCGGGCGGGTGGCGGTGGAGAAGAATATCGGGGCGTTCCTCGATCTTGACCTGCCGGGGTCGAAGGTCGTGGTCGGCGGCGGCCCGCAGCTTGCCGCGCTGCGGCGGGCGTATCCAAAAGTGCTGTTCACCGGCCCGCGCTACGGCGAGGCACTGGCCCGCGCCTATGCCGGCGGCGACGTGTTCATGTTCCCCAGCCTGACCGACACGTTCGGCCTGGTGATCCTGGAGGCGTTGGCCTGCGGCACGCCGGTGGCGGCGTTTCCGGTGACCGGTCCGAAGGACGTGCTGGCGGACGCGGGCGGAAAAATCGGCGCGGTGAACGTGGATTTGCGCGTGGCGGCGCTGGAGGCGTTGGGTGCGGACCGCGCGGCGTGTCGGGCGCACGCGGAGCGCTATTCGTGGCGCGCCTGCGCTGAGACGTTCCTCAGCCATTTGGTGCCGTTGATGGGGGCGGCGTAGCGCAATGCGGTGCGCGCATCAGACCACCTCTCCCGCTCTTTGCGGGCTTGGGCCGCGAAGCGGACCAAGGCGCGGCGCGTCAGCGACGCGGGTGAGGGTCGTGCGGCGGCACGGTCCTCACCCGTCTCGCTTCGCTTGCCGACCTCTCCCGCGAAGAGCGGGAGAGGTGTACGTGGGTGCTACCTGCTCGCCGCGTCGATCTGGGCGATCTCGGCCGGCGTCAGCTTGATCTCCGGCGCCTGCGCCATTTCCGCGAGGTGATCGAGATTGGTCGCGCTGACGATCGGCGCGGTCACGCTGGGCCGCGCGATCAGCCAGGCGAGCGCGATCTGTCCGGGCTTGGCGTTGTGCGCCTGCGCCACCGCGTCCAACGCGGCCAATACGCGGAAGCCTTTCTCGTTGAGGTGCTTCGCGGCGCCCGCCCCGCGGGTGCGTCCCGTCGTGTCCGCCATCGAGCGGTATTTGCCGGTCAGGAACCCGTTGGCCAGCGAATAGTAGCCAATGACCCCCACCGTCTCTTTCAGACACAGCGCCTCCAGCTCGCCCTCGAACGCGCCGCGCTCCACCAGGTTGTAGAGCGGCTGCAGGGTTTCGTAGCGCGGCAGACCGAGCCGCGCGCTGGTTTCCAGCGACGCCGCCAGCCGCGGAGCGGTGAAGTTCGATGCGCCGATCACCCGGACCTTGCCCTGCTGGATCAGCTCCTGGTACGCCGACAGCGTCTCCTCGATCGAGGTGTCCGGGTCGTCGCGATGCGACTGGTAGAGGTCGATGTAGTCGGTCTGCAGCCGGCGCAGCGAATCCTCCACTGCTTGCATCATGTAGGCGCGTGAGAGCCCCTTCTTGCCCGGCCCCATATCGCTGGCCAACTTCGTGGCGATGACCACCCTGTCGCGCCGGCCGCGCGACTTCAGCCAATTGCCGATGATCGTCTCCGACTCGCCGCCCTGGTTGCCGGGAACCCAGCGCGCATAGACGTCGGCCGTGTCGATGAAGTTGAAGCCCGCGGCGACAAAGCCGTCCAGCAGGCGGAACGACATGGCCGCGTCGGCCGTCCAGCCGAACACATTGCCGCCGAACGTCAGCGGCGCGACCTCGATCGACGATTTTCCCAGTTTACGCTTTTCCATGGGCTGTCCCCGGTGAATGATCCGGTAGCAGACAAGCCGGGGACGGCCCGCAAGTCCAGGGGGGCCACTCGCGGCTTGCGACGCCGCCGGTTGAGACATTCAAGAGGAGCAAGCCGTGAGCAAGGTTGCCGACAGTATCCGACGTGGCCTGCAGGAGGCGGTAGCCTATGCCAAGCGGGAGGCGGACGAGAGCGCCTATCGCGTCCATGTGCCCGAGAAGATCGACGTGAAGGCGATCCGGGCGCGGTTGGACATGACGCAGGAGGAGTTCGCGGGCCGATTCGGGTTCAGCGTCAACACGCTGCGCCATTGGGAGCAGGGGTCGCGCCAGCCGGAGGGGCCGACCCGGGCTTACCTTCTGGTCATCGAACGCGCGCCCAAGGCGGTCCAGAAGGCCTTGCACCCGGTTTGAGGCGCTGAGCGGTGGAGCGGCGCGGTTGGAGCCGGTCGCGCGCTCGGGGTAGGATTCCTCGAGGAAACCCCGCGAGAGCAGCATGATCATCGATTGCCACGGCCACTACACCACCGCGCCGAAGCCGCTGGACGCGTTCCGCGCGCAGCAGGTGGCGGCGTTGGGCGACGCGGCGCGCACCGCGGCGCTGACGTTGCCCAGCATCAGCGACGACGCAATCCGCACCAGCATCGAGGGCGCTCAGCTTCGCATCCAGCGCGAGCGCGGCACCGACGTGACGATCTTTTCCCCGCGCGCGTCGGGCATGGCGCACCATATCGGCGATGCCGCCACCAGCGAGGTGTGGTCGCGGCTGTGCAACGACATGGTCCACCGCGTCTGCACGCTGTTCCCGCGCAATTTTGTCGGCGTGTGCCAGTTGCCGCAGTCGCCGGGGGTCGCGCCGGCGAATTGCGTTGCCGAGCTGGAACGCTGCGTGACCCAGCTCGGCTTCGTCGGCTGCAACCTGAACCCCGACCCGTCCGGCGGCTACTGGACCGACCCGCCGCTGATCGATCGCTGGTGGTATCCGCTGTACGAGAAGATGGTGGAGCTGGACGTGCCGGCGATGATCCATGTCAGCGCCTCGTGCAATCCGAATTTTCATACGACCGGCGGGCACTACATCTGCGGCGACACCACGGCGTTCATGCAGTTGATCACCGCCGACCTGTTCAAGGATTTCCCGACGCTGAAATTCATCATCCCGCATGGCGGCGGGGCGGTGCCGTATCATTGGGGTCGCTATCGCGGGCTGGCGCAGGACATGAAGCGCCCGCCGCTGCCGGAGCTGCTGCTGCGCAACGTGTTCTTCGACACCTGCGTGTATCACCAGCCGGGGACCGACCTGCTGGCCAAGGTGATCCCGGTCGAGAACATCCTGTTCGCCTCAGAAATGGTTGGCGCGGTGCGCGGGATCGATCCGGAGACCGGGCATTATTTCGATGACACGAAGCGCTATATCGAGGCGGCGGCCGGGCTGAGCGCGGCGGATCGGCAGAAGATCTACGAGGGCAACGCCAGGCGGGTGTACGGGCGACTGAGCGCGCAGATGGCGAAGCAGGGGATCGGGTAAGAGCGAACCACTCCGTCGCGTCACGGCGCCGACTGCGCCTCTCGTCGTGCTGGGGTCGGATCGGCGTGCCCTACGTCGCGCTGGAGCGGATGTCGCGGGCGGGCGCGAGGAACAATCCGATCGAAACTGGGTTCGAGGAAACCGGGTTCAGGCCTGGGACCGAGAAGGGAGCCGGCGTTGCGAGGGTCATGGGACAGCACGAAGGCCAGAGTGCGCAACCACGTCTTCCGGCTATGGACCGCATGCGCGATCCTCGCAGCGTACGTCTACGGCTGGCTGTATGCGCCGGAGCTGCTCACATGGTGGAAGCGAGCGACGGCGTCGGTCATCGAAGCCGGATGCGGCCTTCTGCCGTACCCCTGGGGCGACCGGACCGAGGCGACGCTCGGGAACATCGGGCTGTGGGTTCAGATCACGCTCGCGATCGTGGTGTTCCGGATCCTGGTGTGGCTTCTCATGTCTGCAACAAAACATGCGTGGTCTGCGCGCCGCCGTGGTGCGCGGCGTTCAAGGGGTGCGCAACCCCCGGCGCGCGGCGCTGAATAGGTTGGCGCGCTGGGTAGCCGGTCAGGTTGGTTGGCGCGACAGGCGCATCTCGAAATGGATGCCGATCGCCTCGGGTCGAGCGGACCCGGCACCCGCCCTTGCCATTACTCCGCGGGGATCATCTCCGCGGCCATCTCCGGCGGGTCGTAGGCCCGGATCGGCGGCAGGTTGCCGTGGAAGCGTGCGACCTCGACCGTCGTGATCTGCCCGGTGCAACCCTGCGCCAGCCGTGAGGTGCCGACATCGCGCGTCAGCACGTTCGGATTGCCATGCACGCAAAGCGGCGCGTCCTCTGCCGGATCAACCGGATCGTACCAGGCGCCGGTCGACAATTGCACCACACCCGGGCGTATGCCCTCGGTCAACGACACCGCGGCCAGGCAGGCACCGCGATCGTTGGACAACCGGATGATGTCGCCATCTTCGATGCCACGCGCCGCCGCGTCCCGTTGGTGCATCCGCGCCACCTCGCGGCCGCGATGCTTGCCGGCCTGGCTGTGGCCGCCGAAATCGAGCTGGCTGTGCAGGCGTGTGGCCGGCTGGTTGGCGATCAGCCGCAGGGTATGGCGTGCGTCCGGCACATCGGTCGGCTCCAGCCAGGCGGGGTGGCCGGGGCAGTCGGGGTAGCCAAAATCCGCGATCGTCGCCGAGGCGATCTCGATCAGCCCGCTCGGCGTGGGCAGGGGATGCGCCTTGGGGTCGGCGCGAAACGCCGCCAGGATGCCGCCGTCGTCGGGGTCCATTGGCAGCGCAAGTTCGCCACGCTGCCAGAACGTCTCGAAGTCCGGGGCCTCCAGCCCGCGCTCGGCCAGCGCTGCCTGGGTGCGGGCATACAGATGGCGCAACCAGCCGGCGGCGTCGCGGCCCTCGGTGAATGCCGCCGTCTGGCCCAGCCGGTCGGCCAGGGCGGTGAAAATCGAGAAATCGTCGCGCGCTTCGCCGAATGGCGGGGCAACGCGTTGCATCGCCACCATCAGCGGATCGGCGGTGCTGGCGGCGATGTCATCGCGCTCCAGCGTCATCGTGCAGGGCAGCACGATGTCGGCGTGCTTCGCCGTCGCGGTCCAGGCGGTCTCGTGCACCACCAGCGTGTCCACCTGCGCGAAGGCGCGGCGCAGCCGGTTCAGGTCCTGATGGTGGTGGAACGGATTGCCGCCGGCCCAGTAGACGAGGCGGATATCAGGATACGTGAAGTTGCGTCCGTTGTAGTCGAATGCGGCACCCGGGTGCAGCAGCATGTCGGCGATGCGCGCCACCGGGATGAAATCCGTCACGCGGTTGCGGCCCTGCGGCAGCGCGGGGATCGGTACCGCGACCTCGCGCCGCCCGTAATGCGACAGGGTGCCGAGCGCGTAGGCGTAGCCGCCGCCCGGCAGGCCGATCTGCCCGAGCATCGCCGCCAACACCGCCGCCATCCACACCGGTTGCTCGCCATGCTCGGCACGCTGCAGCGCATGCGCAACGACGATGAGCGTGCGCCGGCCGACCAGGGAGCGGGCCAGTGCGGCGATCTCGTCGGCCGCAATGCCGCAGATCGCCGCCGCCCAGGCCGCGTCCTTCGGCTGGCCATCGGCGCGGCCGAGCAGGTAGTCCTCGAATGTCGGATAGCCGACACAGAAGCGGTCGAGGAAGGCGCGGTCATGCAGCCCTTCGGCCGCCAGCGTGTGTGCCAGGCCGAGCATCAGCGCGGTGTCGGTGTTGGGGATTGCCGGCAACCATTGCGCCGCCGCCTCGTCCGGCAGGTCGTCGCGCAACGGGCTGACCAGCACGAACTTGGCGCCGCGTTGGTGCGCGGCACGCATCGCGCCGCGCTCGATGTGCTGGCTCGACCCGCCGGCGGCCACCGCGCTGTTCTTCAGCGCCATGCCGCCGAACGCCACCACCATGTCGGTGTGCGCGGCGATCTGCTCCCAGGTGACGTTGCGCCAGTTGACCGACCTCGCCGGCCCGAGGATGTGCGGCAGGATCACCTCCGCGGCGCCGCCGCTGTAGGAGTTGACCGAGCGGACGTAGCCGCCGAGCACGGTGTTGAGGAACCGATGCAACTGGCTCTGCGCATGATGGAACCGGCCGGCGCTGGACCAGCCATAGGAGCCGCCGTAGATCGCCCCCAGCCCATGCGCGTCCCGCACCCGGGTAAGTTCGCCGGCGAGCAGGTCCAGCACGCGGTCCCAGGGCAGCGGCACGTAGTCGTCGCGGCCGCGGCGCGCATCGGGGCCGGGGCCACGTTCGAGCCAGCCGCGCCGCACATAGGGCTGGCCGATCCGCGCCGCATGGCGCAGCGCGGCAGGGAAGTTCTGCAGCAGCGGATTGGGATCCGGGTCGCCCGGATGCGGCCGCACGGCGAGGTGCCCGTCCTGCCAGGACGCGGAAAACACGCCCCAATGCGAACTGTGCGTGTGCCATTCCGCTGGTTCGACGGTCGCCGTCATGCTGCCTCCGCGCCTTGTTCAGTCCCCCGATACGGTGGGAATACCCGCTTCTCCCCCACTATGGCCCCCAGCGCCAGCGCGGCGCTTCACCGGTCGCGAGACAGATCGCCATGAGGCCGCCGCACAGCAGCACATTCCAGATGGTGAACAGAATGATCGCCACGCGGGGATCCCCGCCCCGGCTGACCTAATAAACCAACGCGGCAGCGCCTGCGAGGATCAGTACGAGGAAAACAAAGACGACGATCCAGCGTTCGACCGAGATCGGTGGCCAACCCCATCCATAGCTGCGCGCCTTGAACCAGAGCTTTGTCATCGCATCCGTGTCCGGTCAGATTTCGGGCGTGGGGATCATGCAACGAAATCTCGCCACCATGAGCCACCCAGGACCCGGCGGCAGCGCGCGGGACGAACCCTACTCCGCCGCCCCGGCCACCGGGCGCGTCCTGCACTCCATCAGGCGCGACACTTCCGCCAGGTTCGGCAGCGCGTCGAGCTTCTCCAGCAACGCGAACAGCGGGGCCACCTGCGCCCGCGGGAGTGCGAGGCCCGCGCAATCCTCGAACTTCGCCCACAGCTCCTCGCGCCGCATCGGATCGCCACCCGGACCACGCCGCGGATAATCGTCAATGCGCGAGGCCAGCCGCTCACCGTTGGTCAGCGTGAGCACCACCTCCGCGCCCCACTGATAGGGCGAGTCATCCGCCATCTCCGGATGCGCGCGCACCGTCACGCGCGGCAGCACGCGGCGCACCTGCGGATCGAGATGCGCGGTGCCCTCGAAATGTTCCAGCCGCACCGCGCCGTCGACCAGCGCGCGGGCCACCGCGTACTGGATAGAGAATTTGGCCCCGAGCGGTGTGCGCGGATCGGGGTTGTCGGTGTGCGGCAGGCGGCGGGCGTGCGCCAGCACCTCGACCGCGGCGATCGCGTCCGGCGCGGGGTGGTAACGTTGCACCAGGTCCAACGCGCGATCGATCGCGCCATGCGTGGAGCCGCAGCACGGATAGGGTTTCAGGCCGGGCTCGCCCACCTCGATCATGAACGGGGCGCCCCAGTCGGCCAGCATGCGCTCGGTGCTGTAGGTGCCGGGGCCGTTGAAGACCTGGAGAAAACCCTGCTTGTGTTCCAGCGCGCCGGGATTGGCGGTGAAGCCCTCGCGCACCAGCAGCGTTGCCAGCAGGCCGTTGCGCGCGCAGTGCCCGACGTGCAGCGGTTTCGTCATCGTGCCGAAATTCGCCTTGAGGCCGGAGGCGAACGAGGCGGCCAGGCCGATCGCGGTCGCAGTCTGCTCCGGGGTGAATTTGAGCAGCCGCGCGGCACCGGCGACGGTGCCGAAGATGCCGAGGGTGGCCGTCGGGTGCCAGCCCTTGTCGTAATGATGGAAATGCACGCCGCGTGCGATGCGGCACTCGGTCTCGAACCCCACCGCGTAGGCCAGCGCGACATCGCGGCCCGGGGTGCCGAGCTGCTCGGCCAGCGCGATCAGCGGTGCGACCAGCGGGACGGAGGGGTGTCCGCCCAGCGCGCCGGACACGTCGTCGTAGTCCAGCGCGTGCGAGGCGACGCCGTTGACGAAGCTGGCATCCAGCGCGCTGGTGCGCTTGTCGGTGCCGAAGATCAGGCACGGGCCGGGGGCCGCGGCGATCCCGGGCACGCGGAGTGGGATCCGCGCCGTGTCGGTGGTGCTGCCGGCGAGCGTCACCGCGATCGTATCGACGAACGCGGCGCGGGTCCATTCGAGGACCGTCGGCGGCAGGTCTTCGTGGCGGATGCGGTGGATACGTTCGGCGAGTTCGTGAGCGAGCGTCATGGTTCCGTTTCCCCTTGAGCACATCTACGGAGGTCGGAGTCGCGGCCCCCACCTGTCGTTGCGAGGGGCGCAGCGGCGAAGGACTCCCCCGTGGCGGGAGATTGCTTCGTCGCTGCGCTCCTCGCAATGACAGGTGGGGGCATGACTGGTGGCGTGTCCGGTCATGGTGAAAACGGCTGGGCGCCGCCGGCGAGGCGCAGCAGTTCGCGCACGCCGTCGCTGTCCAGGGCGTCGACCTCGCGGGCCAGCGCGATCAGTTGTTCCGCTTTTGCCTCCGGCATGACGCGGCCGAGGCAGTCGCGCACCTTTACCAGATGATCGGCCTCGGTGATCGGGGGCGAGCCCCAGATGCCGCGGGGCCCGTCGCAGCGCGTGTGCACGCTGCGCCCGTCCGCCAGCTCGGCGGTCGCTTCCACGTGCATCTGGTCGAAGCGCGCCGGGATGGCGGGGTCCATCCGCAGCGTGACCTTGCGCAGCAGATCGACGATCGCGGGCTCGTGCACCTTGGCGTCGGTGAACGTGTCGATGCCGACGCGACCGTCCAGCAGGGCGCGGGCCAGCGTGTATTGCAGGCTGAACTTGCCGGACAGGCCGGTCTCCGGGAATGGCCGGTTGACGTATTGCATCGCCGGGGCGACCAGCGATACCGACCGGATCGAAGCAGTGTCGGGCACCTGCGCGCGCAGCGACAGGCCGGCGGTGATGGCGAAATGTGTGCCGTACTGGCTGGGGAACATCTTCATCGCGTAGCCGGGCCGCACGATGCGGAAGGGCGGGCCGAAGTTCAGCAGGTCGTCGGGCTGGAAGGTGTCGCCGAAGAACACCGCGCCATAACCATTGTGCGCTTCGAACACGTTGGCGTTGCCGGTGAAGCCGCGCGCGGCGAGCATCGCCGCTTCCAGGCCGAGCATTGCCGCGTGGCCGCAATGGGTGGATTTCGTCATCGTCCCTATATTGGCCGCCAGCCCGCCGCAGCGCGACGCGGCGATGCCCAGCGCATTGGCCTGCGCGGTTGCATCCAGGCCCAGCACATGCCCCGCCGCCACCGCGGCACCGAGCGGGCCGACCAGGCCGGGCGGATGGAACCGCGCGCCGCCGGTTTCGTAGACATGGCCGGAATGACGCGTCCAGCCCTGGATCTCGATCCCCTTCACCAGGGCCGCGATGATGTCGCGCCCGGTGACGCGATGGGTCTCCGCCAGCGCCAGGATCGCCGGCAGCGTGGTGGACAGCGCGTGGTTCGACGGCGTCCACATCGGCTCGAAATCGAGCATGTGCATCGCGGCGCCATTCAGCGCGGCGGCGCAGGGGATCGCGGTGCGGAAGCCGAGGCCGATCGCGGTGGCGTCGCCGCGCGCGCCAAAGCTGCGATAGTGCTCGGCCAGGATGTGGATCGCTTCTTCCTCTGTGCCGGCGAGAGCGATGGCGAGTCCGTCGAGTACCAGGCGGCGCGCCGCCACGATCGCTTCGGGGGTCAGCGTCTCGTAGCTTGTGGCGACGATCTTCTCGCTCAGTTCGGTGGTGGTTCCCATGCGACGCTCCCGTTTGGTTGGGGGTCAGCTCGATCGGCGCTGTTTTCATCCGTCATGGCCGGCCCCCGAGTCTGTCGTATGCACACATCGCGGGGCGGGGCGGTCGGGACACTCCGCTGATGCGCCGGGGCGTTCGCGGCATCGCAAGCAAGCAAGCAGGATTCACCACGGAGAAGGCCGAGGGCCACGAAGGGCCACGGAGAAGGCATCGATGCGCGTCGTGCGGTGCCGGAACCGACCCCTGCGCGCAGCGCCCAAATTCCTGCTGCTCCGTGGCCCTTCGTGGCCCTCGGCCTTCTCCGTGTTGAATCCTTGCTTGCTTGCTGGATCGCGGACGATCCGAACGCGCGGACAGGTGTTGTGGCCCCCCGCTCCAGGCCGACCCATCGATCGATGACCGGTGGCGAATTGTGAGAATCCGGTAGGGCGTTGTCCCGGCCGTCTTGGTACCAGGGTCGAAGCGCGGCTGGCCGGCATAGGGCATGTCCTCGGGCTGGCCTTCGGCCAGACCCGGGGGCCGGCCATGACGGGGAGGTCGGTGGGGGTTCACGCGTGGAGCCCTCGTTACGATCCGCTGCCGATCAGTGCCATCAGCTCACGCACGCCATCGGCGGACTGGGCGTCCAGCGATTCGGCCAGCGCGATGCAGCGCTCCGTCGCCTCGGGCGTCAACCGGACCGACAGGCAGTCGCGGACCTTGGCGAGATGTTCCGCCTCCGGGATCGGCGGCTTGCCCCAGACGCCGCGCGGACCGTCGCAGCGCGCCGTCAGCGTGCACCCGTCGGCCAGCTCGACGGTTGCCTCGACATGCATCGTCTCGAAGCGGGCCGGGATGTCCTGGTCCATCCGGAAGGTGATCTTGGGCAGCAGCGCCTGGAGGTCCGGCCGGCGCAGCGTGGCGTCGGTGAACGTGGCGATGCCGACCTTGCCATCCAGTAGCGACGCGGCGAGCACGTACTGGAAGCTGAACTTGCCGGACAATCCCGTCTCCGGCAGCGGGCGGTTCACGTAGGGCATCACCGGGCCGACCAGCGTTACCGCACGGATCGTGCGCGGGTCGTCGATCTGGTGGTGCAGGTCCAGCCCGGCGGTGATGACGAAATGCGTGCCGAACTGGCTGGGGAACATTTTTATCGCATAGCCGGGGGACACCACGCGCCAGGGCGGACCGAACTTCGCCAGCTCCTCCGGCCGGAAGGTGCTTTTGTGGAACGTTCCCGCGAAGCCCTGCGGCGAGTCGAACGTTTCGGCATCGCCGGTGAAGCCGCGCGCCGCCAGCATCGCCGCGTCCAGCCCGAGCGAGGCCGCCTGGCCGCAATGGGTCGATTTTGTCATCGTACCGGCGTTGCTGAATACCGAGCCGGCGCGCGACGCGGCGATGCCGAGCGCGTGCTGCAGCCGCGGCCCGTCCAGCTCCAGCAGGTGCGCGGCGGCGACGGCGGCGCCCATCGGCCCGACCAGGCCGGGCGGATGGAATTGCAACTGCTCCGGGATGAACTGGCCGGACGCCTCGCGCAGGCAGCCCTGGATCTCGATGCCGTTGACCAGCGCGGTCAGCACCTCGCGGCCGGCCAGACCCCGCGCCTCGCCCAGCGCCAGCGCGACCGGAAGCGTGGTCGACAGCGCGTGCGTGGCAGGGCTCCACATCGGCTCGAAGTCCAGCACGTGCATCGCGGCCCCGTTCAATGCCGCGGCGCGCACCGAATCGGTGCGAAAGCCGAAGCCGATCGCGGTCGCCTCGGGCGTGCCGCCCAATGCCTGTTCGTGCGCGGCCAGGATGCGGATGGCGTCCTCGTGCGTGCCGGCGACGGCGACGGCGATGCCGTCCAGCACCAGGCGCCGCGCGGCTGCGCGTGCCGGCTCGCTCAGGTCCTCGTAGCGTGTCGCGGCGATGCGCGCGGCAAGCGTCGCTGTCAGCCCCATGGTGGCGTTGCTCCCGGTGGTTTCCTCATCGGCGCGAGCATAAGGGGTAAATAAGACCGCGGCACCGTCCCCTGGCCGTAATGGCCGGAACCATCCATCGCGGCAGAGTGCCGCTACTGATGCCCGGGACAAGCCCGGGCATGACGATGAGATCGCGCCCGACCACGCGGGCCGTCGGCGGTCAGCGATCGGCGGTCAGTCCCAGTGCGGCATACAGCCGAATGCTCGGCGGCCAGGCGTGCATGATCGCCGACCGCCCGGCATAGGCGCCCCATCCCAGCAGCAGGACGGCCACGATACTCGCCGCCCAGGCGAGACGTGGGGCGACACTGCGGGGCCGCTCCGGAGGTGGCGCGCTGAGCGTGCGCCGGATGGCCGAGACGTCAAAGTCCGGCGTACCCCGCGTCGTGGGTTCCGCGGCAGGCTCCGCGACAGGCGCCACGGTCGGGTTCGCCTCCGCCGAGGCCTCCATCTGGGCCTCCAACGCGGCGGGCGAGGGCACCCATTCGCGGGCGCAGCGGGCGCAGCGCACCACCTGCCCCGGCTTGAGCAGGGTCGGCGGCACCTCGTAAGCAGCGGTGCAGGCGGGGCAGACGATTCGCATGGGTTGGGAGGGCTCGGGCAGGAGGGATCGCCGGCCGATGGTGCGCAAGCATCGGCCGCATGGCAAGAAGGCGGCGCGGCAAGGAGGCGGAGTCGCGATGGTTCGGCTGGAGTCGGTGGGCCTGCGGTATGACCGTCCCTGGGATCGCGCCCCGGATCACCCTGGGGACCGCGCCAAGCCGGGCGCCGAGGCGCTGCACGGCCTGAGCTTCGAGTTGCCGGGCGGCGCCTTCCGCTGGCTGCTCGGGCCCTCCGGGGCCGGCAAGACCAGCCTGCTGCGCCTGCTGTACCTCGCGGTTCGCCCGACCAGCGGAAGGCTGTCGATCCTGGACACCGAGGTGACCACGGCCCGCCGTCGCGTCCTGCCGCGGCTGCGCCGGCGCATCGGTGTGGTGTTCCAGGAGTTCCGCCTGCTGCCGCATCTCTCGGCGTTCGACAACGTGGCGCTGCCGCTGCGCATCGCCGGGCGGCCGGAGGGGCAGATCCGCGCCGACGTGTCGGAGATGCTGCACTGGGTGGGGCTCGCCGGGCGGCTGGATGTGCCGCCCGCGTCGCTGTCGGGCGGCGAGCAACAGCGCGTCGCCATCGCCCGGGCGGTGATCGCGCGGCCCAGCCTGCTGCTGGCCGACGAACCGACCGGAAACCTTGACGACCCGCAGGCCGAACGGCTGATGCACCTGTTCAAGGAACTGAATCGGCTTGGCACCACCGTGGTCGTCGCCACCCATAACGAGCCACTGGTCGCCCGCCATCCAGCCCCGGTGCTGCGACTGGACCAGGGACGCCTGGTGAAGGCGGACCTGGCATGGTGACCCGCGGAACTCAAACGAACGAAGGAAGGTCAGGGCTCTGCCCTGACCTTCCTTCGTTCGCGTGGGTACCGCAGCCATGATCCGGCCGCGGGGGAGGCGGCTGCTGCGGCCGGCGGGATTTGACGAGCTGGGTCTGCGCCGGGCGATTTCCGACCGGATGCTGCCGTTCCTGGTGGCGGCGATGGGATTTCTTGCCGCGCTGGCGTTGAGCGGCTGGGTTGGCGCGGCGGCGCTGGCCAATTCCTGGCAGGCAGGCGCGGCCTCGGCGCTGACGGTGCAGGTGCCGCAACCCGGCGATCCGGCGGCGCAGGGGGGGGGCACGCGCGTCGCGGCGGTGTTGGCGACGCTGCGCGCCGCGCCGTCTGTCGCCGCGGCGCAACCGCTCAGCGCGGGCGAGCTGGCGACGTTGCTGCGGCCCTGGCTCGGGGCCGGCGCGGACCGCCTCGCCATTCCGCTGCCCGCGGTGATTGCGGTGCGGTTGGCCTCCGGTGGGGCCGACAGCGACGCCGATATCGGCGCGCTGGCCGGGCGGCTCGACGCGCTGGCGCCCGGCACGCTGACCGAGCAGCATGCCGGCTGGATGCGCCGGCTGTCGGTGCTGGCGCGCAGCCTGCAGGCTTGCGCGGGGGTGACCTTGCTGCTGGTCGCCTGCGTGGCGGTGGCGGTGGTCGCCGTGGCGACGCGGGCCGGGCTGGCGGCGCGGCGCGACGCCATCGAGATCGTGCACGGGCTCGGCGCGACGGACGGGTATATCGCCGGTCGATTTGCCGTGCGCGCGACGCTGCTGGCGGCGGTGGGCGGCTTGGCCGGTGCGATGGTTGCGGCGCCGGTGCTGCTGGCGCTGGCCAATCTTGCCGCGCCGCTGGCCGGGGCGGCGCCGCGCCCGACGATGCCGGCTGATATCCTGACGGCGCTGCCGGCGCGGCTGTGGCTGGCGCTGCCGGGGTTGCCGCTGATTGCCGCGGCGATCGGCTGCCTGACGGCGCAGATCACGGTGCGGCGCTGGCTGCGGCGGTTGCCATGACACGGCGCTGGCGGCGGGGGTCGCCATGACACGGCGTTGGCGGCGGAGCGGCATGACGCGGCGCCGGGCCGGCCTGCTTGGGTGGGGCGCGCTGATGCTGCTGCTCGGCTGGGCGGCTGGGCTGGCGTGGTTCATCCGGGTCGCCGACCGGGCGGAGCCCGCGCCGCCGCATGCCGACGGGATCGTCGCGCTGACCGGGGGCGCCGAGCGGGTCGAGACCGCGCTGCAGCTATTGGCCGGTGGTCGCGCCGAGTGGCTGCTGGTGTCCGGCATCGGCCCCGGTCCCGACCTGGCGGCGCTGGCCAGACGGAGCGGGGTGGACGCCGCCGTGCTGACGCCGCGGGTCGAGCTCGGCCGGCAGGCGACCTCCACACGCGGCAATGCGATCGAGACCGCCGCCTGGGTGCGAAGCAAGGGGATCCACTCGCTGATCGTGGTCACCGCCTGGTACCACATGCCCCGCGCGCTGACCGAGCTGGCCCGTGCGGTGCCCGACGTGGTGTTGTATCCGGCGCCGGTCGAGCCGGGGGGCTCGCACACGCCGGACCTGGCGACGGCGCGGCTGCTGGCCGAGGAATACACCAAGTATCTGGCGGCGCGGCTGGACCTGACGGCGCTGCGGGCGGAGCGTCCGCCGATGCCGGCGCGGGGCGCGCATCCCGGATGAGCGTGCTTCGCTCCACGTTGTTCAACCTGTACTTCTTCGGGGTCACCGTCGTGCTGACCCTGGTCGGCACGCTGCAGGGGCTGGTCGCGCCGGAGCAGAGCCTGCGGGTGGCGGTGTTGTGGGCGCGCCTTGTCGTCGCTGGTGCGCGGGTGATCTGCGGCATCCGCGTTGAGGTGTCGGGCCGGGAGTGGCTGCCGACCGGCGGTCCGGCGTTGATCGCATCGGTGCATCAGTCGGCGTTCGACACGCTGGTCTGGCTGACCCTGCTGCCGCGGTGCTGCTACGTGATGAAACAGGAGCTGCTGCGGATCCCGCTGCTGGGTCCGCTGATGGGGAAGACCGGGATGATCGCGGTGGACCGCGCGGCGGGCGCGGCGTCGATGCGGCATCTGCTGCGCGAGGCCGACCGGGCGGTGCGCGAGGCGCGGCAGATCGTGATCTTTCCCGAGGGCACGCGCGGCGCGCCGGGGGCGCTCTTGCCGCTGCAGCCGGGGGTTGCAGCTTTGGCGGCGCGCACCGGCCTGCCGGTGATCCCGGTGGTGACCGATTCCGGCCTGTGCTGGGGGCGCCGCGCGTTTCACAAGCGCGCCGGGGTTATTCATATCCGGCTCTGTCCGCCGATTGCCGCTGGAACATCGCGTGAGACTCTGATGCGGCAGCTCGACTCGGTGTTTCGATCCGGCGTCGAGGCGACTGCCGGGGGTGTGGATAAGTTTGTGGGCTGAATGGTCTGTCGCCTGTGAGGTGAGCGAAGCTTTGGCGCGTAGTAATTTGATATGGTTCGTCTTAATGGATGTGTGGCTGCGGGATTTGTAACGCCCCGAGGGTGGGGACGAATCTGTCCGGCACTCGCCCATAGGTTGTAATTCGCGGCAACGTTTCGCTTTCGGCACAGGGTGCCCGCGGTTTGCCACGCCTGCGGCTTGCGGGTAACCCGGCGGCCGGTTCGAAGAGGCTGGCGATGCGCCGCGCGCTGACGATCGTACTTCCATGCCTGGTGCTGGTCGCGCTGATCGCCGGGCACACGGTGGCCTGGTTCGCCGCCAGCCGGTTTCTCGACCGCGGATTCGACGCCTGGGTGGCGCAGCGCCGGGCGGCCGGCTGGCAGGTGGAGGCCGGCACGCCGGTGCGCGGCGGTTGGCCGCTGGCGGCCACGCTGACGGTGCCGGACCTGGCGCTGGAAGCCGGTCCGGAGGGGGCGCCCGGGCGGGTGAGCTGGCACGGCGAACGCGTCGTGCTGAGCCTGGCGGCGACCAGCCCCGATCGGCTGGGCATCGACTTGGCCGGAGCGCAGTCGCTGCGGGTGGCCCCCGGGCCGGAGGTGGCGTTCAGCGCCGACCGGCTGCATGTCGAGGTGACGCTGGCCCGCGGCGCGCCCGCCCCGACCGCGCGGCTGGAGGTCCGCGGGCTGCGCACCCAGGGTCCCACGGCCGGGCTGGCGGTCGGCCTGCTGACCGGGGAGATCGTCGCGGCGGCGGCGCCCGTGCTGACGCTGAGTGCCGAGGCGATCGATCTGCCGCCGGAGGTGAACTGGGCGTTCGGGCCGCACATCTCCTCGGTGGCGATGGACGCGACGGTGCGGGGCGGGCTGCCGCCGCCCGGGGCGTTGCCGGCCATGGCCGAGGCGTGGCGTGGCACCGGTGGGGCGGTGGATGTGACGCATCTGGCGCTCGGGTGGGGGCCGCTGGGGGTGGCCGCGACGGGGCAAGTGAGGTTGGACGATCATCTGCAGCCGGCGGGGAGCGCGGACGTGCACGTGATCGGGTTCGCCAAGGCGCTGGAGGCGCTGGCCGGGCAGCACGTGATCAGCAAGGACGCGGCGCGGGCGGCGACCGCGGTGCTGACGCTGCTGTCGCGGGTGCCGCAGGACGGCGGCGCGCCGGAGGTGCAGGTGCCGCTGGTGCTGAAGGATCGCATGGTGCTGATGGGGAAGACGCCGCTGGTGCGGGTGCCGGAGGTGGTCTGGCCGCACGGGTGAGAGGGTTGGGGTGGGGCTGCGGAGGTGCTGCGGGCAGGGCCGCCACGCCAAATTTCGGTGCCGGGCTAGGCTCCGGACTCAATTGCTTGTAACCAGTTGATTCGACTCATTTTTACCTTTCGATCCCGGAAAATGAAGC
>Ga0209415_10004834_pt1 | contig 24530 bp, 13 predicted proteins | sample PeaSoiSIISIP2007_FD_187696 | JGI IMG/M metagenome (GOLD analysis project Ga0209415, IMG submission 187696) | Peat soil microbial communities from Weissenstadt, Germany - SII-SIP-2007 (SPAdes) (version 2) | ecosystem: Environmental > Terrestrial > Soil > Wetlands > Peat | place: Germany... | reverse complement strand
GTTAACAGGGCAAGGCTCGATCGTCCCTCAGGGGGGCAACAAACCCGAATGATGCGACTCGCCGGAACGCCGGATGTGCCGCCCGCTTCGGACATGTGTACGTACAATAATATCGTGACACGATATATATCCGTTGGGATGCGGGAGATCTTTCGAAACGAAAGAAGCGCGTGCAGGGCTTATTTGCGAAACGAAGCCAATAAGTGTCCTGTCTTCATCGCTTTACGGAATTGAGAGGGGGTTGAAAATTACGTAGAATCGGGGTTTTCTTTACGATGTGAAAACAACTTGCCCGTAATAGTGCACTGCGGTGGCCGTCATAGGGAGACTGGAACGGTCCAGGAACACACTGAGTCGATCGCGCCCTGGAACGCAATAGCTCCAAGATATCCCGAGGCAGGCGACAATGCGCGCAGCTTCCATTCGGCGCCTTCCGGTGATTCTCCTGGAACGCGGAGAACTTCGGCCTCCTCTCCTGGCGCCAACGTGACTTCCACCTCGGCCAGGCTCGTACCGATGCCCTCACCCGTGGCCTTCAGGAAGGCCTCCTTACGAGTCCAACAAGCGTAGAAGGCCCCCATTCGATCTTCCGGCGACAACGCTCTCATCATCCCTACTTCACGCGGAGAAAAATAGCGCGTAGCAATGTCTTCGAACTCCGGAATCGGACGAACGCATTCAATATCTGCTCCGATCGGACAAACCGAGGTGAAAGCGTACAGCGCTAAGTCGCCGGAATGCGAATCATTGAAATGGAACTGGGCCGGGCCGCCCGTGATCTGGGGTTTTCCACGCGGCCCGTATTGAAACTCGATTTCGGCAGGCCGCTTTCCCAGATACCGGCTGAGCAGTAAGCGAAGAATTCCGTGACGGATGATGTAGTGATTTCGATCTTTGGGAAAACGAAACCGTTCGGCCCTTGCCCGCTCTGCGAATGAAAGAATGGCCCCGTAAGTGGGCAACTGGCCCTCAAAGTCGGGCACTACCGCACACCAAATGTGCGCCTGCGTTTTTTCCAGGTGGATGGTCTCGGGTGGAAACGGCCAGGAAATCGCGCGAGCAGATGCTTTGTTTTCAGAGCCGCCAGCTCCCGCAAAGGCGCTGGCGCCAGCCCGCGAAAGCTCCATGCTCATTGCGAAGCCAAAACGCTTTCCGTCAAGTCGGAAGAATCTTTTGCGGCTGCAGCCCGCTCACCGGAACCTGCGACCGCATCGATGCGGGCTCGCAGCCCATCCGCCAGCGTTCGCACGTAGGGCTCGACGAAAATGCCACCCGGGTCGACTGGGAGTTCGGCCAGGTCCAGGTTGGCGATCGACTCGCCCCAACCCATTTTTTCGTCCCTGGCGAAAGCATAGTTTCTCTGCGGCTTGAAGATGGTTACCCTGCCGGGGTAGGGATCCGCCACGTACGCAAAGTGAGCTTCTTCATTCAGCCGTTCCAAGAGCAGATCGTGCGCTACTCCCCCAGTGGGCTGGTGACTGACGCGGAGCAAATTGGAAATCCTCACATGCAGCCGTTCAAACTCCCGGTGGCAGGCACCCATGACTTTCTTCTTCAGGTAAGCAAACTCCTCTCCCATGCTGAGCCGGACAAAATTTCCCCAATGGAAGCCTATCTTCTCTTTCGCATGAGAAATCTGTTCGGAAAAAGACATGCGCAGCGGCACACCATGAAAGTTATAGGTATCGATCATGGCCAACAGCGCGACCTTCTCGCCATCCTTGCGCAGTATCTGGGCCATTTCGTAGGCCACCTGTCCGCCCATGCAGAATCCGCCGAGATAGTAGGGACCCTGCGGCTGCAATTCGCGAATTTCTTTCAAGTAGTGCTTGGCCATCTCTTCCACTGTCTTGAGATAGTCCCCGCCGCCATCCATCCCGTGAGCTTGCATCCCGTAAAAGGGATACTCCGGGCCAAGAAGGCGCGCGAGATCATGGAACAGGAGCACGTTGCCCCCGGCTCCGTGAACGCAATAAAAAGTTGGCTTGCTTCCGCCCGGCTGGATAGGAACCAGGGAAGACCAATTGGGCGCCCAGCCATCGTTGCGCAGAAGGCTGGCTAACTTCTCCACGGTCGGCGCCTGAAACAGGGTAGAGATCGCCAGCGCGCGGCCCGTCATCTTCCTCAGTTCGGAGAAGAGCCGTACCGCCATGAGCGAGTGTCCGCCGAGATCGAAGAAGTTGTCCCTTAGTCCGACCGGATGCACATTCAGAATCTTTTCCCAGAGCCGGGTAAGTTGCAGTTCTAGGATGTCCCGGGGCGCGGCTTTGCCGGCTGCAATTTCCGCAGAGCTTGGCGCGGCGGCGGGCAAAGCTTTCCGATCGACTTTGCCATTGGGAGTCAGCGGGAACTGTTCGATGAACACGAACCCGGAAGGGACCATGTATTCCGGTAATTTCTCCCGGAGGAACTCCCGCAACGCCGGAATTTGCAGGTTCGCTCCCGGTTTGGCGATGACGTATCCCACCAGGCGCTTTTCTCCGGGGACATCCTCGCGAACCACGACCACACAATTCTCGACTCCCTGGTGCTCGATCAGCTTGGACTCAATTTCGCCCAGCTCGATACGGTAGCCTTGCACCTTTACCTGGGAATCTTCGCGGCCCAGAAATTCGATGTTCCCATCGGGCAAGAAGCGGCCCCAGTCGCCGGTGCGGTATAAACGCTGCCCGCTGACATTGTGATGAATAAAACTTCGGTGGGTCTTGTGCGCGTCGCGCCAATATCCTCTCGCTAACCCGATCCCTCCGATGTAGAGCTGGCCAGGGACCCAGACCGGGCACGGGGCCTCAACATGGTCGAGCACATGGAAGGTCTGGTTCAGCATCGGCTTGCCGTAGGGAATGCTCTTCCAGGTCGAGTCTACTTGCTCGATCGGATAAAGAATCGACCAAATCGAGGCCTCGGTGGCGCCGCCCAGACTCATGATCGTCGCCTTGGGCAGGAGCCGGCGAATCTGGCCCGGCAAACCCACCGGAATCCAATCGCCGCTCATCATGATCACGCGCAGTGACTCCCCAATCGGTTCGCCGTGCTCCGCCTGCTCCACCAGCAAACCCATCAATGCCGGCACCGTGTTCCAGATGGTGACCTTCTCCGACAGAACCAACTGCGCCCAGTGGGCCGTATCCTGCGCCAGATCGGCGCCCGGCATGACGATGGTCCCGCCCGCCGCCAGCAGACCAAAAATGTCGTAGACCGATAGATCAAAGTTCAATCGCGAGAGCGCCAGCACCCGATCGCCGGGGCCGACGCCAAAGCGCTGATTGATGTCGAGCACTGTGTTCACGGCGCCGCAATGATCGGTCATCACCCCTTTGGGCTGGCCGGTGGAACCCGACGTGTAGATGACATAGGCCAGATCCTCCCGTTTCTGCCGGGTGCGTGCGACCGGAGGCCTGCCCTCAAGCGGCTCCATCTGGTCCACCGTCAGGACCTCAACCTCATCGGGCACGCTCACCCGGTTGTGCACCGACGATTGCGTCAGCACCACCTTCACATCGCCGTTCTCGATCAAATAACGCTGGCGTTCCGGCGGCAACTCCGGATCAATCGGCATATAGGCGCCGCCGGCAAACAGAATTCCTAGCACGGCGACGACTTGCTCCCAGCCCTTCTCCATCACGATGCCAACCAGCTGGTTCGGCTCCAAACCTCGGGGTAGCAACTCCTCTTCAATACGGCAGGCGCGGCTGTACACTTCCGCATAGGTCATGCGGCGAGCCGGCGTGCAGACCGCCACCTGGCCGGGACGCTCCTCCACCTGCTTGAGAAAAAGCGTGTGCAAAAACTCGTCGCTTACCGGAGCCGCCGTGCCGTTGACCGCCTCGAACAACTGCGTCTGATAGGCAGGAAGCAGCTTGCGTGTGTTGTCCGCAAGCGTGCGGCTCCAACTGGACTCATCGCTCGCCAACTGGGCCAACAACGCCTGATAGGACTGGAACATGTCATCCAGCAGCCCTGCGGGGAATAATTCCTCTACCGCATCCCAGTTGATGACCAGTTCACCCTTATCTTCGTGCACCATGAAATCCAGATACACTTGCGGCGTCTGGCTGATCGCGTAGACGGTCTTTCCCAGGCGGCCGGCCCAGGTTCCCTGGTCATTCCCCTGGCCGATATTCAGCAGGCTGGTAAACACCACCGGCATGATGGCCTTGGGACCAACACCTTGGAACCGGGTGATCTCGCGCATGACGCGAACCCCGCTGAAATAGCGGTGGTCGAGATCCTGCCAGAGCTGTTCCTGTTGGTGGCGCGCTCGCGCTTCAAAACCCTCCGGCTGCGCGTTGTCCACTTCCAACAAATTGACGGAGGTAAAATCGCCCACGATGTCATGGACCTGCTTGTGAAATGGCAGCCGGTTGAACAGAGTGAGATTGATGGTGAAGTGTGGAGTCTTGCTCCAGATGGCGAGCACTTCCGCGTAGGCCGCCAGTAGAATGCCCGCCGGCGTCAGGCCGAGCCGGATCGCTCTCTCCTTCAAGCTCTGCCAGGTCCTGACGTCAATCTGCGCATGGTGGCGCTCGAACTTCGGCCGCACCACGCCCGCCGGATTTCCTGCCAGCGGCAACTCCGGAGCCGGAGGCAGCGACGGCAGGCGGTTGACCCAATATTCCCGCGACGTCCGAAACGTGTCGCTATCGTCGATTGAGTTCAACGCGAACAGATAGTCACGGAAGGAAAGCTCCAGGGCGGGCAGCGCCACCTCGGGATCGCGATACAACTGCGCCAATTCCCCGAAAATAATTTCAAAGCTGCGGCCATCCGCGACCAGCAAATCCAGGCCGACGTGCAGCCGCGTGCGATGTTCGTCGAGACGGGTGGCGCAGAAATCGAAAAGCGGCCAGGAATCCGTCTGGTGAACTTTGTGCGACAGCTTCTCCCGGACCGCGTCCAACTGATCGATGGTAGATTCTGGCGTTTGCCCGCGTAAATCCAGGCACTCCACGCGGTAGGGCGGAACATGTTCCAGAATCTGCTGGCGGCCATCCGGAAAAACAATGCAGCGCAACATTTCGTGCCGCTCGATCAGTTTCTGCAGGGCGGTTTCAAACCGAGGACCGTCCCAATCCGCAAAGTCGACTTCAAAATAGCTGTGGCAGGAGATGTTGCCCAGCTCCACGCCCTCGCTACGCCCGATCAGGTATGCCTGCTGGATGTCGCTGAGAGGAAACGGCTCGTACCGGCTTGCCGGGTCAGGATGGATCTCAGGAAGCTGGACCGTCTTTCGAGAGTCTTTTTGCCGATTGGTTTCGGAGAGCCGCAAGGCTAACTGCGCCCGTTGTTCGGGCGACAGGCGGTTTAGTCTGTCTGCCAAATCCATAATATCTTTCGCCCCAACTCAGCCCGCGGCGATGTACGCTCGACTCTTCGGCGCGCAGTTCATCAATTATACGGTAGGCTCGATTTCGTTCATCAGCCGCTCCAACTCACCCGCATCCGCCTGCGACAGAAGTTTCTCTTGCAGTTGCTGCGCCTGCGCGCGCAGCACCGGAGCTTCCAGGAATGTCCGCAACGGAAAATCAATATTGAAAGTCTGCCGGATCTTGAATGTGATCTGGACTGCCGACAGAGAATGTCCCCCCAAATCGAAGAAATTGTCATTCCGCCGGATCGGGTCCACGTCAAGCACTTCCGTCCAGACCGCTGCCAGGGCCTTTTCGATTTCAGTCTGCGGCGGCTCGCCGTCAGCGTCGCCTTCCTGCGCCCGCATTGCAAGCTGCTGACGATCGATCTCGCCCGCGGCGGTAACCGGCATCCGGTCCAGCGGGTGAGCCTTGCATCGTGTAACTGTGTGATAGCGGTCCTCCAACGAGAGCTCGTCCAGTTCCCTCTCCGATAACGCGCCGTCTCGCGAAACAAAATAAGCCGACAATCCCTGCAATCCGCAAGCCCGATCGTCGAGATAGCGGCGAATCGCGGCTTTGCCTCCATCCAACCCAATCAGCATGTCGCCACAGTCGTGCTGCACGGCCGCCAGGAAAGAATGGATTCCCTGCTCACGGTGCAGGCTGTAATATCCGCGAGTCCGTGCCAACTGTTTCATGGCGAAACCGCGGCTCATCCCAGTTTCGTCCCATAGACTCCAGGCCAAACACTGGCTCCGCAGTCCGGCGTCGCGTTGCGCCTGAGCGAACGATTCCTGGAAGGCGTTGGCGGCGGAATACGCTCCCACCGAAAGGCCTCCAAAAAAGCCGTTTACTGAGGCGAACGAAAGGAACAGCGCCCCCGCCCGGTCTTTCACCAACTGGTGCAGCGCCAGCGTGCCGGCTACTTTCGGCGTCAGCACGGCAGCAAAACTGTCGTGGGTCTCCTCGTTCAGCAAACGCTCCTGGTAGAGTCCGGCCAAATGAATCACGCCGTCCAACTCACACTTCCAACGAGTCATAGCCCGCCCGGCCGCCGCTTTCACCGCCGCCGGATCACAGATATCGACGGCCTCGTACACGACCTCGCCGCGGCGCTCAAGTTCTTGATACGCCTGGATGCGTTCTGCCACCACCCCGGCGTTGGGCAAATGACCAGCCCCGGTCGCGCGGTCCGGCAGCGGCGTTCGCCCTAAGATCAGCAAGCGCACCTGATGGTGATCTAACAAGTATTTGGCGGTCGGTACGCCAATTCCGCCCAATCCCCCAGTCAACACATAGAGACCGCCCTGCTTGAAGGGTACGGGAGTGTTCGGCGTCTTTTGAAAATCAACCTGCTGCAGCCTGGGAACCCAGCGGCTTCCGCCGCGCCATGCCACTTCGCGCTCGGTTGCGGGCGACTGCGCCTCGCTCAAAAGGATGCCCGCTTCTCCTGCAATGTCCTTTCCCGGCAGATCTATGTGGCTGCACGCGAGCCAAGGCATTTCCTGAGGAATCGTCTTAAGAAGCCCCTGCACCATGCTTCTGGCGGAGTCGACATTGTCCCCTTCTGTTACCCGCTGGCTATGGCTCGACGCAACCACGAGGCGAGAAACCCGTTTCGACTCGGGTTGCGCAGCGAGAGCCTGCACCAGAGACAGCAGACTGAAAACTCCGCCATTCAACGAATTCTGGTTGTCGGCATCATCCCAGTCGCTGGCAAACTCCTGGTAGGTCGATAGATGGAACACCCGCCCAGGCCGAATTCCATCTTCCGCAATGGAAACCAGCAAACGGCCGTAGTGATCGGCATTGGCCGGGTCGATGCGATAACTGTAACGGTTCTGCTTGGCAAAGTCCCTGCCGGCGGCGACGCGGACGCACTGTAGTTTCCCGCTCTCCAGTTCGACACACAAGCGTTCCCCAAGTCCCAGCGAGTCGAGGAAGACGACGGAAGCGCCTTCCAGGGCGGCGCTTTGCTGCCCCTGTGCCCGGCGGCGCCAAACCTTGCGGTAAAACCAGTTGGGCAGAGTGTTGGCGTTGCCCTGCGCTAGGTCGACTTCTTTCAACAGCGAATCGTACTGCCCTGCGGCCAGCGACTTCTTCATCTGGTTGCGCTGAATCTTTCCGCTCGTGGTCTTGCAGAACTCGCTCTTGGGCAACGAAACAATGATCGCGGGATTGATGCCCAGCTTGCTGGCCACCGTTTTTCGGATTTCTTCGATCAGCCGGATCTTTTCTTCCATTTCGGGCTTCTGCGGCACGAAGAAAATCGCCAAACCCTCCGTGCCCGTGGCAGGATCGCTGACCGCGACTGCGGCGCTGAATGTCGGCTGGGTGCCGGGCAGGGCATTGACTACGTCTTCAATCTCATAACAGTAAAAATTGGCGCCGCGGACGATGATCATTTCCTTTTCGCGGCCAGTCAGCGCCAGTCGGCCTTTCCAGATGTATCCCAGGTCGCCGGAATTGAACCATCCGTCGCCCACGAAAGCGTCTTTGTTGGCCTCGTCGTTGTACAAGTAACCGCGAGTGATGACATCTCCCTTGATCTGAAAGCGTCCGATCTTGCCTTCCGGCACAACCTGGTTCTGCGAATCGGTGATGCGAATCTGCACTCCGGGAACCGGCGGGCCCAAATCCACGAAGGTAATCGTCGACGCATCCTCGGTTGTGGTCGGCTGCAACAGGCCGCCGAGCGTAGATTTCAGGAAACGATGCACCCCGCTCTGCACCGAGAAGTCATTGGTGTAGGTCATGCAGGTGCAGGCTTCCGCCATGCCGAACGACGGCTGCATCATGCGCGGAGTAATGCCGAAGGGCGCGGTCCGCCGTAAGAACTCCGAGACCACGGGCAGCGTGACCTGCTCGCCCGCGTTCATCAGAAATTTCACCGACGACAAATCCCATTTCCTGCCCTCGACCGACGCCAGCCGGTCGGCAATCAGTTTGAAGCCAAAATTTGGCGCCCAGCTGTGGGTCACTCGATGAGCTTCGATCAAATCCAGCCACCGCAGTGGTTCGGCAAGCACGAAGTTGGTCGCGACCTGAATTTCCTGGCAGCCCAGGTACACATCTTTGAGGTTGCAGGTGAGCGTCGGCACCACGTGATCGACCGGCAACCAGTTCAGCACCACGTCGTCGGCCACATATCCATTGAATTGCGCGGAGCCGTGGATATGAGCAATGACGCCGCGGTGGCTCTCCTGAATGCACTTGGGCACACCCGTACTCCCCGAGGTCAATTGGAAAAAGACCAGGTCGTCAGGCTTGCTCTCATAAATGTTTTCAGTGGGTGGATTGTTCTTCAGCTCCTGTACGGAAAGAACATTGAACTTCTCGCCGGGGAAAAACCGCTCCAGCTGGCTGATGGGCTTGACCAGCTCTGCGCTCGCGATGACCGTCGGGCGCTTCAAAAGCTTCCAGACGTTGTGCAGTTTGTTCACGATCGCGTTGCGATCGTTGTAGGAGGGCGCAACCGCGACGTTCACTGGCGTAATACCGCCTAAAACGCAAGCCCAAAACGCGCTGAAATGATCGGACAACATCTCGCACTGCAGAATGATGCGATCGCCCGGCTTCAGGCCCTTGGCATGCAACCCGGCCAGGATGCGCTTGGCCTCCTCGAGCAACATGGGATAGCTTTGAAAAATCTCCTCCCCGGAGGCTCGCACATGCACAATCCCTTTGCGCGGAAATTGCTTGGCGGTCCGCAGGATAGCTTCGGTAAATGTCTTCGGCGCGTCAGCAGGAATGCGCAGCGAACCACCATCCGCAAAAGCTGGCGGTCGCGGTTCGCGGTCTTTAGCGGCGGCTTCCACGGTTTGCGGCGCCGCAAACCCCGGGTCGGTGTCCTGCAGCGCAGCCGGTTTCCATCCCGGAATCAAATCAGAAAGATGCGCCGGCGGTTGTTCCGTGGCCTGCTCTTGCAGGACGACTGCTGCTTGCTCGTTGCCCAGCGCTGCCTGCAACCGCTTTTCCCAACGTCGCAGCAGATCTTTCTCCACCACCGGAAGCTGCTTGAGCGCGTCTTCGTCAACCTCACCGATTTCCGTAAGTGGGATCCCGCTCACCGGCACGCAGAAGCACTGCAGGCCCGATGGCATCACCGACTTGACCTGAGCTTCCAGTCGATCGGCGGAATAAGGGAGAGTGGGCACAACATAGGCGGCGAGTTCCACCACACCCTTGGCCGCTTCTCGGGTCAGGATGACGCACTCTTCGATGAGCGAGTCTTTGCTCAGAGCCGCTTCGATTTCAGCCAGGTCAATATTTCGACCGCCTGCAATGATCTGCCGTCTGGAAACCGGGTGCTTGCTATTGCCCATTGTCATTTTGAAGTCGCCCGCATGGGGAACGTTTCAGTCGAATCTTGGGCCTGCGCTAAAGGCCTGCCCTTTCTGCTCTGAGAACTCTGATCGGCGCACAGTTCCGGGGGGAATGACTCTAATGGTACCAGCCTGGTCGTGCGTACTGTTGCAGTGCGGTGCACCTTACATGCACTTAATTCGCCATCGATGTCCTCGGGCGGCTGCGCCGTATACGGTAAGACCTTTCACTTTAACTAGATACCGGTGATCCACGCGCTACCGCCCCAACCCCAGGACCCCGCGATCAGCAGATGCAAGAAAAGTACCTCAAATCGCCAAAACAGTTCCACTTACTAAGGTTACGGCACGACTGGTCGTTCCCTCCCGCTGATCTGGCCGTCGTGCTTTAAAGCCTCCTGGTATCCGACATGAGACGCTTCAATTTGACGGCCGGCCGGTTACGATGCGAAGCTGTGCGATTGGCGAATGAATCGCGGGCGCACTAACCTCCATCCCTAAACCCGCGGAAGATTCTCAATACCGTCACCAGCGAAACGAGGCGCTGGCTCAAAATGTCCAACTATTCGATCGGGGTTGATCTCGGAGGAACTAATCTTCGGGTCGGTGGCTTTCTGCCCAACGGGGAGTGTCTTTCATCTCGAACCCTAAGAACCCGCCTGGCGGATGGTCCTGCTACTGTCATCACCGACTTGGTTGAGAATGTCCGCGTGGTGCAAGGGGAATGCGACGATAAGCGAACGTTAGTCGGGATCGGTATTGGCACGCCGGGACCGCTCGAACTTCCGGTCGGCATCTTAAGAAACCCGCCAAATCTCGTTGGATGGGATGGTTTTCCGCTGCGTGAGACGGTCGAGCGCGCGCTCGGCCGCGTCGTCCTGCTGGAAAACGACGCCAACCTGGCCGCTTTGGCGGAATGGCTTTTTGGCGCGGGGCGGCACTATGCATGCGATTCCATGTGCATGCTGACCCTGGGTACGGGCGTGGGCAGTGGATTCATCCTCAGGGGCACTATCTGGAATGGCATGCATGGCATGGGAGGCGAGGCCGGCCATGTTCCGGTCACAGAAGATGGAGTACCGTGCGGCTGTGGAGGGCACGGATGCCTTGAGCAGTATGCTTCCGCCAAGGCGATCTGCCGCATGGCGCAAGAACGCGGGGTGGAGTTGCGAACTCCTGGCGACCTGACAGCGGAGGCAGTCGCCAACCTGGCGGCGAATCATGAGGCTGCCGCAATGGCTGTATTCCGGCAAGTCGGGAAGAGCCTCGGTATCGCTCTTGCTGGCCTGATCAACACATTGAATTTGCCGCTCTATGCCATTGGAGGCGGCGTGGCAAAGGCCTGGGACCTGTTCGCGCCGGCGATGTTCGAAGAAATCGAGCAACGCAGCTATGTTTATCGATTGACTCGACCGGTGGCTGAACCGGACAACGCTTCCAGCACGACCACAAGCGACAACCAAACCCACATCGTGCCTGCCCAATGCGGCTCGGGAGCCGGCCTGTTGGGAGCCGCGCTGTTGCCATTTCGTGTAAATGGCATCGCCATATCCGGCGAGGATTTCCCGGGCAACCCCTCTTGAAGGCCATCCCCGCAAAGGACCCCGACCCCAGAATCCCGCTCGAGATCCTAAGTGCGCCGATTCTTCAGCCCATTTTTCGTCGCAGGATGTCTAAGGCGCGCGCCTGGGACTCCAGACATCCGGGGAGCGATGACTTTATCGTTTGCTGTAGCGATGCCTTCCGCTGGACCTAGGGCTAGCGCCAGAGACTACGACCGCTTCCTCGGGGAAGGGCGGGCCCGCTTGTTCGTAGGCCTCTGGGTCGAGGCGCGGATCACCAGCTCAGGATCCAAGATCACATTCTCGGGCGGGGGCGGAACCTTCGCCTTAAGTATGCCCAAAGTCAGCCGGGCCGTTTCCTCCCCAATCAGCCGGCTATGCTGGTCGATGCTGGAGAGCGGAACGCGCAGTGAGGAATCATAGTGCAGGTTCCCGCATCCAATGACCGCTATGTCTTCCGGAACCCTTAATCCCTCGCGCAAAATGCAGTCGAGCGCACCGATGGCCAGCGGGTCGTTATAGCAAAACACGCCGTCCGGCCGCGGCTTGAGCTTCAACAGTTGGCTCATGGCCTCCGCGCCGTGCTGCTTGCCCTCCCGATCGACGGTCCGCCGGCTGGTGACATATTCCTCGGGAAGTGTCAGCCCCTCTTGGATAAGAACGCGTTTGTACCCCTCCAACCTTCGAAGCCCGGTACTGTTCTCGGGGCCGCGAATATGCGCAATCCTCTTGCACCCTACGTCGACCAGGTGTTGGGTCGCCAGCATTCCGACGGCTATGTCATCGACCCCCACAAAATTAGCTGATAAGCCCGAGAAACTGCGGTCGATCAGAATATAGGGCGTTGTTTGTTTCTCGATTCGGAAGAAGTGTTCAACCGTCGGCCGGGAAGACGCTACCACTAAGGCGTCGAGCCGCCGATCCAGCAGTTGCTCAATCTCGCGCTCTTCCAACTCAGGGTCTTCCTCGGACGAGGTGATAATCAGATAATAACCATCCTTCCTCAGGGCGTCGGAAAGGGACTGAGCTACCTCGGCAAAGAACGGGTGCAGCAGATCGGGGACCACCAGACCCACCAAATAGCTGCGGCCGGTCACCAAACTACGGGCGGCGAGGTTGGGACGGTAATCCAGTTCCTTGATTCGTTTGAGAACTCGCGCGCGGGTCGTTTCCCCAATATCCGAGTGGTTCCGCAACACTTTCGAAACCGTGACGACGGATACGCCAAGCTCGCGGGCGATATCCTTCATTCGTATGCTCATCAGGCGGATTAGTATACTATTGGCAACAAAAGAAGTCGGGAATTCGCTAACTGTATCGCTAGCAGACGTGTAACCGCCGCTGGTAGACGAGCTCGGGTCGGAAGGGGAGTGGGTCCCTCCGGGCTCGCAGTCGGTGCTGGACGAGGGTCGAACACATGCTAAGAACTGGGATCTTGAACCCTGGGATCAATTCGCTGCTGAGCCGGGTAAGGCACACCAACACACTTGTGATTGCCGATCGAGGCTTCCCCTTCTGGCCGGCCATCGAAACCATCGATATTTCCCTGGTGGACGATGTGCCGCGCGTTTTGGATGTGGTGAAGGCGATGCGGGAAAACTTCGGAATCGCTAGTGCCGTGATGGCAGCGGAATTCCTCTCCGAGAACAGCCCCGAGACCCGCCGCGCTTTCGAGGAAGCGCTGCTGGGGGTCCGGCTGATCTTCGAACCTCATATCGAGTTCAAGAAGCGCGTCCCGAACGCGATAGGACTCATCCGGACGGCTGACACCATCCAGTATGCAAACATCATCTTAGAATCGGCCTGAGGCGAGTTATAGTCTGAGGCCGGAACTGCGGCGGCGAGTCCCGTCTTCAAATTCCTTGCCGTCAGCCAGGTTTATCGTTTACTGTAACGGCTTCCACCTGCGGACCATGACTCCGAGAAATGAACACCGTGGTGTGGGAAGGGCGGCAACGTGAAAGCGCTCGTAATTAAGCGGCCGGGGCAAGCCGAGATAGAATCTGTCCCCGAACCCGTCGCGACGGAGGGTAGCTTCCTGCTGAAGGTTCGGATGGTCGGCTTCTGTGGCAGCGATCTGAATTCCTTTCGGGGAAAGAATCCTTTGGTTTCCTTTCCTCGAATTCCGGGACATGAGGTTTCGGCCACCGTTGCCGAAGGAAGCAAAGCGCATCCGGCGCTCCCCGTCGGCACGGATGTAACTCTATCTCCTTACACCCATTGCGGGAAATGCGCTTCCTGCCGCCGTGGCCACCCCAACGCTTGTCAATTCAATGAGACGCTCGGGGTGCAACGTGATGGCGCTCTTCAGGAATACATTGCCGTGCCGTCGGAAAAGATTTATCCGGCCAATCTCACCCTTAAGGAGTTGTGCCTGGTCGAACCGCTGACCGTCGGCTTCCATGCGGTAGCGCGTGGCCGGGTAACGGCGGACGACACCGTGGCGATCTTTGGCTGCGGCGGAGTTGGGTTGGGGGCCGTGGCGGCCTCGGGGTTCCGAGGCGCCAAGACGATTGCTATTGATGTGGATGACGACAAGTTGAAGATTGCACGAAAAGCAGGCGCGCACGATACCATTCACACCGGCAGGGAGTCGCTGCACCAGCGGCTGATGGAACTCACCGACGGCCATGGTCCCGATCTTGTGATCGAGGCGATCGGGTTACCGCAAACCTTCCGCGCCGCCGTGGAAGAAGTGGCCTTCACGGGAAGAGTTGTCTACATCGGCTATGCCAAAGAGGTTGTGACTTACGAGACCCGGCTGTTCGTGCAGAAGGAACTCGACATTCTGGGCTCGCGAAATGCTCTGCCGGAAGATTTTCGGGAGGTGATCCGGATGCTCGAGGAACATCGCTTCCCGGTGGACGACGCCGTCAGCTCGATTGTCACTCTTGACCAGGCGCCCGGCGCATTGCATTCCTGGAGTGAAAATCCGTCCCGCGTCAAGAAAATCATGGTGTCTTTGGATTGAGATTTGACTTCGCGACGATCACAGGCACTTGGTTTGCTGGGCATCACACTCCGCCAACGAAAGGAACGGTACGACATGGATACACCACCGCTCAGCCGGTTAGTTCTCAGACTCATGGTTTTGGCGCTCGGAGTTTTTGCGGTTCTTCCCTCCGCATATTCACAGGCCCCAGTTTCTCCCACTGCTCCTACAGCGTCTGAGGATCCCGTCGCAATCGACCAGGCATGGCAGAAGGCCAGCGCGAAATATGACGCCCAGCGTGCGACCCTCCTCAAAGAGGTTGATCGCGTCGGTCACCAGGGCCCCTTCCGCCCCGACTGGGAATCGCTGCAGAAATACGAGGCCCCCGAGTGGTACAAGGACGCGAAGTTTGGCATCTTCATTCACTGGGGCGTCTATTCCGTCCCCGCTTTCGGCAGCGAGTGGTATCCGAGGAATATGTATCGGGAGGGTTCCGAGGAATACAAGCATCACATCGGGACCTATGGTTCGCAGGATAAGTTCGGTTACAAGGATTTCATCCCCATGTTCAAGGCCGAGAACTTTGACCCCGCTGCCTGGGCTCGTCTCTTCAAGGAAGCAGGAGCGAAATATGTCGTGCCGGTGGCGGAACATCACGACGGCTTCGCCATGTATAACAGCGGCCTCAGCGACTGGACGGCGGCCAAGATGGGGCCACACCGCGATGTGATTGGTGACCTGGCCAAGGCCGTGCGAGCGGAAGGCCTCCACTTTGGAGCTTCCTCACACCGCGTGGAACACAATTTCTTCCTGGGCGTAGGCCGCACGATTCCGTCCGATATCAACGACCCGAAATACGCTGCCTTCTACGGGCCCGCGCACACCTGGCTGGAAAACAAAAGGGGCACACCGCTCTCCAATGATTTCACTTACGTTTCCACCGCGTGGGCGGATGACTGGCTTGCCCGCGCTACCGAGATTGTCGAGAAGTACCATCCCGACATCATGTACTTCGACTGGTGGATCGGCCAGCCATCGATTCGCGCGAACCTCACGCGTTTTGCCGCCTTTTACTACAATGATTCGCTCAAATATGGCGACCATATCGGCGTCATCAACTACAAGGATTATGCTATCCAAGAGCACTCTGCGGTTCTCGACCTCGAACGCGGACAACTTGGCGATATTCGCCCTCTCTATTGGCAGACTGACACCTCGGTGAGCAACAAGTCCTGGGGCAACATCCACAATGACACTTTCAAGTCACCGCAGTTCGTTATTGACCAGCTGGTCGATATCGTCAGCAAGAACGGCAATCTGCTACTGAACATCGGTCCGAAGTCCGACGGCACCATCCCCGACGAAGTGCAGGAAGTGCTGCGGGATGTAGGCGCCTGGCTGAAGGTGAACGGCGATGCGATTTACGGCACGCGTCCCTGGAAAATGTACGGCGAGGGCCCAACCAAGGTCGCAGCCGGGTCGTTCCATGACACCGATACGGGAACTTACACGGCCGAAGACTTTCGCTTCACCAGCAAGGGCGATACGCTGTACGCGATCGAACTGGGCTGGCCTGCGAGTGGAGAGGCGGTCATCCATTCTCTGGGGAGTAACGCCCTCGGCAGCCAGAAGATCGCGTCCGTGGCCCTGCTGGGCTCCGATGCCAAACTCCAGTTCGAGCAGCAGCCCGATGGGTTGCACATCCAACTTCCGGCGCAAGATCCTGGGAAGTACGCTTACGCTTACCGCATTTCACTTGAAGGTGCGGCGCAGTGAACAGCGGAAAGTAAAATCAATCAGCAATATACGCAAGGCGTGGACCCGTGCCTCAAGACAGGCTTTGATGTAGCCCCGCGCGCCGCCACAACACACCTTGCCGCCGATCAGGGGCGGATGGCGGGCACTCGGAGCTCATCCGCGTAAACGAAGAACGGGCAGGAAAAGATAACACGTCGCTCCCACCTTTTCGGTAACATGTCTTCCGGCGGACAGCGTCCCATGATCGAGCGATTCGACTTCTCCGATCTCCGCGAACTGTTTGCCAAAGCTAACGAGGAAAAGTCTGGCGATCAGTTGGCCGGCATCGCCGCCCGATCGGAACGAGAGCGAGTGGCGGCGAAACGCAAACTTGCAGACTTGACGCTGCAGGAAATTGTCCGTCGCCCCCTGATCGAACCTTCCGCGGACGATGTCACCCGCCTCATTCTGGACACATTCGACCAGGAAGCTTTCCGCCCCCTCGGAAGTATGACCGTCGGGGAGTTTCGCGAGTTTCTCCTGGACGACGGCACTACAGACGCTCAGCTGCAGCAGCTTCAGAAGGCCATCATCCCTGAAATTTCCGCCGCGGTAGCCAAGCTGATGAGCAACAAGGATCTGGTGCTCGCGGCCGCCAAAATCCGCAACGTCACCCGTTGCCGCAATACGATGGGGGAACGTGGGGTGTTGGGCATCCGCGTGCAACCCAATCACCCTGCCGACGACGTCGGTGGAATCCTTTTGGCTGCGTTCGAAGGACTGCTTTACGGGTGTGGGGACGCGGTCATCGGCGTGAATCCGGCCACGGACTCGGTGGAGACAGTCAGCGCGATTCTTTTGGCTTTGAATCGCCTAGTGGACGCGTACGAGATCCCAACGCAGATGTGTTGCCTGGCGCATATCACGACTCAACTGGCCGCGTTAAGTCGCGGAGCACCGGTAGATCTGCTTTTTCAGTCCGTCGCGGGTACGGAGGCGGCCAACCGCAGCTTCGGAATCACTTTGAACATGCTGCGCGAAGGCCACGAACAGGTTCTCGAGCATCATCGCCAACGGGATGTCCGCTGGGCGGGGGATCACGCGATGTACTTCGAAACTGGCCAGGGCAGCGCTCTCTCCGCCGAAGCGCATCACGGAGTCGATCAACTGACGCTCGAAGCGCGGGCTTACGGAGTCGCGCGGGTGTTTCAGCCTTTTCTGGTTAACAGTGTCGTCGGCTTCATCGGACCTGAGTATTTGTATGACGAGAGGCAGATCATCCGCGCTGGGCTCGAAGACCATTTCATGGGTAAGTTGCTCGGCTTACCGATGGGCTGCGATGTCTGCTACACCAACCACGCTGCCGCCGACCAGAACTCGGCCGACAACCTGCTTCTCCTCTTGACAGCTGCGGGCTGCAACTACTTCATGGGTGTTCCGTGTTCCGATGACGTGATGCTGAATTACCAATCCACCAGCTATCACGACGCGTTGGCTGCACGACGCCTCTTCCACCTGAGTCCGGCGCCGGAGTTTCTGGCGTGGCTGCAGCGTATGGGAATCTATCGTGGTACCGAACCGGCGTCCCTCGACTCGTCGGCACGGCGGCAACTGATGCAGGGTTTGGAGTCGTCCCTGGAGAGGACGGTCTGAATGGCTGCGGAAGAAGACAAACTCGCCCAGCCACACGACTTGCCCGAGGTCCTGAAGAAGGTGCGCGCACAAACTCCGGCGCGCCTGCTGGCCGGCCGGAGTGGGGCGGCGTATCGAACGAATACTCAAATCGAGCTGCGTGAGGCCCACGCTGCCGCCCGCGACGCCGTGCGCGCGGAGTTGAATCTCTTCACCGACCTCGGCGACGACTTCATCCGGAAGTGGAATCTGTTTGAAGTCTGCTCCCAGGCGGCGAGCAAAGATGAGTACCTTTTACGCCCTGACCTGGGCCGCCACCTGAATGACGCGTCCCGCGCGGAAGTGACGAGGCGTTGCACCACGGGGCACGACTTGCAAGTTGTGATCGGCGACGGGCTTTCGGTAACCGCTGTCGCCACGCAAATTCCTCGGTTATTGCCGCTCCTGTATGAAGGAGCAGCGGCTCGAGGCTGGACTGTCGGTCCGATATTTGTGATTCGTCACTGTCGGGTAGGCATTCTCAACCAGATCGGCGAGTTGCTGGAGCCCCGGGTTGCCGTCCTCCTGATCGGCGAACGGCCGGGGTTGGCAACCGCCGAAAGCCTCTCAGCTTACATGGCATACCAGCCGAAAGCCTCGGACACCGACGCCAACCGAAACCTCATCTCGAATATTCACGCTCGTGGTGTGAACCCAGAGCAAGCCGCCCAGCGGATTCTGGATCTGGCAGCCTCGATGATGAAAGCTCGCAAGAGCGGCTGCCAACTTCGAGAAGAACTGCCGGGCAACTGATCCTGAAAACCAGGGCATCGTAAATGAGCGATGGGCACTCGATTTGTCTACCTCCACCGGCTTTGCACTTCTCCCCGCAGGCACCGGACTGCAGAAGGGTCAATGGCCTTCCTTTATTGGCCTTGTGCTGCAGTCTTCGCTGCAGGCACCGAAATCGTGACCGAGTCAGGTTGCGTCCAGACGGCTGTGCCGCTCGTCAAATCTAGCCGGTTCATGGTGATCTTGAGGTTGGCGCGACTGACTTCCACCAAAAGGTAATGGTAGTTCACTTCCTTACTTTGGAAAGGATCGTCCGCGGCGCGTTCAATTGGATACGCGTGCGCTCCCGCACCGCCGGTCACGAAGTAGGTAACGCCGCCGTGCTCATGGCGCTCGTAGTTGTGCACGTGTCCAGAGAAAACGACAATGCGGGCGCGGAGGTCTTTCTGACGTGCTTCCAGTGTCTTGGCCAGTTCTTGCTCCTGAGGGCGGGCTGAGTGTCCGCCTCCGAACTTCTTGGCATCCGACGAACTGGTATAGGGAGGATGGTGAAGAACAATGAAAACGAAATCCACATCGCCGGGAACATAGTCCAATTTCTGGGCGAGCCATTGCCCTTGCGGGCCGGAGGTCTCGTCGAGAGAACTGTCGAGCACCAGCATCAGCGCGTTGGAGGCGCGGACCGAATAATAGCGGCTGTTCTTCAGGTCGGGAAACCGCTGGAAATAGTTGGCCAGCGCAACTTTTTCGTCGCCGTGCAGATCATGGTTGCCCAACGCCGGATAAACAGGGATCTTGTTTGCGCGCCAGGCTGCGGTTTCGCTGTCCCACACTTTCCAGTCGTTCGCATCATAGCCGTTGTAGACGATATCACCTCCAAAGGAAATAAATGCGGGACTGGCCTGAGCGATAGCCTGAACCAACGCTTGGCGCACGGGCGGATTCGCCGCCTCCGTGTCCTTGGGATCATGGAAGCGCGAATCTCCGCAGGCGACGAAGCGGAAGGGCGTCCTCACCTGCAGTTGCAGTTCCACCGGCTGGGTCTCCGGCGCCGTTATCTGTGAGCGCGAGACCGAGCAGCCAGCGCAACAGAAAAAGAGAATGATCTTCGGCAGCTTCCGGAAACGTTTCATTTGGGACTCACTACCAGCACTTCAAATTGTCCCGATTCAGCCGTGGACAGGAAGAGCTGGTGCGTTTTGGGGTCAAGCGCCATTGTTTTCGCGTGCGGAAGAGTCTTCACATTCTCGACGACGGAATACTTATCCGCGCCGTCCTGATGAATCACCGTAATGGTTCCTTCTCCATTCGAGTTGAAGATCAATTGGGTTTCAGGGTCAAACGCGGTGGCATCCACGTGGTCGCCGATGGGGAGCGCGGTGATGACCTGGCCCGTATCTGCGTTCATCACGGCCATGACCTTGCTGCGGCAGCCGAGAAACAAACGCCGATTCGGCCGGTCCATGGCCATACTGGAAGGCGAAGCACAAGGAGCGGTCGGCCAGCGCTGCTCAACCTTCAATGAGCGCGCATTGATTTTCAGAACTAAGCTCTCGTCCTCAAGGTTGTCGTAAACATAGCCTGCGCCGTCGGCTGCGGCAAACTCGGGACCGCCGCCAAGATCAATCGTTCCGGCTACTTTTCCACTCGCCCCCTGAATCGCGGCTGCGCTGTTACTGCCGCCATTAAATGCGAAAACTCTTGACGTGGCTGGATCGTAGATGATGGCGTCGGGTTTCTTGCCAGTCGGGACCTCGGAAATCGTACCGAGCGTCTTCAAATCGAAGATCGTAACGGTTGAAGACTGCCCATTGCTCACAAATCCTCGTCCCAGTTCCGGAGCAATGGCGATCCCGTGCACCCCAAGAGTGTTCGCGATCTTGCCGACGATTGCACCCGAATCGAGATCGAGTACCTCGACCTGGGTGCCGTGAGAAACGTACAGGCGGCGGGCCGCTTCATCGACGGTGAGATAGTCCCAGCTACCCTGCCCGGGAATGGGGATCTTCTTGATGATATTGTAGCCAGCCTGCGCGTCGGACGACGGGTGAAGACTCAAGCTGAATACAAAGGCAGCGAGGATTCGCAACGCCTTGTGAGTATCGACCCGCGAAGACTTTTTCATGGTTGCTGTCATCCTTGGTGCGACAGATCTCGATCTGATTAGCGTCTTTGAAAGTAAAGCAATTCTAGAGACGAACCTGAAATTGACCTGAATTCCAGAAACCGGAACCCCGCGTGTTTGCCGGCTGCATGCGAGCTGCTGCCTGAACTAGAACAGGAAGCGAACCATGAATTGAAGCTGCCGCGGCAAACCAGTGCCCGTGTTCGGGGAAGCCTTGTTGTCGTTGTTGTTGTTGAAGTTTACGGTCGAGGTGATCACGCCGAAGTTGCCGGGGTCCTGCAAGTTCGTCACCCCGTTCCCCACCATTGCTCCGGGCACATAATTGAGGCCCAGGACCCCAGGGTCGCCAAGTTGAATGTGATTGAAGATATTGAACGCCTGCACCGCGAACTCCATCGAGAAACGCTCGGTGAGCTTTGTTTCCTTCGTGAGCGCCAGATCGACTTGCCAGCTATCCAGGGCGCGGACCACGCCGTTTGGGGCGTCGCCAAACCGGGTAAAGTTTCCGTTCGCATCTACCGGCGGGGCTTCGAACGCGGCAGTGTTAATCAGCGGCACGCCGTTGTGTCCGCCTCCCGGCAGAGTTAAGGCTACTCCGGGAACGATGTCGGGCCGTTGGCTGGTCTGATCGTTGCCGTCGGGAAGGAGGTAGGTATCGGCAAGATTGTTGAAGGGCCCTCCGCTAATAGTCCCCTTCAGGTTCATCTGCACGGTTAACGGGTGCCCGGTGTGCCAAAGGCCGATGCTGCTCAAGCTCCAACCGCCAACGATCTTTCCGACCGCTCCAGAATCGTTCAAGTAAGCCTTGCCCGGCCCGAACGGGAGTTCGTAGACTGCATTCGCAGTGAAATTGTGACGGATGTCGAAGATACTTGGTCCCTTGTCGCAGGAAAGACAGTTAACATTTTCGGGTCCATTGGACTCACCGCCGCCGACCGACCCGTCGTTGATGGAATGGGAGAGAGTGTAGCGCGTTTGCAAAGACAAACCGCTCTTGAGGCGCCGATCCAGCGAGACGCTGAGACCGTGATAAGTGCTCGAGCCAATGTCGCTCTTATAATCGACCGAACCAAAGGGGTCCGGGTTGTTGGGGTCGGGATAAAATTGATCAAGTGGCCGGACGCAGTCGCCATCGGCAGGATTGAATGTAACTGGAACGGTACAGAGATTTACGCCGCCACGCGAAAACAGGCGCACCCCTCGGCTCCCGAGATACTGCATGGAGAACAAGAAACTAGCGGGCAATTCGTTCTCAACCGTGAGTCCCCACTCCTCGGCATACAAGTCCCGGCGGTCCTGCCGCTGCAAGGCGCGAGGATGGGAGGCCTGTTTCTGAACCGTCAGACTCGAAAGGTCCGGAGTCGTTTGCTCAAAGGCGGGGCTTAGTAGAGTAGCCTGGTTGACCTGTACGCGGAATGTGTCGCTCTCCAGTCCGGCGTTCAAATCGTCGTTCTGAGCAGCGCCGTGATAAATACCAAAACCCGCGCGAACAACAGTCTTTCCATTGAACGCGCTCGGAGCCCATGCCAGGGCAATTCTCGGATCGAAGTTCTTGTAGTTGGGATTGTACAAGGCTGGATCCTTGGGACAGGGCGCAGTATTGATCGGACCCGCGCTTGCTGGCACTGGCAAGGTATTAAACGAGCCGGACCCCAAACAAACGCCGTGAAATTGATTGAGGTCGAACACCGTTGTGCGGTTGGTCGCTTCGTGGGCAACCCCGTAGTATTCCCAGCGCAGCCCCGCCGTCAGGGTGAGAGTCGGAGTGACTTTCCATTCGTCCTGGAAGTAAGGCATATAAAATGTGCGGCGCAGCCGGTGACAGCACCACGGGGCGTTGAAAGAAATATTGGAAAGCAGTGCGTTTACCATGTCACCTTCGCTGGCGAAGCTAAGGATGTTGTCCGCGGTTTGCCCCTGGTTGAGCCTGACACGGCGGACCTCCAGGCCCGTCTTGAAGGCATGCCGGCCATGCGTCCAGGTCAAGTTATCAACCACTCCGTAGGTCGTGCCAACTTCGATGTCGGCGGTGTTGTCGTTGAGCCCGACGAAATTACTAGTGTTTACCGCAAACGGCAGCGCACTGGCCTGAGGATTGTGGAATGGTGAGCGATTGATGTAGACCTTGGTCTCATTGAACAGATTCGGTGTGAATGTATGCTCCATTGCCAGCAGGTAATTTGCCGGGTGGTTGATGGTTTGGAGCTTATCCGGCGGAAGACTGCTCCCATTGGGTGCGTCCACTAAGCTGATGTCCCGTTGGGCGCGGCCATAGAGCAGGGTTTTGTCGCTAAACTTGTGGTCGATGCGCACCAGCCAGCTGTCTTCATGGACCGTTGTGGGCGTTGCGGCCGTGACTAGGTCAGCGTTAGGGTCGGACGTAGTTTGGAAAGCGGCGTCGGGATAAACGAAGCGCGGTGCACAACCATTGATGGTACCGGCGGACGTGCGCCACGGAAAAGCTTGCATAATGGCGCACATCTGCGGAGACGTATTCAGTACCTGTTGCTGGAATGAGAGCGTCTGATTCTGGGCTACCGCACCGGAGGGCACCGTGAATTGCTGGGTCGTCGACTGCAACTGGCGAAGCCCCTCGTAGCTAACGAAGAAGAAGGTGTGGTCCTTAACGATCGGCCCCCCGAAAGTCATTCCGTACTGTCCCATGCGGAATGGCGGAACCGCCGGGTTGCCGTTCAGGTCGAAGTCATTGAAGTTGCGCGCATCAAAAACGGAATTCCTTAGGTAGCCGAAAGCCGTGCCATGAAAATCATTTGTGCCCGATTTGGTGACTACATCGACTTGACCACCCGCCTGGGTGCCGTATTCCGCATCGTACAGAGCACTGTTGACGCGATATTCCTCGATTGCGTCCTGAGAAATCTGCAGGCGAGTTTGTGATTTCTGGGCTTGCTCTTGAATTCCGCCTGCGTCGACCCCGTCAAACTGAAAGTTGTTATCGTCTCGCGCTCGTCCAGCGAAGCGAATGGTACGCTGATCGCCGCCACCGTCATCCTGCGCGAACGGCGCGAGAAGCGTTAAACTTGCCCAGTCGCGCCCGTTGTTTGGGAGGTTCGAGATCTGATCGGTGCCAATCACCGTGGAGGCCTCGGCGGAACTGCGGTTTGACGGTTCGCCGGACGCTTTGACCTCAATTTTCTCAGCCACCGCGCCGACTTCAAGCTTGATATTCAAAGTGCGCGTCTGCCCCACCTGCAGTATGACTTCGTCGATGACCTTGGTTGCAAACTTAGGGTTCGTGGCCGTCACCGTGTACCGCCCCACCGCCAAACCTGGGAAGCGGTAATAGCCGTTCGAATTGGTTTGCTGTTCTTGGCTAATGCCAGTTTCGACCGCTAGGACTTGCACGCTCGCCCCGCGGATCACGGCTCCCGTTGGATCCGTCACCGTACCCTCGAGTACAGCGCGATCGACTTGAGCCAACGTTGCCCCGCACGCAATAAGTAGCAAGATCGGGACCAAAAGCATCTGGCGACGGAAAGCGAATGAGAAAAGGATAGATGAGCAAGCTCGGGCCATAAGCACTCCTCGTTCAGCTCGGCAGAGCGTTCGCCGTTATGCGCAAGTTGAGTTCTTGAAAAGCGATTCTAGAAAGGTGACTTAAAGGCTGTGTTAAAGGACGGTTAATATTTTTTCAGACTCTGTTCTTGAATTCCGAGCTGTTCTAGTCTTGTGATCAGCTCCCAAAATCGATACCAAAGCATTCCCATGAACCTGCTTGTAGTAGAAGATGAGCCTCGAATGGCGGAACTGCTCCGTCGTGGTTTGTGCGAAGAAGGGCACGCGGTCATGTGCGCCTCCGATGGCAGCGAAGGGCTGCAGATGGCCATAACCCACGAGTTCGATGTTGTGATTTTAGATGTGATGATGCCCAAACTTGACGGCTATGAGCTAGCCGCGCGCCTCCGGGCCACCAATAACGCCACTGGAGTACTGATGCTTACAGCGAGAGACTCTGTCCCGGACATCGTGCGCGGCCTGAACCAAGGCGCGGATGACTACATAACCAAGCCTTTTTCTTTCCACGAACTCTTGCTGCGCTTGCGAGCGGTTCAGCGGCGCGCAACAGTGGCCGGG
>Ga0209415_10004833_pt1 | contig 24532 bp, 20 predicted proteins | sample PeaSoiSIISIP2007_FD_187696 | JGI IMG/M metagenome (GOLD analysis project Ga0209415, IMG submission 187696) | Peat soil microbial communities from Weissenstadt, Germany - SII-SIP-2007 (SPAdes) (version 2) | ecosystem: Environmental > Terrestrial > Soil > Wetlands > Peat | place: Germany... | reverse complement strand
TGGATGGCTTGGTGCCATCGCCTACGGCGCGTATTTGTTTCACATGGATATTCTTCAATTTGTCTACGGAGCATTTCGCGGAAGACTTGTGACGATTACGGGGTTCTCTGATCTTTGCATCGTTCTTTTGGCTTTGGTAGTTACCCTCGTCGTTTGCAGACTCTCCTGGGAGTATTTTGAGAAACCCCTGGTGCGAATTGGTCACCGCTCGCGGTACGAGTTTGCAGACGATCCGCAGGCATCCAATGGTCAGTTGAAATTGGAATCGGCAAGTTCATGAACAATGTCGTGATCTTAGGGGAAGGGCTGGGGAAAGAGTACCGGCGCGGGCTGACGGCCGATCCGGGGCTGAGGCATGCGCTGGAGCGGTTCGTGAAGTCGCCGCTTTCAGCGTTTCGCCGCGCGAAGGATGAGACGTTCTGGGCGTTAAAGGATGTGTCGCTGGAAGTGAAGGAAGGCGAAGTGCTGGGGCTGATCGGGCGGAACGGTGCGGGCAAGACGACGCTGCTGAAAATCCTTTCCAGGATTACCAAACCAACCGCGGGCTGGGCGGAGATTCGCGGGCGAGTCGGATCGCTGCTAGAAGTGGGGACGGGATTTCATTCGGAGTTGACTGGCCGGGAAAACACGTTTCTGAGCGGAGCCATCCTAGGAATGGGGAGACGAGAGATCGAACGCAAGTTCGATGAGATCGTGGCGTTCGCGGAACTGGAAAAATTCATCGATACGCCGGTGAAGCATTATTCGAGCGGGATGTACGTGCGGCTGGCGTTTGCGGTGGCGGCGCATCTGGAGCCGGAGATTTTGCTGGTGGATGAAGTGCTGGCGGTTGGCGACATCAACTTCCAGAAAAAATGCCTGGGCAAGATGGGCGACGTGGCGCGCGCTGGACGTACGGTGGTTCTTGTGAGCCATCAAATGAATCAGATTCGCCGGCTGTGCCATCGCGTGCTGTGGGTGGATGCCGGCCAAGTGCGCATGGATGGGCCACCGCATGAGGTTCTGGCTGCGTACGAGTCGGCGATGATGTCCGGCGAGCGCGGCACAGAGGCTGCGCGGGGACCGGTGACGCGGGCGCGGTTTCTTCGCTGGGCGCTCAGCGAAACGGGAGACGTCGAGACCCATGTGCTGAAGACGCTTGGTTCAGTGACGGTAAAATTCGAGGTTGAGTTAGCTCAGGGAGTAGCGAACGGGGAACACGGCATCGCGCTTTTCAACGCGGAGCGCCAACTGATGTGGGCACAATCGACGCAGAACGTGACGCTTGAAGCAGGCCGGCATTTCCTTTCGCATACATTTCCCACTCTCCCTTTGCGCCCCGGCATTTATCAATGGCAAGTGAGTATTTGGGAAGGGAGCGAGATGCTGGATTTGTGGGATTCTCTGCCGGAAATGAATATTGCGGCGGAGATCAACCAACACTACAAAGACCAGTGGAACGGTATACTGAATTTGCCGTGCAAATTTTCGGTGCAGGAATAAAGTGAAGAGCGCCGCTCAAACGCAAACCGTATTCGATCAGAACCACTATCTGCAGATTATCGTGGCACGCGGGCGAACGATCCGCGACGTGGCGGGAAAGCTCAGGCCTCTACTCGGTTTGTCCACGGCGCTGGACGCTGGGTGTGGGTTGGGTTTTTTCGCACAAATCCTGCAGGAGTGCGGGCTCAGTGTGCGCGCGTTCGATGGACGACAGGAAAACGTCGAAGAGGCGCGGCGGCGTTATCCAGAGATTCCTTTCGAACGCGGGGATATTGAAGATCCGGGTGTGACGCGATACGGGGCCTCCGATCTGGTTTTGTGCTTTGGCCTGCTTTATCACCTGGAGAATCCGCTGCTGGCGATCCGGCATTTGCGTGAGCTGACGGGAAAAGCCTTGCTGCTGGAGAGCATGTGTTTGCCGGAAGACAAACCATGGATGTTATTGCGCGAGGAACGGTCCCTGGAAGACCAGAGCCTGACGGACCTGGCGTTCTACGCAAGCGAAGGCTGTTTGGCCAAGATGATGTATCGAGCCGGGTTTGGATTTGTCTACCGGCTGACGGAGTTACCGGATCACGACGATTTTCGAGATACACCTGAGCATGTACGCAGGCGCACGGTGTTGCTGGGGACTGCCGCGGCCATTGAGGTACCGGGGTTCGTGCTTTTTCCCGAGCCAAAGGAAACCGCGGACCCATGGAGCAAAAACTTGACCGGGCCAAAGGCTCTGCCACGCATCGCTCGACGCGTGCGCAGGTTTGCCGGTCGTCCGGCCAGCGAAAAGTATGTCGCCCTCGCAGTGCGCCTCCGCCGCATGTTCCCAGGTGCGTCGATTACCATGCGGCTGCCATTCGGTGGGTGGTTCTTGGCAGGCCCCGGACAAGTTGATCAAGCCCTCTTCTGGGGTGGATTTGAATGCGCCGAGACCCTTTTCGTTGATAGATATCTGAAGCCTGGGATGACTGTGCTGGATATAGGCGCCCACCACGGCTTGTACACGCTGCTCGCGTCGAAGCGCGTCGGTCGCACCGGAAAAGTCATCGCCTTTGAGCCTTCGCCGCGCGAACGACGGCAACTAAAACGGAACGTTCGCTTTAATTTTTGTCCTAACGTGCGGATAGAATCGCATGCTCTAGGTAAAGAACCTTCGAGGGCGGAGCTTTACGTGGTTGCCGGCGGCGAAGACGGCTGCAATAGTCTTCGACCTCCTACGATTCATGGGACGACGCAGACTGTGGTCGTGGACGTTCGCTCACTCGACGAGTATTTAGCCGACGCAGGCGTGACGGTGGTGGACTTCATCAAGCTGGACGTCGAAGGCGCCGAACTATCTGTCTTGCAGGGCGCGAGGAGGCTGCTGCAATCCGGGAGCAGACCCGTGCTCATGGTCGAGGTTGAAGATACGCGCACCGAACCGTGGGGCTACCGGGCGAATGAAATAGTCACGTTGTTGGACGCCGCAGGCTACGAGTGGTACCAAATACTCGCGGATGGCAGGCTCGAACAGATTGGCGCGGAGCGAGACAACTTTGAAGCGAATTTAGTCGCTATTCCCAAGGAGCGGAGAGAAGAGATTCTTTCTCAGCTGGCACGGCCATGCTGACGATGTTTAGCACGCCGAAGGCGTTTCGCGGGCACGATGCCGTGATCCAACGAAATGCGTTGGAAAGCTGGAAGCGGCTTCATCCAGACGTTGAGGTGATTCTGTTTGGCGTAGATGAAGGAACGGCGGAGATTTGCCGGGAGCTGGGGCTCCGACACATTCCAGACACAAGCCGCAGCCGGCTGGGCACAAACCGCGTGGACGCGATGTTCGAGAGGGCGCAGGAGGCCGGCCGGCACGAGCTACTGTGCTATTCCAATTGCGATATCGTTTTGACGCGAGATTTTCTGAAGGCTGTACAGACGGTGAAGGAGTGGCGGAGCGCTTTCCTGATGGTGGGGCGGCGATGGGACACGGATGTTGCGGAGCCGCTGGATTTTGCGAAAGAGGATTGGGAGAAAAGGATTACGGAGCGGGCGCGGACCGAGGGTTATCACCGGCAATTCCACAATATTGATTATTTTGCGTTCACGCGGGGACTGTACCGGGAGATTCCCGCGCTCGTTGTGGGGCGGATTTATTGGGACCATTGGATGGTCTGGAAGGCGCTGGAGCAGGGCGCGGCAGTGGTGGACGCTTCGGAGATGGTGTGCGCGGTACACCAGAACCACGACTATTCTCACGTGGCGGAAGGATGGAAGAGCGTGTCCGGGGATGAGGATGCGCAACGGAATTATGAGTTAGCGGGAGGACGAGCGCACCTGAGGACCATCGAGGACGCGACGTACCGGCTGACGGCGAGCGGCGTGAAAGCGAATCGATTTTACTGGATGGCGCCCGCGAGGCGGCGCTGGCAAGGTGTCAGCAGAAAAGTCGCGGGAGCGCTGCGAACGAAAGTGTGGCATCCGATGCTGGATGCGACGCGGCCGCTGAGACACGCGATGGGATTGAAGGAAGACAGCCTACCTGCAGCATTGCGCAGCCGCGAAAAACGACATGGAATGGATGAATAGGAAGCGGCGGCGCGAATGCTGACAATTCTGGCGATGCCGAAGCCGTTTCTGGGGCACATCGGAGTTATCCAGCGGAATGCGATTACGAGCTGGACGAAGCTGGAGCCGCGGCCGGAGATCATACTGTTTGGGACGGAAGAGGGAGCGGCGGAGTGCGCGCGCGAGCTGGGGCTGCGGCACGTGGCGGAAGTGGCGCGGAACCGGCAGGGAACGCCGCTGCTGGCGGATATTTTTGCGAAGGCGGAAGTCCACGCGAGCCACGATGTTTTCGCGTATGTGAACGCGGACATACTTTTGCCTGGGGAGTTTACGGCGGGGCTGGAGAAAGTGAGCAAGGCGTTTCGGAAGTTTCTGGCGGTGGGGCGAAGGACGAACATCGAAGTGCGCGAGGCGATGGACTTCGGCGAGGGTTGGGAAGAGAAGCTGAAGGAGCGGATGCGGAAAGAAGGGCAACTGGAAAGCCACACGGGGATCGACTTTTTCGCGTTTCCGCGGGGGACGTACGTGGACGTGCCGCCGCTGGCAATCGGGCGGGTGTGGTTTGACCAGTGGTGCGTGAAGTACGCGCGGAAAAAAGGGCTGCCAGTGGTGGACTTGACGAGGTATGCGGGAATTGCGCACCAGTTGCACGACTACAACCACGTGGAGGGGGGACGGGAGCTGGGGACGTATGGCGGGGTGGAGGCGGAGGAGAATCTGAAGCTTTACGGGGAGAGGCCGCATGCGTATACGATCCTGAGCGCGACGCACGTGATGACGGAGGATGGCGGGCTGCTGAGGGTCTTCTGGCAGAGAGAGGTGGAAGCGGTGAAGAATTTGCTGTGGGAAGTGTTGGTGCACCGGACGGCGGGGGTGAGGAAGAAGTTGGGGTTGCGCGGGGGGGGCGCTGGCTTGAGGGGATGAAGTGCGTGTAAGTGATTACCACTCAATGACATAGTGGCGGGGGAAGTCTTGCCAGGCAGGAGGGGGTTCGGTAAGCTGCAGGCGGGATTTGGGTAGTGAACTTTTGAGCTGGAGGACGGGGAATTGATCTGGTGGGCTTACTGGCGATGGCGGTGGCGGGGTGCCTGGGGTTGGCGCACTGGGTAATGACGGACCCCGGGGCGGGGCGGGAATTGGCGCGGGAGCGATTTCGGGCGGAGCAAGAGGGTAGAGCGGTACGGCGGGCAGGCAAACTGACGCCGCAGTAGAGAGTTTTTCCTTTTTTTTTCCTTTCCATTCTGAGAAACGAGCGGGCGCGTGCAAGGGCCCGGCGAAACTGGTACGCCAATTGGCTATATTTACTCTACAATAATTCACTTGCATTTCTACCTTGAAGTAATTACGATTCGCGCACTTTCCAGTGCCGCTATTCGCGGACGGAAGCCGATTCATTTCTGCTAGCGGTGGAAAGGCTCTTCCTGGCCATGCGCGCAGCGAGCGCGGCGGATCCGGGAAGGCGCAAGAAAGTCCGGCGATCCCGAGAGTTTTTCCCGGGGAAAAGGCCGGCGTGGAGTCCAGCCCCATGCCAGCGATCGATAGAGTGCCGCCCGTAGTGGCGGAGATTTCGGCCCGCGAAGTTGCAAGCGAATTCACGATAAAGCTGACGCCGTTCGACCAGCGGCAGTACCGCAAGCTGATCGCGGCGCGGGCGGAGACGATCAGGCGCGTGGTGGGCAAGCTGAAGCCCGTGCTGCGCCTGGAGAGCGCGGTGGATGCGGGCTGTGGCGTGGGTTTTTTTTCGAGGACGCTGGAGGAGTGCGGGCTGCGCGTGTGCGGATTCGACGGGCGCGAAGAGAATATTGCTGAGGCGAGGAAGCGTTTTCCGAGCGTGCCGTTTGAGACGGCGGACATCGAAGAACGCAGCATTCTGGAGTTGGGGCGGTTCGACTTCGTGCTGTGCTGCGGGCTGATCTATCACCTGGAAAATCCGATGCAGGCAATGCGCAACCTGAGCGCGCTGACGGAGAAATGTCTGCTGGTGGAGAGCATGTGCATCCCGGAGGGCAAGGCGTCGATGGTGCTGCGGAAGGAGCCGCGAGCGGACGACCAGAGCTTGACGGAGGTGGCGTGCTACCCGAGCGAGGGCGGGCTGGTGAAGATGCTGTACCGGGCGGGGTTTGCGGTGGTGTACCGCGTCGCACCGCTGCCGGAGCATGAGGATTTTCGCGAGACGGCGGAACATGCGAGGAAGAGGACGGTGCTGCTGGCGTCGCGCGCGCCGATCGATATCGCGGGATTTCGTTTGTATCCAGAGCCGCGCGATGAGGGAGATCCGTGGAAGAAAGCGGAGGCGGCGAGGCCGAGCGTGGCGCGGCGCGTGGGGCGATTTCTGGCGAGCCCACTGAAGAGGAAATACATCACGATGGCGTTGCGGGCGCGGCGCGTGTTTCCGGAAATGCCGATTCCGCTGCGGCTGCCGTATGGGGCGTGGTGGCTGGCGGAGAAGGGGGCGCTGGACCACGAGCTTATGTATGGCGCGTTTGAAGAGGCGGAGATGCGATTCGTGGAACGGCTGCTGCAGCCGGGAATGACGGTGGTGGATGTGGGCGCGCATCACGGGTTGTACACGTTGCTGGCGGCGAAACGAGTGGGGCAGCGAGGCAGGGTGATTGCGTTCGAACCGTCAGAGCGCGAACGGCGTCGGCTTGCGCAACATCTGCGCGTGAATCGCTGCCGGAACGTGGAGGTGGAAGCGTGCGCTCTGGGAAATGAACGCGGAGAAGCGGAACTCTATCTGGTGGATGGCTTTCGCGATTGGGGAAACAGTTTGCGGCCGCCGGCGGTGGAGGAAGCGACGCGCAGTGTGAGCGTGCCGGTGCGGCGGCTGGATGATGCGCTCGCGGAGCGGGGCATCGAGCGCGTGGATTTCGTCAAGCTAGATGCGGAGGGCGGAGAGTTGGCCGTGCTGGAGGGGGCGCGGAGGCTGCTGCAGACTGCGCCGCGGCCCGCGATTTTGGCGGAGGTGGAGGACGTTCGAACGCGGCCATGGGGCTATCCGGCGCGCGCGATCATGCAACTGCTTGCGCGGTGGAATTACCGGTGGTTTGCGCTGAGCGAGATGGGGACGCTTTATCCGGCGTCGCCGGATGACGAATCGTACGACGCGAATTTTGTGGCGCTCCCGGAGGAGCGAGTGGAAGAGTTTCAGCAAATGCTGGCTGCGCCGCGAGAGCGCGGCCACGAGCAACTGCTCTGAACGGACTGCCGCGAGCATGATTACGTTTTTTACCACCGGCAAGGCGTTTGTGGGACACAACGGCACCATCCAGCGAAATGCACTGAAGAGCTGGACGCTGGTGCATCCGGAGGCGGAGGTAATCCTCTTCGGAGACGACGAAGGTGCGCCGGATGTGGCGCGTGAACTGGGAATTCGTCACGAGGCGCACACAGAGAAAAATGCGGCCGGTTCAAATCGCGTGGACTACATGTTTGCGAGAGCGCAGAGGATCGCGAGGCACGACGTTCTCTGCTATTCGAACTGCGACATTATTTTCTTGCAGGATTTTGGCAAAGCGTTCAAACGCGTTTTAGCGGCGCACAAGGAATTCCTGATGGTCGGCCGCCGCTGGGATGTGGAGATAACGCAACCGCGCGATTTCGCCAATCCGGACTGGCAGAAACAACTGCGTAATCTTGCTCACTTGAACGGGACACAGCGCGGAACGGACTGGATTGACTATTTTGTTTTTTCGCGAGGATTGTTCCGAGAAATGCCGCCGCTCGTGGTGGGCCGCGTTTTTTGGGACCACTGGATGGTCTGGAAAGCGCTGGACATGAAGAGACCGGTCGTGGACGTCTCGCGGGCGGCCCTCGCAGTCCATCAGAATCACGATTACCGGCATCACCCGCTCGGCAAGGCTGGAGTTTGGCACGGGGAAGAGGCGGCGGAAAACCATGCCTTCGCAGGCGGATGGAATCATCTGCGAACGATCGCGGATGCGACGCACATTCTTGGGGCGGATGGCGTCAAGCCGAATGCGGCGCGGCACTGGGCCGCGGTGAGGCGGTACGCTCGACAAGCAGGGCGCGTCGCTTTTTACCACTTTGGACAGCCGATCTGGTTTTCCGTCCTCGATCTGACGAGGCCGCTCCGCCACGCGTTGGGGCTTCGCACAGCGAATCTGCGGCGGTCCCGCGGGGAAACGTAAGGGCTGAAGGACGCCAATATGACCACTCCTTTAGTCACCGTAGTGATCGACACTTTTAATTATGGGCAGTACGTCGAGGAAGCAGTGGAAAGCGTCCTGGCGCAAGATTTCCCTCGCGAGCTTTACGAGATTCTGGTTATCGACGACGGATCGACGGATGACACGGCGGGGCGTTTGAAGAAGTATGGCGATTCCATTCGCTATCTTCCAAAAGCGAACGGTGGGCAAGCCTCCGCATTCAATTTCGGTTTCGCAGCGGCGCGTGGCGAGATTATCGCCTTGTTGGACGCCGACGATTTATGGCTGCCAGACAAATTGCGGCGAGTTTGCGATACCTTCGAGAAGAATCCGGAAGCACGCATGGTCTACCACCGCACGCACTTGTGGCGAGGCGGAGCGAATCTGGAGAATGACAGCTATTTTGTAGACGTTTCCGGCCGAGTGACGGAGAGCCGCGTTTCGTTATTGCGTTATCCGATGGTGGGCACGTCTTGCCTCGCGTTCCGGCGCAGCGCATTGAACGCACTCCTTCCAGTCCCTGAGACGCTTCGTTCGCAAGCTGACGCTTACCTTACTGCGCTCGTTATTTTCGTCGCGCCGGTTGTGGCGCTACCGGAATTTCTGGGGAAATACCGCCTGCATGGTGCGAATCTATTTCAGGCGAACGCGGAAGGAGCCGCGCGCGACGTCATCGAGAATCGGATGGCGATGCGTGGGACGTTACTGACGGAGATCCGGGAATGGCTCAAGCGTGAAGGACACGATCTTGGCGCACCGAATTTGCGAGCCTACTTGAAACAATGGACGAAAGCGAACGAGCTCGATAGTTTTGGGCTCCGCAAACCGGGCCGCTGGAAGTATTTCCGGCATTTGTTCGAAATGCCGCGGCTCTATGGGGAGATTATGTCTGCGCGGCACCGGACTTACAGTTACGTTCAGGCTTTCAGTGCGCTGATCTTGGGATATGATCACCTGTATCTGCTGGAGAGGCTTCGAACGGGATACAAAGGATTGCTTCGCAGATCGTTCGGAGCAGCTCTGCCTTCGGAAGAGAGGAAGGAAGTGGCTACACACGGCTAAAGGATGAGCGCACTCTCGCACAACTTTTCGAATCCCGAAAACGCAGTGCATGGAATGGACAGCGGCGAGGCGGAGGGCAAAAGTTCTCCGATCTGTCCTGCCTGCGCGGCGAAGGCGCGCGACGCGGTGATCGAACGTTACGGAAATCACCAACTTTTTTGTTGCGATGGCTGCGGTTTGCACTTCTGGGAGCCGCGAGTGATGCCGGATGCGCGCTGGTACGAACAGATGTATGGCGGCCGGGATGAGAAGTTACTGCCGCTCGAGCCGGGGCATAAATACTTTTTGAGTGACTCGCTAGCACCGGGGCGCGGCGAGCTGCTGGATATCGGGTGCGGCACGGGAAATTTTCTGGCGGCAGCTCGCGACGCCGGGTATTCCGTGACCGGCACGGAACTCGATCGCAACGCGGCGCGCTTCGCCAAGGAGCGACTGGGCCTGGCGCGAGTGCTTGGGCTAACCATTTCGGAATTTGCGGAAAAATATCCGGGCGAGAAGTTCGACGTTGTGACGTTTTTCGAAGTGCTGGAGCATCAGGCCGCGCCTATGGAGTTTCTGGAGAAAGTGAAAGCCTGCCTGAGGCCCGGGGCGTACATCGCCTTGAGCGTGCCCAACCGCGAGAGGTGGCTGACGGGCCCCGACGTTCTGGATTATCCTCCCAATCATTTTTTGCGATGGAACGCTTCCGCTTTGCGAAATGTATTGCGCGCACAGGGATTCGAGATCCTGTCGGTGCGAGAGCAGCCCGCCGGTGTGGTTCATGCGGCGCAGATGATCAACATGGCATTGCGAACGGGGCTGATGCGTAAGACAGCGGGGACTGCTCCGAGCAGCTTTCGGGACGTGATGCAAATGGCGCCGCAAGAGGCGGCGGCCGCTCTGCAAGCGAAGCCGACGGCGCGTCAGCGGGCTGGGCAATTTCTTGGCCGCATGAAATCCATAGCGTGTGTCCCACTCGCGGTTGCGGCCTATCCCTACATTCGGCTGCGCGGCTACAAAGGGACGTATTTGTATTTTCTGGCCCGGCTTCTACAATAAAGATAGCTTCGGAAAACAATCCTGGGAACGCCGTTCAAGATGTAAGGGAATAAGAGGCACAAAATCGCCGATGAAACGCGCACTGATCACTGGAATCACGGGGCAGGACGGGTCGTATCTCGCAGAACTTCTGCTATCCAAAGGGTACGAAGTTCACGGAATTATCCGCAGGGCTAGCACATTCAATACGAAGCGAATCGACCACATCTATCAGGATCCCAATCAGCCAAGTACGCGGCTTTTTCTGCATCACGGGGATCTCTCCAGCACAGAGTGGGTGTTGAATCTGGTTTACAGCTTCGCGCCGGATGAGCTTTATCACCTCGCGGCTCAGAGCCATGTGCGCGTGAGCTTCGACATGCCGGAATACACGGGCGACATTACAGGGCTCGGCACGATGCGATTGCTGGAGGCCATCCGACGGGCGGGGTGCAAGACGCGGTTCTACCAGGCATCGAGTTCCGAAATGTTTGGCGCCGCCAAGCCGCCGCAGAGCGAGACGACACTCTTTGAACCGCGAAGTCCGTACGCGGTGGCAAAAGTGTATGCGTACTGGATGACGCGGATTTACCGCGAGGGATACCAGCTGTTCGCGAGCAACGGGATTTTGTTCAATCACGAGAGCCCGCGGCGCGGCGAGACGTTCGTGACGCGGAAGATCACGCGCGCGGTGGCAGCCATCGTGGCCGGCAAGCAGGACACCCTGTTTCTGGGCAATCTCGATGCGAGGCGCGACTGGGGCTATGCGCCGGAGTATGTGGAAGCGATCTGGAAGATGCTGCAACGGGATACAGCCGAGGACATTGTGATCGGCACGGGTGAAGCGCATTCCGTGAAAGAGTTTGTGGAAGAAGCGTTTAGCTATGCGGGGCTCGATTGGCGAAAGCACGTAAAGATGTCGGAACGTTACATGCGCCCGCTAGAAGTAGACTGTCTGATTGCGGATACGCGCAAAGCACGTGAGAAGCTTGGATGGGAAGCGCGCATTGGTTTTAAGGATCTGGTGGCGATCATGGTGGACGCGGACCTCGAAGCGACGGGGCTCGCGCCGCTGGGACACGGGAAAGCGATTCTGGAAAAGAAATTCAGCCACTGGAATCACTGGCAGAATTCGGTGACACGCGTGATGGAAGCGGTCGAGGGACAAGCTTCGCAGAACTGAGGATTGAGGAATGGGTTTTTGGAAAAAGCGGCGCGTGGTGCTGAGCGGCGGCAACGGATTTCTTGGATCGTTTGTGGTGGACAAATTGCGCGCGGCAGGCTGCAGCGAGATTTTCACTCCTCATAGCCGGGAGTACGACCTGCGCGAGAAATCGGACGCACTACGACTCTACAAGGACAAGCGACCGCACATCTTTATCCATCTTGCGGCGGTTGTAGGCGGCATCGGGGCGAACCGCGCCAATCCGGGAAGATTTTTTTACGACAATGCGGTGATGGGGATCAACGCAATAGAGGCTGGACGCCTTGCAGGTGTGGAGAAATTTGTTTGTGCAGGGACGATTTGTTCCTATCCGAAGTTCACGCCGGTGCCGTTCCGCGAGGAGAATTTCTGGGACGGGTACCCGGAAGAGACGAATGCGCCGTACGGTCTAGCGAAAAAAATGCTGCTCGTGCAGTTGCAGGCCTACCGGCAGCAGTATGGGTTCAACGGTATTTATTTGACGCCGGTCAATTTATACGGGCCGCAGGACAATTTTGATCTGGAAAGCTCGCACGTGATTCCAGCACTGATTCGGAAATGCTGGGAAGCCAAGCAATCGCATTCGACGGAAATCACGGCGTGGGGTACGGGCAGCGCGACGCGGGAGTTTTTGTATGTCGAGGACGCGGCTGAGGCGATCGTTCTGGCGGCAGAGAAATATGAGAAATCTGACTTTGTAAACCTGGGCTCTGGCGAGGAGATCAGCATTCGAGATTTGCTGGAGCTGGTATGTGCGCAGACGGGATACGAGGGAAAAGTGGTCTGGGACGCGACGAAACCGGATGGGCAGCCGCGGCGCTGCCTGGATACCTCGCGGGCAGCGGCAGAGTTCGGGTGGCGCGCGGAGACAACGCTAATGGATGGATTGCGGAAAACGGTGGCGTGGTATGAAGCGGAAACGAAGAGCCAGACACGCAAGAGCGCCGTGTGAGACTTGAGAGACTTCTTCAGAGGAAGCTCGAGACCTGCCAGAGTACAAGATAGCGTTTTTTAAATTGCCCTTTTCAAACTAAAGGCTGAGTCGGCGAAGATGTCGTAGACTTAACGGGGGGACATCCGCGCGCTGGCGCAGGTTTTTTGTTGAGATTCAGCTCACCAGGCGGCGTTTGCTAGGACATGGCAAAACCTTTCGCCAGCGTACTGATCGATACGTATAATCACGAACGCTTTATTGAGAAAGCGATCGTGAGCGTGCTGGAGCAGGATTTTCCCGCCGCTGACCGTGAGATTCTGGTGGTGGACGATGGGTCCACCGATGGCACGCCGGAACTAGTCCGAAAATTTGCGCCGGAAGTGCGGCTATTGAGGAAGCAGAACGGGGGGCAGGCATCGGCGTTCAATGCGGGGATTCCTGAGTGCCAAGGGGGGATTGTTGCGTTTTTGGATGGGGACGATTGGTGGGCGCGCAAGAAACTGACGAGCGTGACACAAGCGCTGGTCGAGGACGCATCGGTGGGAATTGTGGGGCACGGAATTGTGATGGTGGGCCGCGACGGCAGCGAACAAAACGTGACGCTCAGCGAGGGATTCCGATTCCAGGCCAATACGCTAGAGGGCGGAAAACTGTTTCGGCGGCGCGGGGCGTTTCTTGGAACGAGCCGGATGACCATTCGCGCCGAGCTATTGAGGCGGATCGGAACGGTGCCGGAATCCATCGCGATTCAGGCGGACGAATACTTGTTCACGCTGGCCTCCGCGCTCACGGAAGTGCGCATTCTGCCTGAAGCACTCACCTATTACCGGCTGCATGACGCGAACAGCTTTCAAATTACGGGCAGGCCCGAGCCACAACAATTGCGAAACAAGCTGAACTCTCTGGAGAGCATCGACAAGAGTCTTTCGCGAAAGCTCGAGGAATTTGGAATTGATGGGCAAGTGACCCGGACGATGCTGGAGTTTACGCACCTCAGCGTGGAGCAGTTGCGGCTCATGCTGGATGGAGGGTGGCCGTGGGAAACGTTCAAGACAGAGTGGTCGCTTTACCGTATGTTGCATCCTGACGCGCGACTTTCTCGACGGATATTCAAGGTGCTGATGCTGATGGTGGCGTTGGTGACGACACCGAGGGGCTATTACAGGATCCAGACGGCCCTCACACAAAATGGCCTTTACCGGCGCGCCCGTGAGCGGTGGCTTCCGTTTGCGGAGATGCGGCACGTGCAAAGAGGCGGGCGCGCCGGATCATGATCAAGCGCGCCATTCACAGCCTATTTCGGTCCTTTGGTCTCGACATCATCCACTTTCCGCCGCGGGAAACAATTCGTCCTTCTGATTTCCGGGATGACGAGGCGGAAATCGTCCAAGCGGTGCGGCCGTGGACTCTGACGGGGCCGGAGAGAATCTACGCACTTATTCAAGCCGTGCGATACGTGAGCAAAAACGAGATTGCAGGGGCTATCGTCGAATGCGGCGTGTGGAAGGGAGGAAGCATGGCCGCGGTAGCAAGGAGTTTAATGCAGTTGGGAGACGTGAGCCGCGATTTGTATTTGTTCGATACGTTTGAAGGGATGTCGGAGCCGACCGCGCACGACGTCGATTACACCGGAGCACGAGCGGACGACGTAATGCGCGCCGATCCCGGCTACAGATGCGCGAACGCACCCCTGGACGGGGTAAAGGAAGTGATGTATGGGACAGGGTATCCAAAAGAAAAAATTCATTTTGTAAAAGGAAAAGTCGAGGACACGGTACCTGGATCCGCGCCCGAGGCGATTGCGCTGCTACGGCTGGATACGGACTGGTACGAGTCGACGAAGCACGAGTTGGTTTACCTGTTCCCGCGATTGAGCAAGGCGGGAGTGATTATCATTGACGACTACGGACACTGGAGAGGATCGCGACAGGCATGCGACGAGTATTTTTCAGAGAATCGCGTTCCGATTTTGCTGAATCGGATTGATTGCACAGGGCGGATGGCGGTGAAGCCATGAATCGAAGACCACCAGGTCGAGCGGCACAGCAGGAATTGCCTGGAAAGGCGCTGGTGCGTTGAGGATTTTAATTGCGATTGGCGTGTGGCGTCAGAAGGAGGCGGGAGCAGCGGGCGTCGTGTTAAATCACGCTGCAGAGTTGGCAAAGCGCGGGCATGAGGTCGATTGCTGGTTCCTGGAAGATGTGCTGGAGCGGCCGGCGAAGCCGAAACGATTGGAGGCATTGATCTTCGCTCGGGAGCTGTCGAGACGGATACGCCGGGAGTTGGGAACATATGATGTCGTAAACCTGCATGCGCCGTGGGGATGCATGTACGGCGCTTGGCGGCGGAGGTCGGGGAAGCGGGGCGCGCCGCCTTACGTGCTGACGATGCAAGGGAGCGAGGAACGTTATGTCGAGGCGATGCGGCTGGAGGAGCGCAAAGGGCGCGCGTGGAATTTCAGTTGGAAGAACCGATTGTGGCATCGCCTCTACCATCAGTCGATGTACGACTATTCGATCAAGACGGCGGATTGCGGAGCGGTTGCGAATCGAGAGGCGTGGATCTGCGCAGAGCTGAAATATCGGCGGGCGCCGGGGCTTTTCTCGTATGTACCGAACGGTGTGGAGGAGCGTTTTTTTGTTGCGCGCGAATATCCGGAGAAGAAAGAATGCGCACTGCTTTTCGTAGGCACATGGCTGGATCGCAAGGGCGTGTACTATCTTGCGGACGCGTTTCAAGCAGTGGCGAGGACAAAGAGTGAAGTCCACCTAACCGTAGCGGGTTGTGGGGCTTCGGCGGAGCAAGTGAAGGAGATGTTCGCGACGGAAGTGCGGGGCCGCGTCCGTGTCATACCGTTTGTAAATCGAGAAGACGTGCCTGCTCTCTACGCGAGACACGACATTTTTGTATTTCCGTCGCTCGTGGAAGGGATGCCGCTGACTCTGTTGGAAGCGATGGCCAGCGGAATGCCGGTGGTCACGACGAACACGTGCGGCATGGCGGACGTAGTGGAAGACGAGTTTAACGGTTTGCTCGTTCCCGCGGCGGATGCGGAGCAATTGGCCGCCGGGATCGAGCGGTTGTGTGAGTCAATAGATTTGAGGAAGCGGCTTGGCCTTTCGGGACAGGAAACAATGCGGCGATATACGTGGGATCGTGTTGCGGCGCAATTGGAGGAAGTGTTTGTGCTTGCGGTACGAAATAACAGGAGCTAGGTGGAGTTTCCGGATGCACGCATTGGAAATAATTCGGAGAGCGATTTGAAATACGCGGTGGTCAGCCTGCCGGGCGAGCGGAGCGGGACTGGACGAGAGCAGCCGAGCGAGAGTCCGTGGCTGCGTCATTCGGCCTGCGCGTTTCTGGGCTTGCGTCCTGCGATGGCACAGCACACTGCCGCAGAACACGCGGTGTTTAGAAAATGGGCCGAGGGATGCAAGTGTGTTGTTGAGATAGGAGTGGCAGAAGGGGTCTCGGCGCTGGCGCTTCGCGAAGGAATGGCGGAGGACGGGACGCTTTACCTCATCGATCCATTTCACCTGAGCCGGATTCCGGCGCTCAATTTTATAAAGCGTGTGGCACAACGGACGGTTGGCGGCAGCGCACGCGGGAGCGTCGTTTGGATCGAGAAATTCAGCCAGGACGCAGTGAAAGGATGGAGAGAAGCCATCGATTTGATTTTGATAGATGGAGATCACGCGGAGGCTGCCGTGGAGCGGGATTGGCAGGATTGGAGCCGTTTTGTGAAGCCCGGCGGCGTGGTCATCTTTCACGACGCGAGAGTTTTTAGTAATGGGTGGGCGACGGCGGACTACGGGCCGGTTCGATTTGTTGACCGGTTCTTTCGAAGCGGCGCCAGGGCTGACTGGATGATCGTCGAAGAAATTCATTCGGTTTTTGCCGTCCGGCGAAGCGCATAGATTAGATCTACATCTTGAGTTAGAGGCCATTCATAGACCGCATGATCACACTGGGGATTAATTATTCGCAGATGCATGATTCGTCGGCGTGTGTGGTGCGCGACGGCGAGCTGGTGTTTGCGGTGGCGGAAGAACGGATCAGCCGGGCGAAGCATGATGCGCGGTTTCCGGAGAATGCGATTCGGGCTTGTCTGGATTTTGCCCGGGTGAAAGCGTCGGAGTTGGACGAGGTTTGTTTTGGCTGGCAGGTCGCAGGAGCGGCGTTCCGGCATGATTTGAAGTGTTACGCCTCGGGGAAAATGCCGGCGACTTATGCGAATGGGCTGAACTCGACGCTACGTTTTATGAGTATGTGGCATCAGGAGAGTGGCGCGAAGCGGTTCACGCAGATTTTTGGGGCGTCGAAGGCGCGGATGAGATTCGTAGATCACCATTTGGCGCACGCATTGAGCGCGTATTCGTATTCGGGATATGCGGATGCGGCGGTGGTGGTGATGGATGGGCGCGGAGCGTGGGAGGCGACTTCGATCTGGCATGGGAAGGACGGGCAGCTGGAGCATGTTTTGACGATTCCGTTTCCGGACTCGGTCGGATACTTTTACAGCGAGTTTACGGAGTACTTGGGATTTCAGCGGAACAGCGATGAATGGAAAGTGATGGGGCTGGCGCCTTACGGCAAGCCGGGCGTGGATCTGCGCGCGTTCATTGACGCGGAGGCGGCGCCTTACAAAGTGCAGGCGCGGAAGCTGGTGGCGAATGGAGCGGCGCCGTTCGCGGAGATGGTGCGATTGTTTGGCCCGCGGCGCGTTCCGGAAAGCGAGATTGACGAGCGGTACAAAGATGTGGCGTTTGCGGTGCAGGCCGCTTGCGAGATCGCGATGATGAGCGTCGTGAAGATGGCGATCGAAAAAACCAAAAGCCGTAATGTTTGCCTGGCGGGCGGGGTCGCGCTGAATTCGAAGGCGAATGGGAAGATTGTGGCGTCCGGGCTGGTAGAGAAGTTTTTTGTCCAGCCGGCGGCTTCGGATGATGGCGTTGCACTCGGCGCGGCACTCGCGCCGTATCTGGATGGCGGCGGGCGGTTGCCCATGAAGGAGATGCGGCATGCATATTTGGGGCCTGCATTTGACGACGAGGCAATCGAGAGCGCATTGCGGACCTACAAGTTGAAGTACACGCGCTTGAACGACGTCGCTGCTACCGCGGCGGAATTGCTTTCGAATGGGAAGATTCTTGGCTGGTTTCAGGGACGGATGGAATTTGGGCCTAGAGCGCTGGGCAGCCGTTCGATCTTGGCGGATCCGCGCGATCCGGAGATGAACGCGAAGGTCAACAATGCGGTGAAATTTCGCGAGTGGTGGAGGCCGTTTGCGCCATCGATGAAAAAAGAGGCCGCCGGCGAATATCTGGAGAGCGCCGATGATTCGCCGTTCATGATTCTGACGGCGCAAGTGCGGCCGGAGAAGCGCGCGGTGATCCCATCGGTAACGCATGTTGACGGCAGCGCGAGGCCACAAACCGTGGAGAAAGAGGTCAATCCGCTTTACTGGCGGCTGATCGATGAATTCGGGAAACGGACAGGCGTGCCGGTGATCATAAATACATCGTTCAATTTGCGCGGCGAGGCAATTGTGCATACACCGACGGATGCGATTCGGACTTTTTTCAGCTCGGGAATGGATGCGCTGGTGATCGGCAGTTTTCTTGTGGAGAAATAAAGTGAGCGCTTCGCAAGGCCGGCTGGCGCAATTTTTGATGCGATACTCCTCGCCGCTGGCAGGGCTGCGGCGGGTGCCAGTGCTGGGACGGTGCGTTAGCTGGGCGGGGAGAATGCTTGTACCTCGCGACTCGCTTATCTGGGTGCAAGTACGAAACGGACCTGGGCGAGGATTGTGGCTTCATTTGAATCCGCGAACCGGGAAGACATACTTTGAAGGGGGCGGCGAACCTGAAGTGCAAGCAGCGTTACAGAAGCATCTGCATCCCGGAATGATTTTTTACGATATCGGAGCTAACATCGGATTTTTTTCCCTGCTTGCGGCGCGACTGGTGGGCAAAGAAGGACGCGTAGCGGCCTTCGAAGCGGACCCGGAAATTGCAAGGAGGTTGCGCGAGCACGCTGCGCGAAATGAGTTTGGATGTATTACGGTGGAAGAAAAGGCAGTCTGGTCGGAACCGCAGACGGTATTTTTCGCGCGCACGGATCCGACGACATCACCAGATCGTGGGCTGGGGCACGTCGTCCCTTCAGGCACTGCAGAGACTATCGAGGTGACCGCCGTCTCTCTGGATAACTATACGGAGACGCAGCCATCCCCAGACTTTCTCAAGTGCGACGTGGAAGGCGCGGAAGTGGAAGTGTTTCGCGGAGCATCGCGGTTGTTGAAGGAAAAACGTCCGGGAATTATTTGCGAAATGCACAGTGACGAGAATCAGCGCATTCTTCTGGAAGAGTTCTCGCGATTCCGCTACAACTGCACACCTTGCGGAGCGAACCACATTCTGGCGCTGCCGCAATGACGCAAAAATGCATCGCGCTGCTGGGGCGGCGGGATGCGCCTACCGATGCCATCGAAGAGTATTGCCAATACCTTAGCGGTGCATTGCGCGGGCACGATTTTGAATTGGAACTCGCACGCGTGACGTGGGCGGAAGATGGCTGGCCTGCCGCGATGCGCGAGCTGGAGCGTAAGGCGAAGGATTGGCGCGGATGTTGGGTGCTCGTGCAATACACCGCGCTCTCGTGGTCCGAGCGCGGATTTCCTTTACGATTTCTGAGAGTGTTACGAATTCTCCGGCAAGCGGGAGCGCTGGTGGCGATGGTCTACCACGACGTGCTGCCATACCACGGGAGCCGCACCATCGATAAGCTGCGGCGGCGAGCGCAGAACCATGCGATGAACGAGGCGCTGCGGTCTTGTGATCTCGGCGTCTTTACCGTCCCTATTAGCAAAATCCCCTGGATCGGAAAAAAGCACACACGCGCCATTTTCATTCCCGTGGGCGCGAATTTACCGGATCCGGAAAGCGCCTGGACCATCCAACGGAGCGGGACGAACAAGCTGCCGACGATTGCGGTTTTTGGGATCACCGGCGGAGAAAGCGGCATCTGGGAGATCGCGAGCATTTCGGAGGCTTTGCAAATTGTGGCAGAGCGCTTGGGGAAACTGCGGCTGGTCGTGATGGGACGCAACACAGGCACGGCGGAGAAGGCGCTGAAAAATTTGATGGACAAGCAACCTGTGGAAATCTGTGCGCTTGGACTACTGCCCGGAGAGGAAATCGTGAGACAGATTGCGTCGTCCGATGTTCTGCTATTTGTGCGCGGAGGGATTTCTTCGCGCCGCGGCAGCGCCATCGCAGGGATTGCTTGCGGATTGCCCGTGGTGGCCCTGGAAGGTTCGGAAACAGCTTCGCCGATCACGGAGGCGGGAGTCGTTTTCGCTGATCCGAAGCGACAGAGAGGCTTAGGCGAGGCGCTGCTGAAAGTGCTGTCCGATGCGGAATATCGGGCCGAGCTTGCGGAACGAAGCCGGCGCGCGCAGGAAAAATACTTTTCTTGGAAGGCGATTGCGGCACGGTATGCGGAGGAGTTGCGTTCGGCGAACGGAAGCCTAGGCTAAGATTCCAGACATATCGTTCAGTTCTCAACGGGACAACGCGTCGATCAGACTTTCCTTCTTTTTTTCAGCCAGCGCGGCTAGGGGAGTGAGCGAAGAACTGTAGCCTGCGATAGCTGCCGCCGCGAGGAACGCAAAAACTTCTGCGGGAACCCACTTGTCACCGGTCCAGCGGCTCATGAAGAGGATGGGTGCGCTGATGCCACCCAAGAGGATTTGCGCGCCAAAAGAGACGAGCACAGCCATTCCCGATTGACGTTGGCCACGCATCTGGCCGAAATTGAGTTTGCGAGGGAAGCAGAGCGAGGACCAATTGGCGATCACCAACTGTCCTGTGACATTGAAAACAATGGCGGCCACCGTGGCGAGAAGAATGGGCAACGAGGGAAACCCTACAAGATAGAAAAAGGCGGCCATGGAGAGCGTCAGTTCGAAGGCGAGCATGCCGGCCTGCAAAAGATTTTTGCCGAGAAATACCTCGCGAAAGCTTGCGGGTGATGTGAAAAAGGATTGGATGCCTTTGCCGTCGTAAGCAAAACTGTTGTAAGCCGGAGCCATCAGAATAAGAATCAAATAGGCCATCATGCCTGGGAAAAAAAACTCGGTCGAAACCGGGTGTTTCATAGCGGTCGGATGCCGGCCTGCAAATTGGGTGGTGAAGAGCAAAACAAATACGGGCGGCATAATCAGGAGAAAGAACGCAAAACTGTTTCGGGTGAGATAACGAAATTCCTTGCGGAGAACGGCAGCAACCTGGGGAGTAAGCAAGCGAAGTGCGTCGGCCTGTTCACCCGTCCGGGAAACCGTGCGAACGGGGGAGCGGGCAGGAGCAGCTGTCTCGCTGAGTTCTTCGCCGCGGTATTGTGCCGCAAACCTCAACCAGAGAAACACGCTGAAGAGAAGCGCATAGGCAGAGATACCGGCAACGCCGACGAGAATGTCGGCGGCGTGATTTAGGGCGGCGCCAGCAATCGCTTTGCCTGCGAGCGAAGATGGAAAAACGGACAAGTACGGAACCAATTGCTTGACCCATGGTTGCGCCGAACGGCCGTATCGCTGGAGCAGCGGATTGAGAAACTGAACTGAGACGACAAATAAAATGAAGAGAGCGAAGAATATTTCTCGGGAGCGCCTGCGAGCGAGGACGCGTTCGAGCCAGGAGCCTATCAGGCGCTCGAGCGTGACATTCATCGACACGAAGAGGAACGAGATGAGGAGCATTACCGGAAGAACGCCCGGATTGGCCGAAGCGACGCCGATGCTCATCGCAATCAACCAGCAAATGGAAGCGACGGCGGCAAAATCCGCGAGGCCATACGCGAGGCCGATGACGTAGAAGGCGCGAAGGCTGAGCGGAAATCGCAGCAGATTCCGAAATTCGAAACCTGCGCCGAAACCCGCGGTGAAAATAGGGAAGAGCTGCCAAAAAAGAAAAACCGCCCAGAAGAGGAAAGCCAGCCAAGTTTCGTGACCACCCGACAGAAGGGTGTAAGCGCCAAAGCCGAATCCTACGCTCACACCGAGTACCGCCAGGGCGGCGAAAACACCCGCCACAACCATTCCGATCAAATCCCACTGATTGTGTTTCTTGCGGAGATTGTTACCGAGAACCCGCCAGCGGAGTCCAGCGACGAGACGGATCTGTTGCCAAACGCCGGGCAGTTGCGTTACATCAGCCACGAGAGTTCCTCGAGTTGCGGCCGCTGTGCGCCGTCCTGGCCAACGATGGAGAGGAAAATCTGCTCGAGTGTCGTCTTGCTGCCTTCGGAGCCGGCGATGCCGGCGCGAAGCTCATCGAGCGATCCCTGCGCGACAAGCCGGCCTTTGTGAATGATGGCCACGTGGCTGCAGAGACGCTCGACAATTTCCAGAACATGCGAGGTTAGAAAGATAGTGACGCCGCGCCCGGTCATGCGCCCAAGCAGAGCTTTGAGAGCGCCTGCAGCGAGAGCATCCACCCCTTCGAACGGCTCATCAAGGAAAAGAATGCGCGGCCCGTGAATCACGGCTGCGGCCAACGCCAATTTCTTCTGCATGCCGTGGGAATAGTCGGCGATCAGAGTTTTGGGGCGGTCGGAGAGCTGCATGAAATCCAGCAATTCTTCGGAGCGGCGCTGCGTTGTCGGCCGATCGAGGCCGTACATGCGGCCGACAAATTGAAGATACTCCGCTCCAGTCAGCCGTTCGAAGAGGCCCATGCCTTCAGGGACGACACCAATCTGACGCTTCACCTCGACGGGATGTGTGGCGAAGTCCAGCCCGAGAAGCTCGGCGCTCCCTGAAGTCGGCGCGAGCAAACCAGTGAGCATCTTGATGGTCGTGGATTTTCCAGCGCCATTCGGTCCGAGAAAGCCAAAGAACTGCCCTGCGGCCACAGTAAGGTCGACGCCGTCGACCGCAGTCAGATTGCCGAACCGCCGAGTAAGTTTCTGCGTCACGATGGCTGCGTCTGTCATCGCGTCTCCCCATGGCTAAGCGCCGAACGAAACAAGACTCTAACATGTGTCCGGTACGCATGAAGATGATCGAGGGCGAGTGATTGCGAGACGAGAAGGAAAATCGTCATGAGGGCTTCTGCGGATTTGGATTTGAAGCCGTAAGATGCAGTTCTTTTGCCGGCAAGGCCGCCAGAACTGCAGGCAGCTCGATCCGGAATGCCGCTCCACCTTCTTGCCGGTTGTAGCAGTGAATTCTGCCGTTGTGCTCCTGCACAATGCCGAAGCAAATGCTAAGACCCAGACCGGTGCCTTTGCCGACTGGCTTGGTTGTATAAAAAGGATCGAAGACGCGGTGAGGCTCCTTGATGCCGGGCCCGGTATCCAGGAAAAGCACTATGACGTAAGCGCGGTCGCGCATTGTCTTGATACTGAGGACGCCGCCCTCGGCAGCTTCCATGGCGTCGACCGCATTGCTGATCAGATTGAAAAATACCTGCATCAATTGGTTGCCATCGCCGCGAACTCCGGGGAGAACGGACTCGAGCTGGAGCTCAATGCGGACGGTCCCAGTGCGGAGATCGAGGGTGCGAAGCTGCACAGCGTTGGTTACCACAGTATTGATGTCGAGGAGCGTTCGTTCCGTGGGGACCTGCCGCGCAAAACTAAGAAGATTTCCCACCAGAGTTTTTGTTCGGCGAGCCTGATCGCGAATCTTCGACGCCGTACCGCGGGCCTTCTCGGGAAGCGAAGTGTCGTCGGCCAGGAGATCGGAGAAGCCAAGGATGGCCGTCAGCGGGTTGTTGATTTCATGAGCGGCGCCAGCGGCTAATTGGCCGAGCGAGACGAGTTTTTCAGATTGCACGATCTGCGTCTGGAGCCTCTGAAGATTCTGGACAGACCTCTCGGATTGAGAAAGCAGGCGCGTGCGGTCTGCATCGGCAAGATAAGTTCTGAGAAAAACGAGCAGTGCAAGGGGAATGGATGCGATAAGAACTGTCATTAGCCGGAAGTCGCGAACAGCCGGATTTTCGTGCGCAAAGCGGAGCGTGTAGATGGCGAACAGCGGCAACGACATGACGGCAGCCATGGCCAGCCGAGCTGGTACGACACTCTCTGCCCGCTCGTTATCGGCATCGGCGTCAAACTCATTCTCCGAAGGTGCATCGAGAGCGGCTCTCTTTTGGTAAGCAACGACCCCTGCGAGAGCAAACCAAAGGAAGGATGAGAGCAGGGGAAGATCGTACAGGCTGCCTGTATAGTAGCGGCTGAATTCGAGAGCCACGTTGATGGCGAGCGAGGAGAGCATGTACATGGCAGATGCGCCGAAGAGATGGGCATAAATAATTCTCCAAGCTCCCGCAGCGCGCAACCAGAGGTAGCCGAAACCTCCGACGATAATCATGTTCTCTGTATTGTGAAGAAGGACGTAGTTGTAGTTGTACTCTGCGAGAGAAGGGACGGCGTACATCCAGGGCAGGACGATGAAAATGTAGAGGAAGATCCACCAACTCAACAGAAGGGCAAAGTCCAGGTAGCCGAAGCGAAGTCGTAACTCTCCTCGCTTGACGTGGGGGCGCAGAGTCAGCGCCGCCATCATGGGGATGCCGCGGAGAAAGAATACAATGTCGATCGGATCGTTGTCCGGCATTGCACGGTGGAGATAGACCTCATAGTAGGTCCACTCAAATTGCCCGATCATCCAAAGAGTGCAACCCACGGCGAGCAACATCCAAAAGAGATTTCTGCGCCACTGGGGTGTTCCCGCGTTCAGGAGAAGACCAGCATTTGCGAGCAGGGGAACTATGCACTGAGACACATCACCGAGAGCGGTAAGAGCGTGATTGCCCTTGTGAAGAACTAGCGACATTCCTGCATAAACGACGAGGAAGGCTATCCAGATGCCCACCATGCGCACGATTGTTTTGGAAGAGGACATAAACCCCGGCAAATCTATTTTAGAGGGGCGAGGCAGGGAGGGCAGGTGCGCATTCAGCGACCAATACGTAAGCGTAAACGAACACGAATCTTCACGGCGACGACCACCCCGAGGGAAATCGGGTAAGGTGGCGGAGGAGGAGGGATTCGAACCCCCGAGACCCTTTCGGGTCTAACGGTTTTCAAGACCGCCGGTTTCAACCGCTCACCCACTCCTCC
>Ga0209415_10004832_pt1 | contig 24533 bp, 16 predicted proteins | sample PeaSoiSIISIP2007_FD_187696 | JGI IMG/M metagenome (GOLD analysis project Ga0209415, IMG submission 187696) | Peat soil microbial communities from Weissenstadt, Germany - SII-SIP-2007 (SPAdes) (version 2) | ecosystem: Environmental > Terrestrial > Soil > Wetlands > Peat | place: Germany... | reverse complement strand
GCCGCGTGGAGAGTTGTGGCCACCACCGCGAGCGCCACCCAGAGCTCGACCATGGACATCCCGAAATTCGGCACACGTGGCAAAACGGTGTGTGCCGCGGAGTTTTGTGCGTGTTCCAAATTTTGTGTGATCACAGCGTGAACCTCAATTCGGTTGTAGCCAAGTGTGTGCTGAAACCTTCGTGCAGATAGAAGATCTCCCAACGACCTGTGCTGCTAAAGGTGGGTGGGTAATCCCCGCCTCGTGACGGTCACCTCCAATCAATTGAGAAACGTCTATCCTTCAGCAAGAGAGGGGCCGTATTCGCGTGACCTTGTGGGAAGTAATCCAATTCGACGTCTATCCCCTTGTGGAAATCGGAGGAGTACACCTCCAAGTGATTGAGAAAGTCCGGGTTCGACGGGCGATGACACCTCGCCCCCTCGCTTCAGGGCTCTCTTAGAGAGAGCGCAGGATGACCAGGAGCGAAAAAAGTTCTGCCTGTGTGAATTGAGCAGACTGCGCGAAGTCACTCCACAAAGAAACCCAGCGAACCGTCGACGCGCACTCGGCTCTGGCTGAACTCAGAACCCGCGTCTGTCCGCGGGTCGAGCACTCCACTCGGGTATTGGCTGTCGCGGTCCAGGTGTTCGATGACGGGCGAAAGGCTGATGATTCCTGAACCCACGCTCCTCCGTCAAGAGCTGAGGATCCGGAGTAATGGGTGCATTGGCGCAAAACGTTAAAGCCACCGCTGCGTGATTTGGCGCGATAACACCCGCCGAGAATGGCAAAAGCTTTGTAGATCGTACAGAAAGGGAGGCGGGATCTAGGATTTTGCCGACGACCAAGGCATTACCTACGCCGTCTCGATGGTTCGACCCGATGAGTACTGAACTTCTTCGCTGTGAATTACCGGTTCGCCGGTATGAAGGGGTCTCAGAAAGAGCGTTAGGGTGGAGCTCATGATCCAAGAGGCTCAGCCGTGTGGCAAAGGTGAAAGCTGTGAGTCCGCGAGAAGCATGGGCAGTGGTTCTCGCGGGCGGCTACACGACCAGACTGCGCTTTCTAACTCGGCTGGTCGCTGGGAAGATCGCCCAAAGCAGTTCTGCCGGTTGGGGGGCACGACACTCCTGTTTCGAACACGGTCCAGACTAGCCCACGTGATATCCCATAAACGTACTCTCGGGTGAGACTTTCAATGGTCATCCAAATGCTAGGCAAGGTTAAGGTTTGCGATGACACAGACCAGCGGGAGGCGACAGTGCTCAGGTTAGCCAGAACTTTCATCCCTAGCGTCACGGCGGGAGCCGTGATTCTGATGCTGTTCTCTTCGTCGAAAGCCTACGCGATACCGCCCTTTGCGCGAAAGTATCAAACATCCTGCCAGACGTGCCATATTGATTTCCCAAAGCTGAACGATTTCGGCAAGGCGTTTAAGGACGCGGGTTTCAAGTTTCCCGCCGACGATGAAAACTACATCAAGGAACCGCCGGTGCTGCTCGGGGCTCCCGCGACCAAAGATTCATTTCCCAATTCGATCTGGCCCGGCGAGATTCCCGGCATGCCCCCGGTGGGACTTCGGTACAACCAGTTCTTTCAGTACACGGGATCGAATCGGAACCAGTTCGATGCACTCGCTCCTCCAGGCAGTGTCCCCGGGCTGATTCCCGCGACGGACTTTCAAGCCGGATTCTTCAGCATCTTTACCGCTGGAAACTTTGGAAGCGACATCGCATGGTGGGTTGATGACGATCTCAGCGTTTCCGGCGACAACAGCGCGGGAGGCTTAGGGGACGGTTATCTGAAGTTCGTCAACATTGGACGACTGATGAAACTGCCGAAAGACTCATTGTCTTTCCGCGCCGGCCAGTTCGAGCTGGACCTGCCCTTCACGCAGGCTCGAACGATCAATTTGAGCCCGTACGACATTTATCAGCAAGCCAACATCGGGGCGACGCTTCCCGGGGCGCGGCAGCAGAACGTCGGCAATCAGTTTAATTTCGGGAATGTCGCCAGGGGTATTGAACTTAGTGGCGGCCACACCTACGGCGGGTATCACTACTCAGTGGCGGTTTTCGACCAGAACACGACCGGAGTCTCTCAGGCGGCGAATCTGTTCCCGTATGTTCCCTCGGCGACGGCTAGCGCCAATGGCGGAATCGGTTTCAGCTCCGATTCAAATTTCAAGAACGTCTATGCTCGCGCGTCCTACCGCTTCAATCTCGAAAGCGATCCCAAGAGCCGGCACGACATTCAGGCCGCAGGCAAGACAGGCCCTCACGATCACACGTACTTGAGCTTCGGGACCTTCTATATGTACGGGGACTCGCTCCAGAGGCTTCCGGGAGTAAGCACCGGTACTGCCAGCGTCATTCTCAACAACTATGAACCGTATTACCGCGTAGGCGGCGACTTCAGCTATAACTTCCGGACCTTCAACGTCTTCGGGCTGTATATGTTCGGTCACGACTCCGACACGCTGCCGGTGGACGCGACGGGCGCGCTGATCCCTCTTCCGCTGAGTTCGACCAGCGCTATGGCCGCTGGGTTTGTACGGGGCATTCCCGCCACCTTCAGCGGGGGCTTTGCGGAAGCCGACTATCTGGTACTTCCATGGCTCATGGGAATCATGCGCTGGGATCAAGTGAACTCCACGGCGGATCGAATCAATGGCTTGGCGTTCTCGACGAACACGTCGTATTTCGCGCCGTATAACTCCAGCCGTGATCGGTTCACTCCAGGCGTCCAGTTCTTGATTCACGCCAACATCAAGGCTTCCTTCGAATACCAGTTCCGGCCGCGGCAGTTTGTGACGCAGGGAACCCTTGCAAACGGCAATCCTATTGCGACGGACCCGTTCAGGGTGAATACGGCGCTGGTTGCGCTGGAGTTTGTGTACTAAGTTTTACGAAAGGGATTCGACCGACTATGAAACAACCGATGCAGTGCGTCCTATTTATATCCGCCGTGTTTCTGGCAGGCGCGGACGGGGTTCGCGCCGGGGCCATCTCGGGCACCGTCACCCCATCTAAGGCAGGCGCGGTAGTGTACATCGAAGCGATTGCCGGGAAGACGTTCCCGGCGCCAGCTAAACCGTTTGCCATCGATCAGAAATCGCTGCTATTTCAGCCACACGTAATGGCAGTGCCACTGGGCGCGACGGTGGAGTTTCAGAACAACGATAAAGTCCAGCACAACATCTTCTGGCCGTCGATTAGCGGGAATAAAAAGTTGAGCCACAACATGGGGACCTGGCCGACCGGAGAGGAGCGCTCGTTCAAATTTGACACGCCCGGCGTGGTTCCGCTGCTGTGCAACGTGCATCCGGAAATGTCCGCCTACATCATCGTCTCGCCGACTCCGTATTACGCCGTGACGGATGCCTCTGGAAACTTCAAGATCGCCGATGTGCCGGATGGAACCTACACGGTTTCCGCCTGGGCGGAAGGCATGAAGATCCAATCCAAGCCTGTCACACTTTCCGGAAACGCGGCAGCCGCGTTCGCTTTGACGAAATAGGCATCAAGGGAAGCCCCGCTCATCATGCTCGAACGGCTGAGAGACAAACGAGTCGATCGTGAGTGGCTCGCCACGAACTTTCCGTGCATGATGGCATGTCCCGCGGGCACTAATGCGGGGCGGTACGTTTCGCTCATCGCGGAAGGACGATTCGAGGAGGCGTACCGCTACGCGCGCGATCCGAACCCGATGGCGAGCGTCTGCGGCCGTGTCTGCGCGCATCCGTGCGAAACCGCTTGCCGCCGCGGCGCCATCGACCGGCCGATCTCGATCCGGGCTCTGAAGCGGTTCCTCACGGAACGGTATGGGCCGGAGTCGCGGCATCCGCTCGAAGCAAAGAGGTGCAGCGTTGCAAAGCTCCGCCACAAGATCGCGATTGTTGGTAGCGGCCCCGTCGGATTGTCGGCGGCGTACGACCTTGCGCTGATGGGTTACTCGATCACGATCTTCGAAGCCGCGCCGGTCGCCGGTGGAATGCTGCACTTGGGCATTCCCGAGTATCGCCTTCCGCGTGCCGTCGTCGAGTCGCAGATTCGCGAAATTCTGGAGGCCGGGGACGTCACGCTGAAACTGAATTCGGCTGCAGGCAGGGATTTCACGGTCTCGCAACTGCGTGAACAGGGCTTCGATGCGGTTGTGCTTGCCGTGGGGGCTCATCGCAGCCGTGACCTATCAATACCGGGCGTCGATCTGGATGGAGTCCATAAGGGAATCGAGTTCCTTCTCAATGCCAACCTGGGCTACCGGTTCAGCATCGGCAAGAAGGTAGCCGTGATCGGCGGAGGAAACGTGGCGATGGATGTGGCACGCTCCGCGGTTCGCGAAGTACTGAAGCAGCATGGGGGTGATCACGAAGGCGCTACACCCAGCGACGAGAATATCGCCGCGGTCGCCACGCGCGAAATGGTCGACGTTTCGCTTTCCGCGCTGCGCATGGGGGCGCAAGAGGTCAGTATCGTATGCCTGGAGCGGCGAGAGGAAATGCCGGCGGCGGCCGAGGAAATCGAAGAGGCGGAGACCGAGGGCGTTCTCCTACACGACGGACGCGGGCCCAAGCGCGTGCTTGGCAAGGATGGCAAGGTCGTGGGGCTGGAGACCGTGAGAACGAAATGGGTTTTCGACGCGCAGGGGAAGTTCAATCCAGCTTTCGAGGAGCATAGCGAATCCTCGATTGAGTGCGACACCGTGATTTTGGCGATCGGCCAGGCGCCCCGCCTGGACTTCCTCACGGCGGACGACCATGTCGATATCTCTCCGCGCGGGCTCATCGTGACCGACCGCCAGTCGTTGATGACCAGCGCTCCCGGCGTCTTCGCTGGAGGGGATTGCGTCTTCGGGCCGCGGCTGATTATCGACAGCGTGGGCGATGGCAAGCGTATCGCGATCGGCATCGACGAGCACCTCACCGGACGGACCCATCCCGATTCTGAAATCGAACTCGAGATTCTCTCGCACCACAAGATGTTTCCGGACTACATGGAGATCGGGCGGCAGCCGATCCCCACGCTTCCACTCGACCGGCGTAGCGGGGTTACGGAAGTCGAATTGGTCTACGACGATGAGACTGCCCGGCGCGAGGCACGGCGATGCCTGCGTTGCTGGATCAACACTGTGTTCGAGGGCAACGAAGCGGACGGGTCGCAATGTATTCTCTGCGGCGGTTGCGTCGATGTGTGCCCCGAAAATTGCATTCAGCTTGTATCGCTCGACCGGATCGAGTTCCCTTCCGGCGTGCTGGATCAGATTCGTAGCGGGATTTTCCACGTGGAGCTCGACGACATAGCCGCCGATGAGCTCGGGACCATCTCCGGCGCGGCCATGCTGAAGGATGAAACGCGCTGTATCCGGTGCGGGCTGTGCGCCGAGCGATGCCCGGTGGGCGTCATCACGATGGAAGCCTACTCGACGAAGCTCCAGGAGCCCGAACCAGCCCTTGCAAAGGCAGGAGGATAAGATGGCGGACGAAGTAAAGAAGCAAATTTGCGGAACCGGGGCTTGCACGGAATGCAGCCGCCGCAAATTCGCGAAACTCGGTGTAGGATCGATCGCAATTGCCGGGGCCGGCTCGACCGTGTTCGGCTATGCATTCCTTTCGCCGAACGTGTTGTATGAGCCCTCGCCGATCGTGGACGCTGGCAAGCCCGATCGCTACCCGCCGGATTCTGTGACCCCGGATACGCAGAGTGGGCTTTACATCGTGCATGGACCCGAAGGCATTTATACCCTTTCGGCAGTGTGTACGCACCTCGGGTGTCTCACCGCCTGGAAGCCCGAGCTGGGAATCATCGCGTGCCCGTGCCACGGCAGTAAGTTTCATACCGACGGAGTCAAAATCGAAGGCCCGGCTCCACGCCCTCTGCCCTGGCTGAAGACCTGGCTGAGCGATGACGGTAAGCTGCTCATCGACCGTTCCGAGCCGCTCGAACAAAAACAGTTCGTCAGGATTTAATATGGCCAAACTCCTTGACGAATTCGCCGAATTGCGCAACTCGCGCGTTTGGCGCTCCATGTTCCGGGGAGGAACCGGTGATAGCAATCTGCGCCGCTCGCTAACGGTTCAGCAGAACGTCTTTCTACATCTGGCGTCCGTCAAGATCCGCCGGCGGGCGCTGGAGGTGGGCGTCACATGGTACCTGGGGACGCTAAGCCTGGGGTGTTTTCTTATCCTGGTGGTGACCGGCATTCTGTTGATGTTGTATTACCATCCTTCGGTACCGCAGGCCTACGCGGATATGAAGGATTTGCAGTTCGTCGTTTCGGCGGGTGTCTTTTTGCGCAACCTGCACCGCTGGTCGGCACACGCAATGGTGCTGCTCGTATTCGCGCACATGTTTAAGGTCTTCTATCGCGGGGCGTACCGCCCGCCGCGCGAATTTAATTGGGTCATCGGCGTCGTTCTGCTGATGGTGACGCTGTTTCTCAGCTACACGGGCTATCTGCTGCCTTGGGACCAGCTTGCGTTTTGGGCGATCACGGTCGGTTCAAATATTCTTTCGGCGGTACCCCTTTTGGGCGCGAAACTTCGATTTCTCATTCTGGGGGGCCATACCGTGAACGCCAACGCACTCCTCCGGTTTTACGTGTTGCACTGCGTCATCCTGCCGCTGATCGCCGTGGTGTTTCTGGCCGTTCACTTCTGGCGGATTCGAAAAGACGGCGGACTGCACACCGGATTGCACATAGGGGAGAAGACCGATGGGTGACCCCAAGGATTTCACGGCGTCGATGGATTCGGACAGCCGCAAGACTCCGATTCGCGTTGCGTTCGTCACCCGGCGAACTTCGCCGCACGTTCAGCCGCAGGACGACGAACGAGTCATGACCTACCCGGAGGCCCTATTGCGCGTGGCTGTCGCGGTGGAGGTGCTACTGCTCGGGCTGGTGCTCGTGTCGCTGCTCTGGGATGCGCCACTGGAAGGGCTGGCCGATCCTGTCGAGACGCCGAATCCGGCCAAGGCGCCCTGGTACTTCCTCGGCCTTCAGGAGCTTCTGCACTATTTTCCGCCGGTCGTCGGAGGCGTCTTGATTCCGACACTGGTGGTGTTAGGGCTCATCGTGATTCCTTATTTCGGAATCAACATTGAGGCCGAGGGCTTCTGGATCAGAAATCGGGCGAGGAAGTTGCGCGGGTTGGCCATAGTGGTCGCCGTACTCGCTCTCTCGCTTGCATGGTTCGACGTCTACGCGGTGCTCATCCCAACACTATTGATCGGCGGAATCATGTTTTTAGGGGCGTTCCCGCCACCGCAACCCAGCGCGCTCAGGCAATGGCTGCATTCGAAGCCGCTCCCATTCTGGATCATGACCTGGTTTCTGGTGGTCGCGATCACGCTGACGGCAATCGGAACGTTCTTCCGAGGCGCGGGCTGGGCGTGGGTCTGGCCGTGGGGAGCGCAATGAGTCTGCGCGAAACCATCCGTTCGGCCTGCCGCTTCCTGTTCGGGGACAGCGCGCGAGCCTTCGGATCCTTGAGCGTCCTGCTGTTGGTGCTGCTCGCGATCGTGCCGGCGAAGGATCACTTTCGCGAATGGCTGCACTATCAGCGCGAATACCAAGACCTGATTCGCAATCGCAGCGACGCTGTGTCACTCGCACGGCGATTTCTGGGCGGCGTGCAACAGATCTGGTTGCCGGAGTTGGGAGTGGTCGACCGTTGCTCGACTTGTCACGTGGGCCTGGGAGAAGCTTCCCTTGCCGGTGTGGCGATGCAGCCGTTCCGCCCCCATCCGCCGATTCCGCATTCTTTGACGGAGTTCGGATGCGTGATGTGTCATCGGGGACAGGGTGCGGCGACGACAGTCGAGGAAGCTCACAGCAGCACGAAAGCCTGGGAGCAACCGATTCTGCCGGCGCGCTACGTCGAATCGTCCTGCGGTCAATGCCACGAGCGGCCGCTCGTGGGAACGCCGCAACTTAACGCAGGAAGAGAGATGCTGGCTCGCTATGGCTGCGTGCATTGCCATAAGGTAATGTCGCCTGAAGGCCGGACGATGACCGCTACCGACGATCCTCCCTCGCTTGAGCACGTCGCCGCGAAGACCACCCGCGAATGGATCTTCGTGTGGATCAAGAATCCGCAGGCCTACGCGGCGACGGCCACCATGCCCAACTTCCAGCTGAGCGACGACGACGCCCGCGACATTTCCGCGTTCCTCGTCAGCCAGAGCACCCCCTATCTCTCGGACGCGTCCCGAAAGACCCCGCCGGTCCCGGCGCAGGACGATGCTGCGGCGCTGCAACAAGGGTCCAGCGCATACGGAGAATCCTTCTGCGCGTCCTGCCACGCGATGCAGAACGCCGCGGGGCTGATGGTGGGCGGCAATGTCGGGCCGGAATTGACAAGGGTCGGATCGAAGGTCAAGCCCGAATGGCTCGCGGAATGGCTGCGCAATCCCAAAGTCTACGATCCCGATACCGCCATGCCGCACTATCGTTTCGAGGAAAAGGAAATCGGCTTGGTGATGGGTTTCCTCGGGAGTAAAACCGACTCTGATTTTCTCGCTAACGTTCATTTGGATGCCGCAACGCCCCAACAAATCGCACACGGCAAGACTCTGGTGAATGAGCGCGGGTGCGCAGCCTGTCACGAGATCAACGGCGTTTCCCACCTCGATAACTTCGCTCCCGAGTTGACCGCCGTCGGAAGTCTGCCGCTCGCCAAGATCGTGTTCGCGCCGGGGATGCCTCGTACGCTGCCGGATTACATCTCAGCCAAAATCCGGAACCCGCGCTCGTTCGGAAACGCGCTCAAGATGCCGCAGTTTACCTTCTCGGATTCGCAGGTCGATTCGCTGGTCACGGCGCTTCTGGCGCAGACCAGCCGGGCGAAAACGGTGCCGGTCGCGTTGCGAATCTCCGCCGCTCTGTCTTCCACCTATCAGCCGGCCGGACGAGCGGGCCAATTGATGACCGACATGCGCTGTTTCAGTTGCCATACGATCAACGGACGCGGAGGCGATATGGCCCCGGACCTGACGTGGGAGGGCAGCTCGGTGCAACGAGGCTGGCTGGTGAATTTCCTGAAACGTCCGAATACGCTCCGGCCGGCTCTGATCCGTCGCATGCCGAAGTTTAACCTCACCGATGAGGAAGCCAACGTCTTAGCCGATTACATCATGATAGTCTACCAGACGCCGAACTTCGATCGCGACCAGATCGACGCGTCTAAGTTCAGCGCGGCCGACACCGCCCACGGCAAGGACCTTTACTACGGTAAATTCGCCTGCAACTCGTGCCACATCGTCGATCCGATTAAAGACAAGGGCTACATCGGGCCAACGCTTACGCAGGTGGGATTGAGGCTAAACGCGGCGTGGATCTTCCATTGGCTGAAGAGCGCGCAGGCGTTGCGCCCAGGCACTATGGAATTGAACTGGAACATGAGCGACGATGACGCGCGGGCCATCACGGCATTTCTAATGCAACAGAAGGCCGCTTCCAAGGAAGGAACGTCGAGATGAAGCGGGCGCTCGCTGCCTTCGCATTGCTGACCTTGGCGGGATGCCGTCAGGTTCCTTCTTCCGCGCCTGCCGCCAAGGCTTTTGGTGCCGCGATAGTCGATGTCAGCGGCGAAAAGCAGTCTGCCGGCGTAGGTGCGGTACTTGATCAACCGGTGGTGGTTCAGGTCAATGACGCGCAAGGCAGCGGAGTCGCGGGCGCGCTGGTCGAATTTAGCGCGGCGTCCAGCGTCTGGTTCAATCCGCCCTCGGGACTCACTGGGAGCGACGGCCAGTTCAGCACAACCGTCCGGCTCGGTGGCATGTCCGGAGAGTACTCATTGGTCGCAACCACGCGCGACAAGACCGGAAAGCCGCTTCAGGTAGCATTCCCCGAGATCGCCCTCGATTACCAGCAGACGCTTGGGTGGGAATTGAGCGAGAAATATTGCTCGCGATGCCACAACTCCGAGTCCACGGCGGAGAAGGTTTCGAACCACGATAATTTGAGCGCCCCGCCACATTCGTTCTCGGATGGCGCAACGCTGAACCAGATCAGCGCTGCAAACCTCATCGCCATCATCAGCCATGGCGGTGCGGCGCTCGGCAAGTCTCCGGAGATGCCGCCCTATAGTCCCACGCTATCCGCAAGCGATATCGACGCTTTGGCGGCTTACATCCGCGCAATAGCCGATCCACCCTATCGTCCCCAAGGAGTGTTCAATGCGAATCCGTAGTTCAAGCCTTCTGGCAACTCTTTTGACTGCCTTCTCCTGGCATGCGACGGCACAGGTTTTATCGCCGGCCGAAATCACAGACCCGGCTATTCGCGGCCTTCAGCAGAGCCATATCGAGGAGTTACGGGGGATCGCCAACGCACTCGCCGGCCACCATTTTCCATACCATTTCTATTTCAGCCGCAAACTGGACCTCAGTGAACGAGACCAGGAGCGCAATGATCAACGCTCGATTCAATTCGACAAGTATCAAGGGCAGATCGTCCTCAAGATTACGGGGAACTACTTCGCGGCGTATTCCGCCGAGCGGATGACCGAACAGGAGCGTGCGCGCCAAACCTATCAAGATGTGATGCTGCCGATTTTGCAGGCAGCGGCGCCCGCGCTGGCGCGGGCCGAAGTTCCGGACGCGTTTGCGCTGGAGATTTCCCACCACGTCATCAGAAAAGTGTTGGGCGTCGAGACGGAATCGGCGGAGAATGTAGTACTGATTTTGCCCAAAGCATCGGCCCAGCGCCTGGCAGAGGCTCGCGACGAAGCTGGGCGCACCGCCGCGATTCTGGAGGGAGCTGCATATCTCAATGGCTTACCTATCTCATTCTGGCCCGGCGAACACAAGAAGAGCCCTTCCCTCCAGGTGTCCGGGACTCCCGCCGCTCCACCGCAGACATCGAACGCGGCGACGAAGCTTGATGCGGAATATCGCGCCACCTTCGCCAAGATACTGAAGGAGCTCGATTCACAGGCTCACTTTGTGCCCTATGCTCCCCCAGCCTTTATTGCGTTTCGCGGCGGCCAGTATCTTCGGATCCCGATCATCACGACGCTCGCTGCGTCCGATTCCGGCTCTCAATACAAACTAGCGGCCCTGGCGTTCGATCGCCACGTGGCGCACTTAATTCGCCCGGTTCTCACCTACTTCAAGGACAGCAGCGACTTCACGGGTATTGATTTCAGCACAACCGTTCGTTTCGCTGGCGCCTCTGCGGAAGGTGAAGGCGGCGAAGCGGTGGAATTTATATTTCCGCTAAGCGCTCTACGGAGCTATGAGCAATTCAACATGACCGGCCAGCAACTCCTCGACGCGAGCATCGTGTTGATCAACGGCGAGCGCGTGGGCCTCAATCTTGAAACCGCGGAGGCCAATGCTTCGCCAACCAAATGACGAATCCGCCGCGCGCGACTTCCTAAACAGCGTAGGGATGACGATGCCACTCCTTGATAAAGGACGATTCGCAGAAACCTGCCTAGCCTGAAGCGAACGCAAGCGCACTGTTAACGGTGATATCGGAAACTCCCGAAGTTCTGTTTCCCTGGCGGCGGGTACGGTTACCTGCCCCAGGCTGCCCAATCGGCGGAGTCAGCCCCTTTTTATTGGCACGACAAAAACAAGGCGCGGGGCCAGAGCCTGCCATAATCTCAACATGGAGGCAATCGCGTTTCTCGAAAGCGTGGCGCGGACGTACGCCAACTTGAAGACCCTCTCGGTCGAGATGCGCTCGATTATCGAATCGGGAGACGAAACCTCTTCCAGCCGTGGCGAGCACCGGACCAAGGCATGGTTCGAAGCACCCGATGAAGTGCGCGTCGAGTCGAGCGGCCGGAACGGAATGGTCCTGACGACCGACGGGATGGATTTACGCTCATTCTTCTCTTTGCCCAAGCGCTATTCCAAGAGCCCTGCGTTTTCGCGGAAGTTTGTTCCAGGCCTGTTCCGGCCTGACTATGCATCGTTGGGGGCGACGCCTCCGCCGTTTCTGTACTTGAGGATTGTCAAGTATTTTGATCGGGAATAGAACGCAAAGGGTTCCAGCGAAAAGGTCGCGAGGTCAAACAGTGATCGGATTGGGAGAGCGATTGCGGCAAAGCACCCGATCGCGCTGGCCTGTAGTTGCGCCATATCGCACCCAGGACCTGTATCGTACAGGGTTTCCTTGAAGTTAGGATTGGGCGGCTGGGTGCACAAGTGTAAGGATGGATCTGTCCTCATCCCGTGCGAAGGACTTTCGCGAGCGCCTGGGGGAGCGCGTGTTCGTTTCCGATGGCGCCATGGGGACGATGTTGTACGCCCGTGGCGTCTTCATCAATCGGTGTTTTGATGAATTGAATCTGTCCTCGCCGCAATTGGTTCTCGGCATTCATCAGGAGTATGTCGCCGCTGGCGCGGAAATTCTGGAAACTAACACCTATGGAGCGAATCACGCGCGGCTGAAGTCCTTCGGTCTGGCCGATCAGGTCGAGGCGATCAACAGCGCGGGCGTGCGCTTGGCACAGCAAGCCGCCCAAGGCCGAGCCTTTGTGGCAGGTGCGATGGGTCCCCTGGGGGTGCACATCGAACCGCTGGGCACCGTTCCGGCTGCGGAGGCTCGCGCCATTTTTCGTCAGCAGGCCGATGCGCTGTGCCAGGCGGGCGCCGATCTTCTGATCCTTGAGACTTTCACCGATTTGCACGAACTGCACGAAGCGGTGCTCGCCGCGCGAGATGCCGCGGGTGAAACCATCGTGATCGTCGCGCAGGTGGCCATTGACGATGAGGGGGAGTTGCCGGGCCGGACTTCGCTTCGACAGTTAGCCCGCGAAATTGCCGACTGGCCCTTTGATGTCCTCGGCTTCAACTGTTGCGTCGGCCCCAAAACGACTCTGGAAGCATTGGAAGAAATCGCTCCAAATTGCGCGAAGCCGTTGAGCGCAATGCCCAACGCCGGCATGCCGACCCGCGTCGAGGGCCGCAACATCTACCTCACTTCGCCCGAGTATATGGCGCAGTACGCCCGCCGCATGTTGCAAGCCGGAGCCAAGATCATCGGCGGATGCTGCGGCACGACGCCTGAACACATCCGGCAAATGGTCTCGGAGACCCGATCTTTGCAGCCCCAACGCCGGGTGGCGGTGGCCGCCGCGGACGCGCCCGAAACACGCAAGAGCATGCCGGCCGTCGCTTTGGCGGAAAAATCCAAACTGGGGGCCAAACTGGCGGCCGGGCGTTTTGTTACGTTCGTTGAGATTCTGCCGCCGCGTGGAATCGATGCCTCGCGCGAGATCGCTGGAGCGAAACTGTGCGCCGATCACGGCATCGATTGCATCAACGTGCCGGATGGACCGCGAGCGAGCGCCCGCCTGAGCGCACAGGCCACCTGCCAGTTGATTCAACAGCAGGCCGGTATCGAGGCGGTGAACCATTTCTGCTGCCGCGATCGCAATATTCTGGGCATACAGTCCGAGCTGTTGGCCACCCACGCGGTGGGAATCCGCAATCTGATTTGCATCACCGGCGATCCACCGCGCATGGGGATCTACCCGGACGCGACCGCTGTATTCGATGTCGACTCGATCGGCCTGGTGACTATTGCTCACAATTTGAATCGCGGCCTGGACATCGGCGGCGGTTCGATTGGATCGCAGACGGCGCTGGTCCTGGGCGTGGGCGCGGACCCTGGAAAGATGGACCTGGACGAAGAAATCGGCCGCTTGGAAAGGAAAATTGAGGCTGGCGCGGAGTATGTCGTCACCCAACCAGTCTTTGACTTGGACATTCTGGAGGCATTTCTAAAGCGTATCGAGAGATTCAAGATTCCGGTCTTGTGTGGGATTTGGCCGCTCACCAGCTTCCGAAATGCGGAATTCATGGTGAATGAGTTGCGCGCGCCGGTTCCTCCCTCATCAATGGAGCGCATGCGTCAAGCGAGCAATGCGGATCAGGCTCGCGCCGCGGGCGTGGCCATCGCTCAGGAGATGGTTGAACGTGCCCGTGCCCTGGTCCAAGGAGTGCAACTCAGCGCACCCTTTGGGCGCTACGACATGGCACTGGAGGTAGCCGCCGTTCTCGAATTGGAGCACGCCAGGTGAATCGAAGCGCGGAACGTCTCTCGGTGCTCGACCAGCTGCTGAAACATCGCGTGCTGGTAGTCGATGGAGCCATGGGCACCATGCTGCAACAATGCGGGCTCACCGAGGAAGATTTTGGCGGAGCCGCGCACGAGGGCTGCAATGAGAATCTGGTCCGGACCAGGCCGGATATCGTGCTGGATATTCACCGCGCTTATCTGGCGGCCGGCGCCGATATCACCGAGACCAATTCGTTCGGCGGCGCGCCCCTGGTGCTGGCCGAATATGGTTTGAGAGACGACGCGTTTCTCATAAACGCCACCGCGGCGAAGTTGGCGCGGCAGGCGGCCGACGAATTTTCCACCCCGCAGCGGCCAAGATTCGTGGCGGGCGCGATGGGCCCCACGACGAAAGCCATCAGTGTGACCGGCGGAGTAACCTTTCAGGAACTGGTCACCAACTTCTATGAGCAGGCTCGCGGCTTACTCGAAGGCGGCGTGGACCTGCTGCTGGTCGAAACCTGCCAAGACACACGCAATGTCAAGGCTGCACTGGTCGCGATCGAGCAATTGCGGCAGGAACGCCGCGAGCGTATCGCCGTAATCGTTTCAGGCACCATCGAAGCCACGGGAACCATGCTCGCCGGTCAAACCGCGGAAGCCTTCTGTGCTTCCCTGTCCCACGCGGACCTGCTTGCCTTGGGGCTTAATTGCGCCACCGGACCCGAGTTCATGACGGATTATTTACGTAGCATCAGCCAGATGTCGCCGTTTCCAGTGATTTGTTGCCCCAACGCCGGCCTGCCGAACGAAGAAGGCCTCTACCTGGAAACGCCGCACGCATTGTGCGCGCAGTTGGGCCGGTTTCTGGATCATGGCTGGTTGAATCTGGTGGGAGGCTGCTGCGGAACCACTCCGGAACACATCCGCGTCCTGGTCGAGCGTGCCACCGGGGCGCGTCCGCGCCCGCTCCCTCAAGGCTCGCGACGGACTTATTATTCAGGGCTCGAACTGGTCGAAGCCGACGAGAACAATCGTCCGCTGATCGTAGGTGAGCGCACCAATGTGATCGGCTCACGGCTCTTCAAGAATCTCATCGCGGAAGAAAAGTGGGAGGAAGCCACGGACATCGCACGGCGCCAGGTAAAGAATGGCGCGCATGTAATTGACGCCTGCCTGCAAAGCGCCGACCGTGACGAATTACGCGACATTCCGCCCTTTTACGAGAAGTTGATTGCCAAGATCAAGGCTCCGCTGATGATCGATACCACGGACCCTAAGGCAGTGGAACTCGCGCTGACATATTGCCAGGGCAAGAGCATTATCAATTCGGTGAACCTCGAAGATGGCGAGGAAAAGTTTGCGAACATTTGTCCCCTGGCTCGCCTCTACGGCGCTGCATTGGTGGTAGGGTGCATTGACGAAGACCCCCTCCAGGCCCAGGCGTTTACGCGAGAGCGCAAACTGGCCGTTGCGCGGCGGTCCTATGAATTGCTCACCGGTAAGTATGGGATCGCGCCCGAAAACATCCTCATCGACCCGCTGGTGTTCCCCTGCGCCACCGGGGCCGCGAACTATATTGGCGGCGCGGTGGAGACCATCGAAGCCGTGCGACTGGTCAAGCAGCAACTCCCCGGCGCAAAAACCATTCTGGGGATTTCCAACGTCTCCTTCGGGCTTCCGGCGGCTTCCCGGGAGGTGGTGAACTCGGTGTTCCTGTACCACTGCACCAAAGCCGGTTTGGACCTGGCCATCGTGAACGCGGAAAAGCTGGAGCGGTTTGCCTCGATTCCGGAACGGGAACGCCGTCTCGCGGAAAACCTGCTGTTTAACGCGCCGCCGGCGGACTCGACAACTCCCTCAGACTGGCGCGAGCAGGAGCTCGATCGAAGGGCCGCGATCAACCAATTCCACATAGCCGCACTCACGGAGCATTATCGTCAGGCCGGAGCGCGGAAGAAAACCGTCGCTGCAGATTTGCCGCTGGACCAGCGTTTGGCTCTGTTCATTGTCGAAGGCACGCGCGATGGGATGACTGCGGACCTCGACCGCAAACTGGCGGAAGGCGCCGCTCCGTTGGACATTGTCAACGGTCCACTGATGAGCGGCATGAGCGAAGTGGGCCGCTTGTTCAACAACAGTGAATTGATCGTGGCGGAGGTGCTGCAATCCGCCGAAGCGATGAAAACGGCAGTCGATTATTTGCGGCAATTCATGCAATCGGCCGAAACCGAAACCCGTGGGAAGGTAATTCTGGCGACCGTCAAGGGCGATGTTCACGACATCGGCAAGAATTTGGTGGAAATCATTCTGGCGAACAACGGCTACCAGGTAGTGAATCTGGGAATCAAAGTTTCGCCGGAGACTCTCATCGAGGCCTGTCACAAACACCAGCCGGATGCGATCGGGCTCTCGGGCCTGCTGGTCAAGAGCACTCAGCAAATGGTGGCCACGGCCGGCGACCTGCGCGCGGCCGGGATTCGAGTTCCGCTGCTGGTGGGGGGTGCGGCGCTGTCCAGCAAATTTACACGAGACAAGATCGGTCCGGCCTACGACGGTCCGGCCTGCTACGCCAAGGACGCCATGTCTGGACTCGCCCTAATGAACCAGATAATGACGAATCGGATCATCGATCCGGCGCTGCGATCGTCTATGCTTGCCGCACAACCAACCGAACCCGCGGAACAAATAACCGCGACCAATGCGGCCCCGTCAGTCTTGCGAAGCGGCAAGGTCCGCGGTTCCCTGCCGATTCCACAAGTCCCTTATTTGGACCGGCGGGTCCGCGACATCAAGAATCTGGGCGAGGTGTGGAGCTACATCAACCCCTTCATGTTGTATGGGCGGCATCTGGGCTACAAGGACAATTTCGAAGTTGCTCTCAAGGAGCATGAGCCGAAGGCCGTGGAACTTTTCCATCAGATAGAGGATCTTCGCGGCGAGGCCGCCGGATTCCTGAAGGTCCGCGCCGTCTGGCAGTTCTTTGAAGCGCAGCGCGACGGCAACGCAATCCAATTATTCGCGCCAGACCAATCCACTCCCCTGCATGTCTTCCATTTTGACCGCCAGCGCGTTGCCGATGGTCTTTGCGTAAGCGATTACGTGCTGGACCCCAATGCCCAAGGTCGGGATCACATCGGTTTATTCGTCGTTACCGCGGGCGCGGGCATTCGCGAAAAGTCAGAGGAATGGAAGCGCGCGGGTGAGTTCTTCAAGGCCCACGCCATCCAGGCCTTGGCCTTGGAGACCGCTGAGGCGGGCGCGGAATGGCTGCACCGGCGCATCCGCGAGGATTGGGGCTTCCCGGACGCGCCTTCCGTCACCATGCACGACCGCTTCACCTCCAAATACCGCGGCAAACGCTACAGCTTCGGCTATCCGGCCTGCCCCAATCTCGACGATCAACAAGGACTCTGGAAGCTGCTGCAGCCGGAGGACATCGACGTAAATCTCACCGAGGGCATGATGATGGAGCCGGAGGCCAGCGTAAGCGCACTGGTGCTTCACCACCCCGACTGCGTCTATTTCAGCGTTGGGGACTCACGCGTGCGGTGAGCTTGCCGGCCAGTTGTAACTTGGGCCGATCCCTGGAAAAGCTGGAGAATTCCTGATCAATCGATAAGTCTGATCCCGCGTCTCTGGTGGCCCTGACCATCACAGCGGGGTTGGCTTTGTCCGGGTCGCATTTCACCGTGGTCTTTTTGTCGTAGTCGATTCTTGCGCTTGGCGACGCCCGACGCGCCGACATGGTTCCATCGGTTGCCCCTGGCGGGCTTCCCACCACGGCGAACACGAGGTGAATTGAGAATCATCCCAAGCGCCAGTCGGCCAATTTGGCGAGCGCCTCACCCGCTCCGCAATCCGGATCGATGGTCAGTTCGAGAATCGAGACTGCCTTGAGATCAACTACGTAGTCTTCCGACTCGATCATGGAACCATGGGGGCTGGAGTTCCACTGCTGCCGTACGACTTCCTTTGAGGGTCCTTCCGCGCCGCCGGACCACCGCACCGTGAATTCCTGAGTTCGCGGGACTTCGGGTTCATTGAACTGGAGGCGTATGCGTTGGATCGACTGCGGCTGATCGAAGACCAGCCGAATACGTTGCTTTCCCGACGAAGCAGCGCGCCAACCCGGTCCCGATCCGAAATTGAAAGCAGATTCAACCGGGTAGCCCTCAGCTTCCGAAGTAACCTCGACTGCAGCGAGTTCTTGCAGCTTGAGCCACTCGCGACCATGTGGTGCGTCACTTGAAAAAGGAGCCGAACCGAGAATGCGTTTCCTTGCCCATCGAAGTTTTACACTCGCACGGAGGCGGCAGGAAATGTACAGCTTACGGGCGTCGACGGCACCCAGGAGACGGCGTTCCGCCCCACGGACTGTGGCGGAATCGGCCATCCTGCTATGGCTGGCCGGCTGTGGGCTGCATGCCGCGGAGCCGGTTTTCTCGGCCCTCCTGGGCGGCAGCGGCCAGGATTACGCCACGTCAGTCACCTCAGACGCTCAAGGCAATACCTACGTGGCGGGTCTCACCTATTCATCGGATTTCCCGGTCACGGCGGGAGCGTTTCAGACCAAGTTTGGCGGCACCAGCGACGCGTTCATCGCGAAGCTGGGGCCTAGCGGCAATCTGATCTGGTGCACCTATCTGGGCGGCATTTTAGACGATTGGGCCACCGCCGTGGCTCTGGATGCGAGCGGCAACGTGCTGGTCACGGGACAGACACGCTCGCCCAATTTCCCGCTGGCCAATCCGATTGAGAGCGTTTACAACAACGGCGCCACAGACGACTATGACGCTTTCGTGGCGAAGCTGGACCCCAACGGCGCGACGCTGCTTTATTCGACGTTTTTAGGCGGCAACCTTGACGATGGCGCGGCCGGCATCGCAGTGGACAGCGCAGGGGACGCCACAGTTGCCGTCACGACGGTTTCCACGTTAGGGTTCCCAGGCATCCAGAACCCGATGGCGAATCAGTACGGCATCGTGGTCAGCAAGCTGGATCCTGCGGGCGCGTTGCTCTACTCTTTCTTCCATTCCGGGGGCTCCGCTGCGGCGATCGCTGTGGACGCCTCAGGTAGCAGTTACGTTGCGGGGGCGACGAGTTCTACCGACCCGGGCGAAAGCTTCCCCCTTCTCAGTTCGCCTGGCTCGGCACAGGCGCTGGTTTTCAAGTTGTCTGCGGATGGAACCCAAAAGCTTTACGAGACCACTTTTGGCGGCAGCAGCCAAGCCTTGGCCGCCGCAATCACGGTGGACGGCACCGGCGCGGCGTGGGTCGCCGGGAGCACGTCATCCGTGGATTTCCCGTTGGTTCAACCGCTGCAGAATTCGGCGGGCGCGCGGCCGTTCTGGACAAGCAGCGATTCCGGCGCAACCTGGACGCCGATCGACAACCTGCCGTTTGCCCAGCCGAAGCTATTGGTCCCCGATCCCGGCACACCTATGACTCTTTACGAAGCCTCGGGCGATCTGGGGATCTTCAAGAGCCTGGACGGCGGCATGACCTGGAAGCCGGCCAGCAGCGGGATCGGCGCAACGAACGTTCAGGCCCTGGCCATCGATCCGGTACACGCGCAAACCTTGTACGCAGCCACGGTTCCCGCGGGCAACAGTAACTCCAGCGTTGTTTACAAAAGCACGGATGGCGCCACTAGCTGGACCTTGGCCGATACCGCGTCGTTCTCCGTAACGCAGCTTGCTGTGGATGCGCAAAACGACAGCATCGTGTGGGAGGTGGGCCAGAATCTGCGCAAGAGTATCGACGGAGGCGCGACATGGAACGCCGTGACGTTTCCGGGAACCGTTGCGGTGTTGGCGCTCGACCCGCGCATCAGCGGCACGGTTTACGCCATTTCGAACATGGTGTTCTGCGGCTTTCAATGCGGCCAAAACCAGGAGCCCATGTTTTACCGCAGCACGGACGGCGGCGCCACTTGGCTGATGCAGGGCGCCTTCCCGCCGCGCGCGAGCAGCTTGACGGTAGACTCCTCCACAAACCCTTCCACGATTTACGGCGTGTATTCTGGCGGGACTCTTTATCGGAGCGTGGACGGCGGCGCAACCTGGACGCAAACCGCTGTGCCGCCGCCGGATACCAATTTTGGCTTCGGCCCTTTTACCGTGGACCCCAGCGGCACACTGTACCTGGTGGAGGGTGGGACCAACCAGGTCTTCGTTTCCCGCGACCACGCGCAGAGCTGGAGCGCGACCGGGTCGTTTCTTCCCGTGTGGACGAGCGCGGAGTGCTGTTCGCCCACAATCCAGAGCCTTGTTCCAGCAGGTTCAGCGGGAGCGCTTTACGCTACCACCAATCAACTGGCTACCAGCGGCTTCGTCACCAAGCTGAGCCCGGACGGGTCGAGCATCGTTTTCTCAACCTACCTGCGCGGGCACGCCTCCATGGAGCTGTTCCTTGTCTATGCTGCCGAGCCTGCCGCCATTTGGACGCAGAACTCGATCTCGGGCATCGCGCTGGACGCGGCCGGGAACGTGGTGGTCGCCGGGGAAAGTCGCGCGGTCGAAGCCATCTGACCGAATCGACTTATTTCGGTGGTTCACAGGATGACGGCGCTTTGGCCGCGGGGATCGATTCTCACGGCGAGGTGATCTTCGCGGGACAGACTTGGTCGTACGATTTTCCCGTTTCCGGCAGCCCCATCGGACCCACGGGGTTTGGCGATTCCTTCATGGTGAAGCTGGCGCGGTCCGGTCCGCCTACGATCACCGCGGTGGTGAACGGAGCCAGTTTCCAGCCGTACATCGAAGCTGGTTCCTGGGTGACGATTCTGGGCTCCAACCTGGCCAACACATTTCCGGGCCAAACCTGGACCGGCAATGACATCGTGAACGGCAACCTGCCTACGTCGCTCAACGGAGTCAGCGTGACGATAGATGGCAAGCCGGCTTTTGTGGAATACGTCAGCCCGGAGCAGATCAACGTGCAGTCGCCCTCCGATGCAGCCAGTGGAGCGGTTTACGTGGTGGTGAACAATAACGGCGCCCTCAGCGCCCCCGCGACCGTACAGCTTCAGCCCGCTGCGCCGGCGTTCTTCACCTACGGGGGGACCGACTACGTGGCCGCATCGCTTTATCCGGATTACGCCGCGGTGGGGAATCCAGCCGTGGTTCCGGGAGCCACCCCCGCAAAGCCCGGCGACATCCTGATGCTCTGGGGCACTGGCTTCGGCGCGACGAATCCGCTAACGGCTCCGGGTGTTGTCGTAAGCGGAACGCCTCTGCTGGCGGCCACCCCAACGGTGACCGTCGGCGGAGTGCCTGTAACCGTGCTTGGCGCGGCGCTGGCGAGCGGCAGCGTGGGACTCTACCAGGTGAACATTCAACTGCCATCCACTATCCCAAGCGGCCCGGTTGCCCTCCAAGCGTCCGTCAACGGGCAGCAGACGCAAGCCGGCGCGCTCCTGTTCGTGACCAGCCCCTGAAGTGAACGAATCGCAGGCGATAATGCTGCACATCAGGCTGCAACGAACGGCATTACCGACTGCAATGGCAGCGAACTACGATGCGGCGCGACATGGCGGGGAAGTTGACACCCGCCGACGATCCTCAAAAAACTAGCTTCCGGAATGGCCGACTATTCGGGAGCAATCGCCTGCGCTTCAGCGACTATAGCGAACCGGGCGGCGTGAGCCGAGCATTCAATTCCGCTTTAGTCCGGCGGCCCAGTTGACCACCACCGTGATGGGCGCGCCAGTGTCTTGTTCGACCGATGTGGGAATCAGGAAGCGGCCATCTTTGCTCACGTCGAAGGAGAATGCGCCGTTAGGGAGGTCGAACAGCGGTTTCGACAGCCCATTATCGAATTTGCTTCCGGCACTGCTTCTCACATCCACTGCTATCATCTTCCGATTCGCGCCGAGAAAGAAAAGCTCCTTCCCGTCCCGGCTCCAGACCGGACTTGTCCCGCCGTCGGTCGAAACCTGCCACTTGCCTCTGGGCTTCGGAAAACTCTGCACGTAGATCTCGTTCCGCTTGGTCTCATTCGACTGGTAGGCCAGCCACTGCCCGTTGGGCGAAACCTTCGGAAGACCCTCGTCGAACTCGGATTCCAGATAGGGAAAGGGCTTCCGGTCGCCCAACAACGGCAGCACCCAGACCGCGACTCCGGTCTTCGCGTTACGAGTAACCTCCTCGATCAAGTACTGTCCATCATGAGACCAGTCCCACACGTCCTTGGTGCGCTGGTCCTTGTCGAGCGCTTCATCCTGGCCCACGCCGCTGGCGTTCTTCTCATATAGATTGAGGGCGCCGTCGCGACTGCTGCTGAAAGCGATCTTGCTGCCGTCCGGAGACCAGACTGGCGTGGCGCTGCTTAAGGGACCAGAAGTCAAACGGGAATCCGTATTCCGCGCCAAGTCATGTACCCAAATGTCGCTGAATCCGGCTTGGCGATCAAAGCGGGCCATGGCCACGGCGCTGCCGTCCGGGGAGATTGTCGGCTGGCCCTGAATTTCGACGGGCGGTCCCACCGCTCCCAGAGCCTTTCCCTGACGGTCGTACCAGGTAAGCTGTAGACTGTTCGCATCGACGCCGTTAAGGCGATATGCCAGCGTGCCACTCGCGGAGGCTGAGAAGAAACCGTACGACCCCAGCGTGCCGATTTGCTCGGCGAGGGCGACCGGATCGCTACCCAGTTCGAAGCGCCGTGCGTCGAAGGGCTGAGCCAGCAGAGTGCGGTCTTGCAGGAACAGCAGATACCCTGGTCCGGAGCCTGCCGATGGTACATAGGCGGAACTCGATTGCACCGGCAGAATTCGCTTGGAACCTTGAGCGTCGGGCTTAGCGTCCAACGTTCCCAGAAAAATCCCCGCGTTCTCCGCGACACCCGAGAGCCGCGTGTAGAGGAAATGCTTACCATCCGGAAGCAGAATGGGGAATCCGTGCGCTCGTTCCTGACGGGAGGTGTCCACTTTGGTGATCAGAGACGCTGTGCCGCCAGCCGCCGAAACACGCCACAGGCCCGGTCCACCCCCTCGGTTGCCGACTATCATGAACCCGTCCTGTCCCCAGAAACCCACGCCTGCCGCTACCTGGAGTTCGCATACCGTCTGCACCGGGCCGCCGAAAACGTCAATTCTCTTCAACTTATTGACAACCCCAAACGCGATGAACCGGCTATCCGGCGACCAGAAGGGACTCACCGCACCCTCGGTACCCGCCAGGAGCCGGGATTCCAGCGAATCCATGGTGCGAATCCACAGGTGGCTTTGCCCATCCGCTCCGTTGGCGACATAAGCGAGCTTGCGACCGTCCGGCGACAGGCTCAGGTAGATATTGAACGAGCTCTTTTCGGAAGCGGGAATCTGAAAGCGCAGAGTTTCGGCTGGAGCCGCAGGCTTCGGGCGGAAGAGAACGTAGCTCGCCAGCCCGAGCGCGACCAAGAAGAGCACCCCGGCGGCCGTGGGCCACAGCCAACGAAGCCGCGACTTCTTCATTGGTGCGGTCGGAACCACGCTTCCCGATTCGGGCGCGTTTGCGATCCACTCCAGTTCATCCTTCAAATCCTGCGCCGTTTGCCAACGCTCATCCGGATCCTTCGCCAAGCACTTTCGTAACACGCGATCCAGCGCCGGAGGAGCTAGATCCGCGATCGAAGGCGCGGGACGTTCCATGATGGCCGCAATCACACTGGCTGGAGACGAGCCCTCAAAGGTACGCTTGCCTGTCAGAATTTCATGCAGCACCAGGCCGAAAGAGAAGATGTCGCTGCGGCCGTCGATCTCCTGGCCATTGGCTTGCGCCTGCAACTGCTCCGGCGACATATAGTACAGCGTGCCCACGATCTCGTTCTTGCCGGTGAGCGCCATCGTTAGCGTGGCGTCAGCGGGAGGCTTGGGCGCTTGTCCTATGCCTGGCGTTCCAAGCTTCGCAAGGCCGAAGTCGAGCAGCTTGATGCCGGCTTTGGTGACTAGAATATTCGCGGGCTTCAGGTCGCGATGCGTGATGCCCTTCTTGTGCGCCGCATCGAGTGCGTCGCAAATCTGCACCGTGTACTTCAGTGCCTGATCGAGAGGGAGAGGCCCCTTCAGAGGCGTGCCCTCGATGTACTCCATGACCAGATAATTGGGGCCAACATCGTAAAGCGTGCAAATGTTCGAATGGTTCAATGCCGCAATGGCTTTGGCTTCCCGCTCGAATCGTTCACTGAAATGCTCTTGCGAAACTTTGATCGCGACAATCCGATCGAGACGGGTATCGCGGGCCTTGTACACTTCGCCCATGCCGCCTTTGCCGATAGGCGCAATAATTTCGTAGGGTCCGAGTTTATCGCCTGGAAGGAGCACCATCTGGGTGTCAGAGCTAAGTTTATCCGATCAAGGAATCGGTTAGCGCCTGGTTTACGGCGTATCCCGGAAACGATCTTGCGAGCGCCAGGGTTTTCTCGCTTGATGTCCTCGCTGCACACGAGGTAATGTCCACATGACATAGCTTCCGATATTGCTAAGGATTCTATCGGCAGTGGTTCCGGCGCGGCCGAGCTTGCGGGGGACGGGCTGAAGGGGGGACGCCGGAACC